>Ga0182030_10000868_pt1 | contig 59836 bp, 83 predicted proteins | sample 812S3MmetaG_FD_121299 | JGI IMG/M metagenome (GOLD analysis project Ga0182030, IMG submission 121299) | Permafrost microbial communities from Stordalen Mire, Sweden - 812S3M metaG (Illumina Assembly) | ecosystem: Environmental > Terrestrial > Soil > Wetlands > Permafrost | place: Sweden... | reverse complement strand
CTGTGGAACTCACAGTATTTGGTTTTGTCTTCATATATAAATACACTTCATTTTAACAAAAAGTCAAAAAATCTTTAACTTTCTTTAGATATTTTAGACTAAATGATAACTGTTGTCAACCCTCACAAGATTTCACGGTTGAATTCTTATTGGGGGGTCCAATCTCTACACAAACTACTGATTTTGTGGAAGTTGTGACTTGCGAGGAGGTGAGCATGGATGATGTATCACCTAGCCTCTCGCAAATAGAGTCAACCAATTTTTGTTTAGATTCTCCGTCAATCCATTCGGTCTCATTCACTCTATACATATAGCCCTTGCCTAGTGGCTTGCTCTTACCAACCATTTTTTTGAGTTCTTTAATTCCAATGGTTGTCCTGATAAGCTTATTATATTGTTTTATGAATACCACATTGGATGTACCATACAATTTAGTAAGAAACCCACGACTTAGCTTGCCACCGATTTCTTTGGGATTCCATGTTTGATTCGGCACCCAATAGCTATCTAATACATTTACCATGTATAAACTATATAAATTAGTATGGTTGGTTAAAGCCCGGTCCACAATATTAAATGCTGCCTGTTCATCAGAATGAACCGATTGAATCTTGTTAGCCACATCTAAATAATAAAGATTATTAGCGGCATTTCCATCTTTGGGGCGATATGCCCATTTACCATCGACGATTTGAGACGTATCTTGCTCTGAAACTTGAATTACGCCTACTTTATATGGTGCCAACACACCTTTGAGGAAAGTTTTGAGTTGACCAACCGGCCACATATTATACATGCGATTATCATCCGCAGACCTCAGTTTGTCACCATACATAGAAGTCAATTTCTCAACACATACCAATGATACCCCGTATTTCTTGATAATAGGCAAGAGTTCAAAACAAAATTTCTTAAATGTATCCTTATTCAAATTATTGATGTGGTCATAGTAAGTAGAGCAAAATCCTTTTCCCGTTCCATTGACTTTAGTCTTCTTCGCATGATCGTAATAAGACCCGAAATTATTATATGTTTTCTGAAGGTCTATGAACCGAGATATAGCATCCGCCCAATAAAGAGTCTGCCTCCAATCATTGTCAGTATAACGTCCGTCATTTAGAATATGATATTGTTTTGTTTGTTTATATACCAAATCCTTTATCATCCATCCATCATCTGCTCGTAGCAGATGCGTCTGCCCTTTGGATTGATCCTCTACATTAACCAATCCACGTTTAGATGTAAGATACAACAAATAGGATTTAAAGGGTAACGTAGATTTCACTCGTGCATAGTTATCTGCATCAATAGCATCGTCGTCTCCATACAGATAGTTCTTGGTTTCTTTAATGAGTTGAATTATATACTCACACTCATTCCCGAACTCGATATATTTTTTATAGTTATCGTTGGAAGCCCCAACCATATGTCCCGAGGCTACGACACTGCCATCATTATTCTTGATGCAATATGCAAACGGATTTCGTTGACCCAAATCAACTCCCATGAGTCTATACGGCTTATCTACAACACAACGGAACTGAACTGGAATGCTTGATTGATTATCGAAGTCTTTGCGTTCGGGATAAGCAGAACTATGAAACGCCCGAATGCCTCCCCGAATGCCTCCTTTCTTGAAGACTTCATTGTTGGTAAGATCATGAATAGGGGCTTCGACTACTCCCATGCATAAATCGAAATAGAACTCGAAATAGCTGGCGTTGATAGGACCATCCTTTTTGGTCAATGTGCCATCCAAATATTTTTGGACCCAATTTTTATTCTTAACCACCATTCTTAAAAAGCACTCGTTTAACTGGGCGGTTTGGGGACGTTTGTTGTTAACCGAGTAATGGCAAATATATGTGCCATCTTTGTTATCTTCAATGGTTAATCCCGACAAATAACTGTTACGGGGAGTCCCAGCCTTATCGCCACCAAAGTAAAATTTTTGATAGGCACATGGAACATTTAGCAATTCTGAAGGATTCCCATCGACAGCAGGAAGCTTGAATGCCATATAGGCCATTCTGCCATCACACGAAATAGAAAACTTAACGCCATTGTTTGCGAACACGGGACGAACTTGAGCCTTAACCAAGGTTGTCTTAGAATAGGCAGCATGTTCTTTTTTCTGTTGGAGTAAATGATTAGCGTTGAAGTAACTAACTGTAGTGTCATTTGCCATCAAGTCCCAAAACTTAGAATTGGATGCAATGGATTCGGCCAACTTGGGGGTATAGAAAGAATACCTTTTCTTTTTATCACCAAGCCGATAGGTGCCTTTGGTGATGATAGTTCCATTCTTAAGACCCGGCAACATTACTTGGACAAAGAACTTTTGAAAGTTCCCATCAAAACTCCATCCCGATAACATAGTGTCTTGAATGAATTCATAGAAATCTGCCACCAATTGTTCATCGTAGTCTTCATGAAGAGTTTCATCGTAGTCTTCAACCTCTTTCTTTAACTTATTGAACTCGTCATTACAAATTTTATCACATTTATTCAATGAATCTAGTTGAGTGTGAATAGCGGCATTACTGGTGTAATGCCATCCAGCCGTGGCAAAGTTTAATCCTTTCTTAGGACATTTATAGATAGGAAATATAGGATTTGATTTATATTTTCCTGTGAACGAATTCTTCACGTATGGGGTTTTTTTCTCTTTGATTTTGGTGAATACTGTGGTTGCAGCAGCCCTTCCTCGCTTACCCTCATCCACATAATCGTTGTAGATTTTTACTGTTGACTCGTCATCCTTCAATTGATATATTTTATCCTTGATGTCAGAACAAATAAGTGTAAATGGATCAAATAAGCTGAACAATCTAAGTTTAACATCATTACCTATGACTTTGAGAGTCGTGGTTTTGGTTGATTTTACGTCTTGTGGTGGAATATCTGCTGTGGATGGTTTAGTCATAGTAACTAATTTCGTTATATTTTGGTTAATTCTGACCCGAGTGTAGCTGAATCAAAGAACCGTGTCAAATCCTTTCTGTGAATTTTCTAAGAATAAAAGCTTGCATTGGCCATTATAGCGTGGTAATATAGGGACATGATAGCGGCACACTCATCTGACAAAAAACGTGGTGTAATGATCACGCAGACCTATTGTGAACACATTACTAATGTATATAACGACGGACGCACTTTTATTACGGATGCATTGCGGAAGACCAACCTCAGTCCTTCTAAGGTCGCTTTCTTGATGGATGTAGTGGCCTTAGCTGCGCTTTATCATGACATTGGGAAGTTAGATGCATCGGCTCAAGTCATCTTGAATGGTGATAATGATGACAATCAAGATGCCAAGATGCTCAATCATGTGGACGCTGGTGTTGCTATTCTAATTAAAAAGTATGAACAAACCGAAAATCTTTCTTATCTTGTAGCTGCCTTCCTGGTTCATGCCCACCATCTTGGTCTTAAGAATCAAAATCCAATGGCTCAAGAATGCATAGACAAATCCAATCCTATTAGAACAAATTACTATTACAAAATCAATAATAGATTGTTTAGGGATAACCGAGACATCTTAGAGACATATAAGATTAAGTGTCCGGAGAAATCGGTGATGGACTACATCAATGCTCATATTGATGAGTATGAGAATATTCATGACTCGGTTGTTAGTATTGTATATGTCCCGAGAACTAATATTAGTCGTAAAATACCGTTATCGGCATTGCAAATAAGAATTGCTTTTTCTTGCTTAGTGGACGCAGATCATACTGATACTGATAGATTTTATAATCAAAAATACGATCCCTTTGAATTTACTAAACTGGTTCCCCTCGAACGATTAAAGAAACTTAACCTTCACATTGACCGTCTTAAGCCATCAGATGTGTCGCCCGAACGATTGAAAAGCCGCCAACAGTTGCGATCAACATGTCTCAATGAACCTATACCCAATGATGTCGCATTCTTCCCATTAGATGGCTCGGTAGGATTAGGAAAGACATTCAGTGGATTAACCTATATGTTACGATTGGCAGCACAGAGAAATGCTGACAGAATTTATAATATCATTCCCTTCACCAACATTATAAGTCAAACCGTTGATGAGTATCGCAAGTCAATATTGATGGACGGAGAAAATGAAAACAACGTCAATGAAATTCACAGTAAATGTGAGTTTGAAAAGTTGTGGATGCGAAAACATTCCAACAAATGGAATGCTCCCATTAATGTATCAACCGCAGTTCAATTCTTCGAATCATTAGCCAACAATCGCCCCGGTCGCTGTAGAAAACTTCATTGGTTCGCCAACTCGGTGTTCTTTTTCGATGAATTTGACAAGAGTATGCCACATGAATACTGGCAGTATATCCTTCCTTTACTCAAAGACTTATCTATAAATTTTAATTGCTCTTTCATTTTTAGCTCAGGAACATCGGCATATTATTGGAATATATTCGACGAATCCGAGATAGAAGTTCATGACATCATTGCTAAGTCTACCTATAAAATGTTCCAAGACCTCGAACACAAACGAGTAAAGATTGACATAATTAAAGATGCTATGAACCTAGATTCCTTCATCAATCATATTCTCGACAAAATGTCCATTAAGCATAGTGGATTGGTTGTTTGTAATACTATTAACAATGCTTCAGTATTAGCAAGTATCTTACGTAGGTATGATGGATTGGATAAATGGATAATATACGAACTAACGGGGTATCAGACTCCTACACATAAAGAGAAGATACTTGAGAATATAAAAACATCACTTAAAGATAAATCCAAGAAGGTCTTGGTATTAGCTACTTCAACCATTGAGTGTGGGGTTGATATATCATTTGATGTGGGATGGCGAGAGAAATGTGGCCCACTTAATCTATTTCAATTCATGGGAAGAATTAATCGTGGTAGCATTTCGACGGACGCTACAGTATATATTTATCATTGGTCTCCAAGCTTAGTTGGAATAAATCATATGTTCACTGCTAATCCACAGTTACTCTCAGGCATTCAAGTCTTTAATAGTACACTATTCGATAACCTCACTCCATCGTATTGCACCGAATTAGTTAGAATGGAGTTAAGTATCATATCTAAGGGTAGGGGGAGTAAACTTTTAATGATGGAAGATGATCGACAATTTGAAGAGATTAATAATAATTTTAAGGTTATTGACAATGCTACTGCTACTGTAATTATTGATAAAGATTTGGTAAAGAAGATTATAGCAGGAGAGAAAGTTCCCTATAATGCAATTGTAAGAAATTCCATTCAACTGTGGTTCACCAAGATTGAACGAATTGAAGCGTTAATAGACTTAAAAATAATAACCACAACTGATGAGAAAGAATATTATGTGTGGAATGAGGACTATGATGACGAATCTGGAATTGGAAAAATAATGATGAATTTAAGATAGCTAAAAATATTTACAACAAAGCATTATCATATTCTGAAATTCAACACATGAATAAATAATCATATGGCAACTCTAAGTGATGCATATTCCGAACCACCATTAAACCCTTGGGAAGAAGGGAATGAATACGTGAGACACGAACGAACCCCGAATCCTCCCGGAGAACGGGTAATGTCCCTGCTATCTTCCGAGGAAATAATTCAAATCATAGTTAACCACGCCGACTTCTTCTTTGATTCTATAGCCGAGTGTAAGACCAAAGAACAAATACACGATGCAGGAATTAAATACGAGGAGGCTGTGGCAATTCTAGGGTCATTGGGGATCAAATATGATTCGAAAACAGGAAAGAAAACAGTGATATGAAAAAAGATGCAGTCAATATTCGAAAACTATTGAAAATATTAGAGGATGCCCTATCCTAAAAGTTAATTTAATTATGATAAATTCTAACGACAATGCTCGCCTCACTCTGATGATTGAGGCGATGGAGAAAGACCTTAAGCAGAAGGACACCAAGATTGCCGCCCTCGAAGCGGAACTCAAATGTATTAAGGACAATACGCCGATGTTTATTAGCCAAAGCACATTTTTACGATCAAAGGCTTGACGTATAGTGGGAACTGTGGTATATTGTACGGTATGATTGATACCCGCTGCATTACGATTGGTTACTTCGGAGTCCCCGGTAGAACTGGTGGGATTACGCATCTTGTTGAGAACGACAAAGCCCTATGTGGCACGCATTTTCACAAGGATGCGGTGTATCAGTGGTGTTTTCCCACGTTTAATGCGAGAGTGGAATGTGAGCGGTGCAATAAAATACAAGGGAAGATTTACGACAACATGCTCTTAAAAGGGAAATTGATTAACTATGTTAAATGATTTGAAATTAGTGGCTAAAGTTCTTTGGCTGGCAGTCTTTAAGCCCAAGGACTTCAAGGTCGTGGTCAAGATGGACGAGTATCGCATTGTTTATTTCTCCTACAAACATCTATGGGAACTTCAAGAGCGGGGAGACTGTTGTTTTTGGAAATGGTATCCCGTCAGACAATGGACTGACGTATGAGACGTAATCGCTGTTTACACGATCCCAAATACTATAGTAATGCCCTTGTGTTATCCAAAAGCGGCAATCCTCTGTCCACGGTTAACGGCAAACGAGTGAGATGGTATCTGGAGCGTAATCTTGCAGTTGAAGTCACACCGCCCGAGGGTTATCCTTGTGCTATTAAGCTTAATTTCGACGCTAAAGTGGAACGTGATCCCACGATATTTGAAATTGCTGTCATCAAGAACCAATGCGTTATCTGTGGCGCTAACAAAGAATTGACCCTTCATCACGTAATCCCCCACGTTATTCGCAAATTATTTCCGGTCGAAGATAAGAGCCGAGCAAGGCAATGGTGTGTTCTATTATGTATCGACTGCCACGAGAAGGTTGAAGCCATAACCCAATCAGTGTATAAAGTCGATTATCCCCAAGGTGTTTACGTCACTCAAGAGAAGGCAAGTGCCGCTCTTCGTCACCTGAAAAGCAACGATATGCTTACTCGACTCCCCGCATGGAAATATGCATTGCTTATGGCTGAGGCTGGATACAAATCTGATGATGAAATCCCACCGGCTCCCACCAAAGAAGATCGGGATAATGTGCATCATACTCAGTCACTTGAACATCAAAAAGCCATCGCCAAGTGGGGACATAAGTTTATTGATTCCCAAGGTGGTATCCCCGGCACTAAAGCATACTTTCGAGAACTATTTCTATCATGCAAACCTCTTTATTTGCCCGAGGGCTATTTAGATTTATGATTCCCAATACTAACATTATAAAAGAATGGATCGAACAGTCACCACACAAACCGTGGTGTGAGCAAGCGAGTGGCAATATCTATTCAAGTAATACCCCATGTAATTGTGGTCGGGATGCTGCTTTAAAAAGTATAGGACCATATGAAGGACCGATTGAATGAAAAATGAACATGCACAATTTGTGGGCATCTTCAAGATACTCCATGGGGAATTCCATATATAAAACCTCACACATTTTGCATTGCATGTAGAAATCACGGAGCAATTTTTCAAATTAAATCACAAAAGGATGGACGTGTATTATTTGAGGAAGGAAGCCCAAGCAGTTTTTATACCCACTCGTTGATTTATGCGGAATAGGAGTAACAGGAGAGCTGTTAACCCATGTTATTAATATGTCATTGAATACCACATCTTCTCCTTGACAATCCTCTGATTTGTGCTATATTATTGGCATGAAATTATTTTTGACAGTCATGCCCATTGTCTTATGGGCAAGCTGTATGGTTGGATTCTGCTCGACATGCATCTTCTCGGGAGCAATACTTCTGACCGGGAACCACATTCCGCATATAGTTCTGATTACATTGATTGTGTTGGCATTCGTAACTATTGCTTTTGACGCCATAGGTATATTCTTTGGCATTCTTTATCAATACATCGAACGAACTAAGAAACCCACTTGACAAATAAAAAAACTCTGCTATCTTAATACCATTATGACACAATCAAATAAAACTAACATCATCGACCCCACTGTTGCCGCCGTTCCCAACATCTTCCCTATTGTGGTTAACGGCTACAAGATTAACGTCCTCGAAGGTGATTCGACATTCAAATTTTCAGTCGAAACTAAGACTGTCGGGTTGAATGGGGCTGGACCTACTATTGTGAAATTCACACGCCTCAGTGACGCCCGCCGCTGGACCCGCCTTAACTGATCTGTCAAGATTGCGAATAACCAATTAGGAATACTACGCCCAACAGATTATATGAAAATATATCTCAAAGAAAATGGCAATTGGAAACTTTTTGAAAATCCTACCGAAAATGATTTCTCGTCTCGTCATATTATAATTGGCAAATGGGCCAAAATTGGCGACGGGGCCAACATTGGCGACGGGGCCAGAATTGGCAACGGGGCCACAATTGGCAACGGGGCCAACATTGGCGACGGGGCCAGAATTGGAGACCGTGCCACAATTGGCGACGTGGCCACAATTGGCAAATGGGCCAACATTGGCGACGGGGCCAACATTGGCGACGGGGCCAACATTGGCGACGGGGCCAACATTGGCGACGAGGCCAGAATTGGAGACCGTGCCAACATTGGCAAAGAGGACACAACCGCTTATCTTAACCAGTATTTTATAGCGATCCATCCCGAGGTGTTTATGGCATGGAAATGGGTTAAATTCAACTTCATGTCACCTGGATGGGGACGCTCTAGCCCGATCAAATATGATATAGGGGCAACTTTGGAGATACCATATGCGGTTGTTTCTGACCGACAATGTGCCCCTGGATTGCATGTATTTCGAGTTGGAATTCGTCCAGAATTCATGGGGCTGTGTACTCCAGAAGAAACTAACAAATTAATATGCTTGGAAGTGGAAGTGAAGCGAGAGGATATTTGTTTCGGGGGATTGCCAGGGAATGCTGATAAATTGCGAGTGAAAAAGCTCAAGGTGATAAGAGTTTTGCCTCCAAACAAATATTATGATTCAACTCATTGACATTATTGTCTTTCTTGTATTTTTGGTTGTTGGATTTCTATTACTTATTATGGGTCTAACAGCCATTAAAACCACGCTCTCAGCTATAATCACCGCTTGGGGGATAATAATCCTTGGTAATTGTGCAATCGTGGCATGGAAATGGCGGAGAAAACCATGATTTTGGATGGTAAATATCCCTTGACTTTTTATCCCCGTGTGGTATAGTTGGTGTATGAATAAAACTTCTGAGCAAATAGCAGCCGAAATCAAATCTCTTTCCGACTTGAAACCCCATATTCCGTCCCAAAGTGGATTCGGGGATGATAATGATGGGGCCATTAATGCCCAACTCGAAGTCCTACGGGACAATTTGAGTTTTGATGACATTGATATGAAGCGAGACGATGGAGAGTGGGATGATTATGTCTATGACTCCGCTTTTTGGGCGTTGGAATGGATGAATGGCAATTCCAAGGATAGTCCTTCCCAAGATTGGAAGCCGTTAGCAGGTTAACCCAACACTGATACTGCTATGAATAAAGACCTTTGGATTGCCAAGGTGATTGAGAACAAATACGTATTGCGTTATTTCATCGAAAGTTACCATCCTGCCAACACTCATCGTAAGATTCATCTACGTCCCAATCTGCCTATCACTGCTCCCAATGTAGAGCGTGTTCGTCTAGCGGCGTGTGAACAAATAAAAGCCACATCTCTCGATTGCCCTGAAGTTCAATTTGACCTCGCCGTCCAAAAAAAGGACTGGACTACGGTGGCAAATTTGTTTGAACATACTTGGTTCGGTGTCCCCGAAAGCACCTCTTATTGGTCTATCCCCGGTGCCTCCATCATGGTTGACCTTATGGACGATCCCATTGATTTCGATGAATCATCCCTTAACCCCGTCACTTAAACATATATGAATATATCAAAAATTCATGTTATCCTTCTCGATTATTCAATGGACCTTGTGATATTACATCTTGATGATCTACCTTCCCCCACTCCATTCATTACTAAAGAGCCGTTGAGTGTTATGTTTCATGCTCAATATGACACAGGAGTAAAATACGTTGAGACCAATTTTCCCAATGTTCCCGTTAAAATAACCCCACGAATGGGATTGAATAATCATATATGAAACTATTAAAAGAAGCCATCCATTTGTTATTCAATATCGTATTGACTATATTCTTTTTCTTCGTGTGTCTCACTATTGTCCGTGCAGTATTGGGACATGATAGCTTCATGGCTCTCACCAAACTCGAAATATTGTTTATATCATGGGGATGTGCCTGCGTGTCAATTGTCTCAACTCAATACATCCTTCATCTCATTTACCCACGCAAGTAAACATATGATAACTTATGCCACATTCTCAATATTTGTCTTAGCCCTTGCATTCATAATCACGGTTGGTGGTTGTGTATTCATTGTATCGAATATCATAAGATTTAGACACCCATTGACATTTTCCGAGATGGTAACAGCTATGATATTAATACTTCTCACGGGCTTATTATTATTTGCTATACTCCTCTATTTCATTCTTCATCTCATTTTACCCACACAAGTAAACATATGAAACTCTTAGCTCACCTCTTTGTATTAATCATAGGTATCTCCTCGATCCTCCTGTTTGGACTCGGGTGCCTGTTTGTATTTATTGGCGTCCTCGGACATATAATTGTCATGGCATATAGTCTCATATTTTCCACACTTTCATTGTTCTTCGGGTTACTTATATTCCTTCTCTGCATCCGTCTAATACTTCAACACTTGCATGAGAAATAAATAAATAAATAAACATATGAACATACTCTTACTTGTCCTCCTAATACCAATCATCATCCTAATAGTGTGGTGCGCCATTTGTACCCTATACCCCGTAATGATACTGGTGTCCTTCCTTCTCGTCATTGCCCTCTTCTTCCAATGGCAATATAATAAAAATCATAAGTAAACACATTTACACTTAACTACTTACCTATCGCATAGGCTTAATCATAATAACGTCGATTCGGAAAAGGCTCTGAATAAACATATGATACCTAATCTAAAATTCACTGAATATAGATCGGTTTCTACTATAAGGGAGCAATTTAAACGCTTACTCCAATCCAAGTGCTACAGCCCAAGGAAAGCACTTAAATGGTGGTATTCTTACAACCCTATAAGTCTCCGTGTAAAATCGGTATGGGTCGTTGAATTTAAAGGTAATCCCATAGCTATGGCATTGACCAGGTTCTCTCTACCTAATTTCGCTGTCTATGTCAAACCAAAATTTCGTAGACGAGGAATAGCCACTAAATTGGTCCAAATGGTAGGATATGGAGGCTTAACCCTTCATACTCATTCACGAGTTGCTAAGAAATTTGTGTCATCGGCAACAAAACATCCAGACATAAACATCGAAATAATCATATGACATTGTTAGCCCACATCTTCGTATTACTTATATTCCTAAACCTTTACATAATCGCTAATACATAAATACTTAACTACATACATCCATATGGGACTACAACTCGACCTCACCCAACTTTTAGGTTTACCCGACCATACCACCTGCCCTCGGTGCCTAAAAAGAATTCCTTCCCTCTATGCAAATGTAGACATCGAAGCCCCAAACTTTAACCCCTCTATAGCAAAAATCAATATCCCCCATTACTGCTGTATCTGTGAACATGAGTGGATAGCTACATTCAAAATTGAAACCAATCAAGTATTCATACATCCATATGGGACTACAACATCTACCCTCCTATGAAACAAGTTAAACCTATTACCCCCGCACAAGTCCAAATCCAATCTGGTAAACTTAAATCCATCCCCAATGAAGTCTTTAATGCCTTTAATCGTCTCATAGTTCAACACTGGAATGGTTATGACTCAACCTTTACCCAATCAGATGTGGTGAAACAAATTATTATTGATGGCGGTCCTAAAGAAGAAGTATTGCTTGCTAATCATTTCCTCGATGTAGAACCTTTCTTCCAACAAGTAGGCTGGAACGTCGTTTATGATAAACCAGGATTCGATGAGTCTGGATTCAATGAGTCTTACACTTCTACCTTTAAATTTACTATCAAATTCTAAATATATATACACCCATCCTTATATACGTATATCCATCCATGAATGTCAAAGACTAGGCTTTAAACTTCAACCCCGCCTATACGGTGCCACTTTATTTATCCTTTCTTTCCAACCAAAATTCTTCATTACCAGTATTCTCTCCCGTTAATGGATTAATAAAAATTCTATCGTATTTTATCGGAATGTGTTTCTCCATTAATTTAATAAGCCTAACATATAAACTTTGTCGGTTCCCTTCATCAGCGGTAAAAGAAATATAATTAGGTTGTATCTCCTTAATAGAAGTAATCATCACCCCCATAACTTGAGCAAATACCGCATTAGGATTCCCCGTCCCAGTAATCCCTATTTGACTCTTCCTTATCGCTACCTTATACTGTTGATCAGTTTGAAAATCATCTCGACTTGGCGCATTGGGATTATTCATTAACTTGAACTTTACTCCAATCATCTTCTTACCATCAGGAAATATAGACTCGGTGATCTCTACCTGATATAATAAATCTTTCACATCAAATTGATATACATGTTGATTTATTTTCCTATAGTTGAATCCAGGTGCCGCCTCACTAATAATAGTCTCAATGTATAAATCCAATTCATCCCCGTTTAATACATCCATGCTCTCTAACGGCGTTTCCATTATCTCTTTTAATGTTCTCATATTGTAATATACTTTACCATATATACGTATTACCACATCTTTTCACTAATCCATAACTTCGTCGGTTTCTTCAAGAATTTTTATTCGTGGGTTTTTACCCAATTCTTGAAGAGATTTTATTCATCGTTCACGAGAAGATACATCATCTGTAGATGCACAATGCATCTGTAGCCGTTGTTTGGCATTTATACTCGCTCCAATGTAGCGAAGTTGATCCTCAGTATCTTCATATAGTCCATAGATGTATATTTTCATGTCAATACATCATTGTGCATACTTCTTTATTCACCTTCAAATACGTAGATACGTTATAATAAGTCCCCCACCTACCCCATTGTGACCCATATAGACCCACAGGTTTAGTTTTACCATATGTGAGGAGTATATAAAAATACTTTTCTAGTAGGAACAAACATATACATACGCACATACGCCTCGGGCTTCGCCCTCGGCGATAACATATTTGCTATATGGGGCATTTAAAAGAGCAGACAATGTAGCATGTTGGAATGGGGATAAAGATGTATAGGATGATATGCCCGAGCCGAAGGCGAGGGCGTGTATGAAGTGGTAGAGGGCAGAAGAATAACAGTTGATTCTCACCGATTACTTATGAATCATTATTTACTGGATCATAAGCACATGTTTATAAGTGTGCCATTTCACCGAACATATGTATACTTATTATGTGGGGTAAATACTAATATATGTATATGAGCATATACTATCCAGTATTTAGATGTATGATAGGCAGTATATTGATGGGATCACGGAGCAAAATGCCAATTATTTGGTAGGATACGTATATACGTTATAAATATCATTATTATATTTGGTAATTTTCATGATTTTATGATTTCAATGCCGGGTTGGGTGAAAGTGAGATTAGACCGCAGTGTGATTGTTTTGGATTAATTATATAATGAGGTGTATTTTATAATAATGTCACCGAATTCCTAAATACTATAAAAAAATGCTTATTCTCACCGAATACATATGAATACTTATTACTGTATCTACGCATGTAAATAATATCCAGTATTTTGTTTAGGAGCAAATAATATCCAGTATATGCTCGATCTAAATACTGGGCAGTATGTTCTCGTTTGAGGGTCGGGGACTTCTTGGGGTATAAAGGACATGGAAATAGGATTTGACACTGATGTATATATGCGTATAGTGTAGGTATGAGAATAGTCAAGAAATATGGATATATTGATATTAGAGATGGATTTATCAAACGATTTATTATTCATAAGAAATATCGTGGGAAAGGATATGCTCGACAATTATCCAAATTTATTCCCAAACACGCCAGACTTTTTCCATGCCGTTTATTTTTTAACGAAGGATTATCGAATCAACAATTAATGGTATTTTATTCATCAATTGGGTTTGTTTTGCAAAAAGATGGAACAATGGTTAGATAATAGGATTTGACATGTAGAGCATGGGGTTAATCGTTTGGCGATTGAATTTGTCATTAAGAATTCTGTATAAATAAAATTTGACAACCGAGAACCATAACGTATATTGAAGTATGAAAATTTACAAAACGACTGAAGAGTGCAACAAGTACAACACGGAAAACAAGTCTGCGATTGGTTGCGGATTGATGGAAGCGTGGGAGCCTGACGATAAGATTTTAAAAGAGGAAGCCGACGCAAAGGCTCGGGAAGATGCCAAGTTTCAAAAGGCCAAGACTAAACTTGACATTTTAAAGATGTTGGACCCGAACACAGATGGGGCACGATGCTTAGGAGTGCGGGTGGAAATCAATGAAATCCGTTCGGCTGTGACAGGGTTCCGGTGGCGAATCACGGGGTATCGTCTCAAATTTGGGGATTGGAGTTGCAAGCGGTGGATTGCTATGGGGGACGGGACAACTTTTGGATTGAATGAGAAGCAAAAAGCCAAGGCTATTGCTATCTTGTTGGAATTGCAAGCGGAGGAAATTGCTGCCAAGAAACAGCATGATGACTGCATCCGTGCTACCTTCCATAAACAAACATGGCTTAAAGTGCCTGAAAATGAGACACTCATTAAGGACATTACGGGCAGGGGGTATGCTGATCGCAATATGTTTGCTTTGAATGAGAATTCAACGTGTCTCACTTGTTTTGGTGAAACGTTTACGGTTAGCGCATGGCAAAAGATTGTTACCTTCAAAAAGCAACAAGCTGTTGATTTGGAAGCATTTAAAAACACTTTTAAAAAGAATTTGACATCGGTATAAAGAAGTGATAAAGTAGTAATACAGTTAGTTAACACAATATAAAATATGAAAAACGAAAATACAATGGTTCATGAGCATCCCGGTCGTCCTCGTTACGGGATGAAGTTTCCGAAATCGGCGGAATGGACTTTCACGCAATTGATGAAGGTCAACGGGATTGAATTGGACAAGACTGCCACAAAAACCATTACTACCAATAATGGGCAGACGAAGGTAGTATCTATGTTTGGCAAGGGGGAGAATTGCACGATGCTGACGTTGCGGAAGAATTTGAAGCATGACATGTTCACGAAGTCTGGGCGGGTGAATGCTCATTCTTTGGTGGTTGCGGTAATTGGGGCCACGGCTGAACCGGATTCTGAGTCTGGTTTGGGACGGCGTGCGAAACTGTATCGTTTGCGGACAGTTGCGGCCAAAGATCATTCTGACACCAAGACCAAGGTTCCTCGCAAGGCCCGCAAGGTGAATACAGAAGTTGCTGACACGATTGCGGCGGCACAGGAGATTATCGCCACGGCTACGCCGGTATTGATTACTCCAGCGCCCGAAGTTGCTCCCGTTATTCCTACTGCCCCGGCTCCGGTTGAATCGGCTCAAGCCATTGTGGACTCTGCCACTGTGGAAACTATTCCAGCCAGTGCTCCCGTGATTGACAATGCGGTTGAAGTTTCTGCGGCTGATAACAGCGGCACGCCTCCTTCAACGGCGACCTTGCCGGTGGTTCCTGTTTCCTAAGTTCTTATCCTTCATATGAATGCCCTTGTTAACATCAAGGGCATTTTTGTTTTTATAAATAAAATTTGACAAATAAATAGGATAGTGTATTGTATAGGTATGACTGACACAAATAAAACATTATCATTTGCTAAAGGAAACGCTAAACTTGACGGAGATACGTTTATCCTCTCTTTGCCCGCCGGACACACTTGTTTAGGGGCAAACCTTTGTCGTTCAAGTGTTAACAGAGAAACTGGAAAAATAACAGATGGCCCGAATACAGAATTTCGGTGTTTTGCCACACTACCGGAGAATTTGTTCAAGACTGTACGGGAGTCACGGTGGAACAATTTTGACTTGTTGAAACAAGCCAATACGGCAATTGGGATGGCTAACTTGATTGAATCCAGTTTGCTTACCAAGAAAAACGTTAAACGTATCCGCATACATGGGAGCGGGGATTTCTTCAATCAAGCCTATTTTGATGCTTGGATTATGGTAGCACAGCAACATCCGGACTGGATTTTCTATGGTTATTCCAAGATGTTACCGCTTTGGGTAAAACGGCTTAATGTTATTCCTTCCAATTTAAAATTGGTGGCATCCCGTGGAGGAAAGTTTGACGATTTGATTGACATGATGGGATTGCGTTTTGCCAAGGTGGTATTTTCAGAGGATGAAGCCAAGCAATTGGGGCTTGAAATAGACCATGATGATTCTTTGTTGTGGAAGGGGGACAAGGATTTTTGTTTGTTGATTCACGGGACAATGCCCGCCGGGAGTGCTGCGGGGAAGGCTGTATATAAATTACGCAAACAGGGGAAGGGTGGTTACAAGGCTGATTACTTTCATCACGGCAAGGGAAAGAAAACTGTCACCGTGCCCGCTGTGGTAACAATCAACACGAAAGCGGGAAAGATTACGATGCACCCCGCCCCATTGAAACTCTCCAATAAATTCAAGACCATTGAATATGTCAAATAAAACATTTATCATACTTGGCCCCGATGGGGATGATGGGGTTCCTATGCACTGGAATAGAGAGACCTGGGGGTGGGGGGAGAGTGCACCCCCTTGTAAGAAAACACTTTATAGCGGCCACGAAGTATTTTCCTTTCCCCCAAGGGAACTCCCGGGGGGGGCAGGGGGGATCATGAATATTGCGACAGGAACACTGTATTATCCTAACCCTCGGGGGAAATGGACACAAAATAAAATTTGACAAGTTTGGGGAGTGTGTTATAGTATTTATGTCACCCCGTGAGACCGGGTGCGGATTGAAACTTACAATGTAATGGGATTAGACTGAATTGCTACCTTTAATTTTTGATTAGTCTTGTCGCCGAACTTGCCGCATACAGTATTGCGTGTGATTGTAAGATGCCAAGGATAAAGGGCGAATCGGTTAATAATGAAATAGGCTAGTCACCAAGTTTCATTGCACGAAGATGCCGTGACTGGCACACTAATTTTAATTTGTAAGGCCAAACAAAGCGGTTTCCAGGGAGTAGCTCTCTTTGGGTGGTTCCGCAAGAGACAAACGACGATATGGTGTAACTGGTAGCACGCCCCTCTTGAACGAGGGGAGGTAAAGGTTCACCCCCTTTTTATTGGAACGAATTAACCTTAAATGGTTCTTACGTGAAATCCTCTTAATACCAAATTTTATGCCATAGCGTAACGTGCTAGATACAACGTTACTTCGTCCTAACAGTTTAATGGTTCGAAAGATAAAGCAAATCTAGTGTCGCTAGATTCCAGTTAAACTCAAGGATGGAAAAATAATGGGGTGACTCCCGTTTGCTGGTGGAAGTCCAGCCGATGGCACCAATTTTATTTGACAAGTCCCAATAGTGTGTTAGAATAACCGTATGAATGACCAAAACTACATGTGCGTAAATGCCAAGGTGAAAATAACGTTGCCTAAAGAAGAGATTAAACAACGTAATTATCCATACTGGGCAAAAAATTCAATCTTTGATTTGTTTCTGGTCACTGGACCAGATAGAGGAATTGCGGTTCAGGCTTGGACGAATATAGCGCCCATATGTGAGAGGGTATTGTTTCCGCTCGAATCGGGCACTGAGATTACGCTCACGGTGTTATAAAATAAAATTTGACACCGCAAGTATTTGTGGTATGTTCTTAGCATGAGAGAAACAATCAAAGACGGTAGTGGTCGCACGAAGGGATACAAGTTGCATACTGGTTCCCAAGTGATTGCTCAAGATGCCTCGGGTGCGACGATTGGACGGTATGATGGAAATACCAAAAAGACACTTGACAGCCAAGGGAAGGTGCGTTATAGTGGTGACCAGACATCGGCATTGTTTGGACAGTAATTTTATTTTTGTTGGACTATGCTGATTGAATACGTAATAGATCAGACCCGTAATACAGCAAGTTACTAGCAGGATCATGCAGTAGAGCCTCTGACTGTGTTGCCATGCACAATTAGTCCAACAGATAGATTTTGTGAGTCTCAAGGGTTATGTGTATTCAGGGTGAGACTCACAAAATAAAATTTGATAAGTTTGGTAGAGTATGTTATAGTATTTATGTCACCCCGTGAGACCGGGGTGCGGATTGAAACAGACTCACAATTAGAATTTGGTTCCCGCAATGGAAGTTTGCAAGGGTTAAGTGGGGATTAAAAACTCATTGAAGGTATATCATGAATGGAGAGCCACGCCATTCAATTCCGAAAGGAACGCAGTGACAGAAGTAAACGTGAGATAAAGGCAATGAGTGTATTAGTAGTTAGAGTCTAAAGTCTGATGAGCGGTTGATTTTAGTTCTTGGGATTCAGTCCCCAATTATTATTTTCAACCGCTCTTTTTTATTATAATCACATCGTTTCACCGAACCAATTTAATGCGCCCGGGCGAGTATGTAATATCCAGTATTTCCCTGTACCAGGCTCCGGGTCTGCGACGTTGATACTTCGGACCCAAACATATAATATCCAGTATTTAGACACACATCCTGTAGTGTAGTGTAAATATATCATACCCTCGTAATAGTATAACACCATATAAGGTATAGTCCATTGATGACATACCACTACAGAAGGTATATACACTACAGGATGTGTGTATATAATTGATACACCAACCTATTGTTATACTACCTGTAGTGTATTATTAATTATATTCCTTCAAACTACACTACTAATGGTATACCTACTACCTGTAGTGTATTATTAATTATATTCCTTCAAACTACACTACATATATGCCGAATGAATTTTGTTGATGTTTTCAAAACATGTAAAAACTAATTATCCGGTACTTAATACATTGTTATTATATCTTGACAAGGAAAGCATTTTCCTGTACTATATTCAGGAAGTATTAATTATCTAGGCTTGGTTGCTCGCTGCCGCTCGGCAGCACCAAGCCACTCGATAAAGAATAAAAGATAATAAGTACAGGAAAATCATTTGACAAAGTATACAGATGTGCGACTGTGTTGATATGAAACGATTAACTACGGAATCCACTTTTACAGACAATGGCATGGCATCTATTTATGATTATCGGTCAGGAACATTGATTGGTAAAGGAATAGCCGATTGGAATCAATATAGGTTGTGGTCGGAAGGTCCATCCGATGTTTGTGCGGCACATCGTTGTTTGTCCGAAAACATTATGACTCAATTGGGAATCTCGACGGATACCACCATTTTTCTTCTTGAATAAATTTATGGGACTCACATTTAAAATCAATCAGCCGATGGGGAAGTATCGGTCTTTCGATCATATCTATGTTGACATCAAGGTTGACACGAAAGTCGTTGGGTATATTGGATGGAAAAATTATATGGGAGCCGAAGGGAAGAAGGATGGGATGCGGGTGACATTGATCGTCAAGGATGCTAATGAATGCTGCGGGTGGAAGAATGTAACCTTGGCGAAAGCAGTTGAAGGTTTTGGGGATCGGGAACAGTATAACCAATTGAAGGAATGGTTGATAGCGAATTGGGATGGGATCACAAAGAAATATGATCTTTATCAGTTGACAGATTGAAACAACGTGTTATAATAATGGTATGATTACAGTGTATTCCGTAAAAGACTTTGACCGTATTGTCAAAGAAGCCGCTCAATGGGCGATTGAACAGCATCTTGATCGAACTGACAGCAAGGTTGCGATCAACATGGCGAACCGATTCAAGAACTGGACCAAGGCCCGCAAGCAACCCCGGACGGCGGATGGAAGGTTTCAAGCCCCTATTTTCAAGCATGGGATCAATCTTTCAGTCCATTGCAAAAAGTGCGGTAAAGACTCCTATGATTGCCAATGCGAGTCGGTTCCCAAGAAGAACAAGGTTGAGCAGAATCCCTTGGTGTCGTTTTATTATCCGATGAGTCACCTGCCATGGCATACTAGCAAACGTCTTGTTCGATTGATTTCTTCCAATGGCACTCATTACACGGGGTTGGAGCATCAAGTGAATGGTGGTTTCAAGTTCAAAAAGTATCTCGTCCTCAAAGCCTACAGCTTTCAAGTTGTGTCCTTTAATCCACAGGCAATGTCATGAGTCAAGATGAAAAGCCATATAGTGTGCGGCTTCGGGATATATGTGATGTAAGTCTGCCTGATCTCGATAATGAAATTTGTATTGAATTCAACGAAGAAACAACTAGAATTTACCTTTCTAAAGAAGACGTACTGAAATTGTTGGAGAGGTTTGATTAATTTTATGGCATGGAAAACTACTCCAATCGTCCATCCCGAGCTTACATGTCCCTTATGCGGGGGTCCGATCACCGCTATTCCAACCGTGGAAGGGGATGAGAAGCACGGGGTTATGGTGTGGTGTCTGAATAAATGTATTCCCTCATGTCACGAGAATCCTTTTGGGTTCGAGCAGACCACGGCGGAAGCATACAAGATTCTGAAGCAGAAATACATTCCATCTTCGTAAAGTCCCCACACACAGGTTGTTACCAAGCTTTGCCTTGATTCCAAATGGTAATGATCCTTCTCATATAACTAAGAGCCGATTACCAAATGGTTGTCGGCTCTCCTCTTTTATATTCATTTCACCGAGCCTAAATCCTATATTTTATTGAGAACATACTGACCAGTATATACTTAACCTGGCGAGGGGCTATGATTTGCCTGAATCGAGACAATAAAAAAGCCTCCTCAGTTAAGAGGAGGCTGGTGGACCCTAGCCTTATAAGTTATGGCAAAAGGTGAACTTCTTTCAACTGGTGGGTAACCAGTAAGGTGATAGGAGCCGCCGGGCGGATTCCAGCCGGCGCAGCACTATCCATTTCTGCGATAACGATAGGGAGGCTGCCGGGATTAACGTAGATACCACGAAGAGTGTAAACTGTGTGGGGGTCAGATGTATAGTATTTGCGACCGGTAAGAGTGGGATCAATGAGCATAACTTTATTTGGTTTAATGGTTTAACTAATTTTTTGCTGAAAGCAGGTCACCAAGTTCAGTCACCGAACGGCAGAATGTATCATATCGCTGATCTTTAAGAATCTTTCCATTGATCATGTCTTCGATCACCGAACGCACCTCGGGCCTCATTTTTGCTAATAATTGTGCCCATGCCCTTGTATAGGGGTTATTGGACATCTTCCCCAAGGTAGTATAGACCTTAGACATTATAGATGAAGTCACCGAATGCGGGGTTGAATGCTTAGGGTCCGCTTTTAGCAGAGCGTAGCCTTCTTTGAGGGCGATTTGAAAGTATTCTTGTTCGGTAAGTCCTTTAGGACGGGACTTTAAATTTTGTCTGGTTGGATCAAGTTGAATAGGTTTCATTCGATGAATATATATTACAGCATTATCAAGAAATGTCAATTTCATTTTCTGTATAAAAAGTATTTGACGATTAGAGAGATTGTGTTAGGATAAATATATGAATAAAGAAACTACTGCCAAACAACTAACCAAGTTGGTTATGTCCAATATCATTAATGGGGATGCGGTCAAATTGCCGGGATGGAAAGAGGGATCAATCAAATATGAATTCCATCGCCTTGGGAAAAAAGTATTGAAGGAAGTGGCGGCAAAAATGGGACTGACTGATGGATCGTTTGATATTCGCTCAAATAAGGGAGGTATTGCTGTCAGCGGGAAAATTACACTACATGGGGAGCACATTTATATTCAACTCTACCAAGGCAGTTTTTTCAAGAAATTCGTGTATCGTCACTGTGAGGGGCGAAAGGATTACACTGGTGGGATCAATCGGTGGATGGATTTCTCGGAACTGATTGACATGGACACGGCAGTGATTCAATTTAAGGTTGCGGAACAAACCAACTAACAATATGAAAATGATTAATTATAATCCATTGTGAGAAAATGTCAAGACAAAATCAAAAGTATGAAGAAAGCATTTGACAACCTCTCATAGTGCGTTATTGTGTGATATATGACAAAACTTGTAAATACTACTACCAACAAAGAAGTCAAGATTGGTGATACCGTCACCGATTTTAGTGGGGATAAAGGCATTCTCACTGATGTCTCTCCTCTGACTGGAGCAAACGGCCATATCTACATGGATGGAAGCCGTTACTATCCTTCCGTCATCGGATGCAAATTTGTCGAAGTTTCCGAAGAATAACGGTTGACAAATACCAACTCTGGTGTAGGTTTCATTCGATGAATATATATTACAGCATTATCAAGAAATGTCAATTTCATTTTCCGTATAAAAAGTATTTGACAAGTTCTTATAGTATGTTATGGTTTAGGTATGAACGCTAAACTAAATACAGTCAATGTTATTGAAGTAATCAATGGAAACCTTCAAAGTATTCAGTCCTTTTCTGAAACTCCCGTGGGAAATGCCGACGCAACACGGGTGTTTGAGACCTGTGTGAAAGAAAACTCCCCGACAATTTTTGCTGATGATTTGTTGGCATTGAGTGAAGATGGCACGTTCGAGGACGGCAATGGGTATTGTGTGTGGTTGTCCCATAGTGTTGATCATTGTAAAATCAATTGACCAATAACACCTCAGCACCTTGGCAAAGTGATCCCGGCTCGAAAGAGCCGGGATTTTTTATTATATCAAATTTTAGTTTGATTATAACATTTACTGTCCAGTATGTACTCTTATGAAAATACGATTCATGAAGAACTGGGTCGGCGAAGTTCAGAAATTTCGCTTGAATGAGACGTGGGATATTTCCTACAGCCGGTGGACGGAGATGAATATAGAGGAAGTATCCACCAAGGAGAAGACTGCGGACATTGTGACCTATGAGGGGGACATCCTTATAGATGTCCCCTTGGATACCTTTAAGGTCGTTTAACGGCGTTTAAACACTCTGCCATTGATTTCTCCGTCGGATGTGAGGAGTTCACTAGCCTTGGCAAGTTCCGTGGCAGCATCGTAATTATAGCGGCGGAAATCCCCATGTTGATCCTTGGTAGGGGCAAGGATAACCATTTGTTTGGTCATCTCATTAAACTTACGTCCTTTTTCAACCCCGGTTTTTACAGTATTAAACATGGCTCGGAATGCCAAGGGGAAGGTATCGTAAGGAAATTGTGAAGGTCCGTCTTTAAAGGTCCATTTAGTTATGTTCGTACTCATGGGAACAAGGATAGCAATTCCTTATTCCCATGTCAAGACGGTAGAAGATATAATAACTGCACCGTGTCTTCGATTGACTGATTTTACAGTAATCAACACATTCATAGTTTCACCGAATTAGGGGAGCCATACGAAGTCCACCTTGCCGTTGACGTATATGTTCATCCATTGATTGATGTTCTCATACACTTCCTCAGGAGTATCAAGGATGGTATTGTTGGTTTGCTTGTCGATGGGAGTAAGTTGATAAGAAATTAATGGTATCATTTCCTCTTTATTCCGAAAGAATCGAATGTATTTTTTCATATTATTATTGTATCACAGAATTATAAAAAGTCAACTTTGTTTCGCACTGCGATACGCATTTCGCCGAGCGACCATGTAAATCCCCCGTTGGGAGTGGCATGGGATTTAGGGCGTCTGATCGTGAAACAGTATCCCCCAAGGAATTCCAATATCCATCGTTTGGTTGGTTGGTCTTGTTTGACCTCAAAGGTTGCGGTGGAACCAGTAAATGCTTTCAGAAACGTAGCTAATTCCGAAAGTTCATAAAAGTAAATTTTACCTTTCATATTGTCACCGAATCAATTAGACGGGTCTTCGTGTTCGGGATACAATCCGTTTTTCTCGTCCCTCCGCTGCTGTTCAATGGCATCCTCGTTGTCCTTGATGCCTCTGAGTGGCATTATCCTATTGTGTGCCCGTTCATTGTCTTCATCAGCGGCATCGGCGTGGATTTCACACACAGGCAGGTTATGCTTTGGTGCATTGTCGATGGAAATTGAACGGGTAGTAATGGCTTTCTGTCCACAAACTGCACAAACACACGGGAAAGTTGGGGTTGTATCTTTCCTTTTCTTCCGGGGGCGACGGGTCGTGACCTTGACATTGTAGAATTCAAGTGTGGCGCCGCCCTCGGTGAAGGTGCCATTATCACAAGCTTCGTGAATGACCCGATGAATGTTAATTTTCAGACGGTCAGTGGAAATACCTTGCGGGTCGATGTTCATATCCAAGGTCAACCGAAGTTTTGTTATTTTCATATTGTTATTATATCACCGAATAAACGAATGTCAACAGCCATATATCATTGCACGACGCATCTCCCCGAGACTCCAAGTCATTTCCCAATTATGGGGAGGGCGGGTTTCGGGGCGATTGATTCTAAAGAAGTATTTGTGATGTGATAACCGCCTTTGAAAGGTATAGCCCAACGATTCAACGTAGGCAATACATTCTTTCACCGTTGATAGTTTTTTAGTCTTGGTTGGCATATATACAAATTAACATACTTATAGGACTTGTCAAGTATTATTTTCACCGATCTCACCGAATGAATTTACTGCTTTCGGACGACTATATACTGGACAGTATTCACTCGTCCCCTCGGCATCTGAGGTTCACTTGACATTTTGACTGCACTCCAAAAAAGAATTTGACAACCACACCAACTAGTGTATATTAATACTATGGAACCAAAAAGAGCAAAGATCGTCGAAAAAGAACTGGAGTTCATGCTTGCATGTCCAGATATAACACTGTATGAAGCAAGGGCTATACGGCAAACTCTTAATCATTTGAGGAAGTATTACATTCCTCCCGTGGGACATATCCTCAATCCAAAAAAGTAAAAATTGACAATCAATATGAATAAAACATTAAAGTAAGCCATTATCAAAGCCCAAAAAATGTTGGAAGCGAATGATCCTGTGGAAGCGGCATCGGCATTGGAAATGGCCTTTCTGTTGAAGATGGATAAACATACTCGCTCTACCATTTACAAGGCAAAAAACGAAACTGAAATTGGAAGTCCGGAAAAGGCTGAAATTCTTCTGGGATTGCTTAATTAAAATTTGACAATCACCACAACTGCGGTATAATAACAATATGAAAATTGAATCCACACTCCCTCCCTCGAACCTCAAAGCGGGAATTGAAGCCCGTCGCCAAGCCCTCATTGCTGCCAACGGTCGCCGTGTTCGTTACCGTGGCGGTGTATATATCATTCATACTGTTGTCCTGAGTGGCAATGTCTTGGCTGATGCTCAAGCCGTTGGTGTGAAAAACGCTCCAATGATCAATCTGCATGATACGAATGGCATTGCCCGGGACTTGAAGCAATTGGTTGTTAATCGTCTGTTTACTTGATTTAGTCTTGGGTCGAAAGACCCATTAACCCATACGGGACACCCCTCGAAACTATTCGAGGGTTTTTTTATTTTCATGGAACTCACCGAATTCACCGAACCAATTTACTGCCATGATGTATCTATCTACTGTCCAGTATTTGCTATACCCGTGTCTCGGCTGCGGGACTGCAAAAAATAATGTGATAAAACTTTAGATTTATTTGACATTTGAAATAAATCTGTTATTGTTTAGGTGTTGAGAGAAACACAACAATTAACACTTAAACAATTATGGCTGATCGAATTGAAAATTACGATATACATGAAGCAACGACCATGGGATGGCATGGAAAAACTCATGTTCGTCCGTTGATTACATTGGACGATAACTACCTCAATAAATGGGACTTGGTGCCCGTGGTATTGGAGAAACGAGGTCAGCCAAGCAAATATTCTATCTTGGAATGCAATGACGTGGTTGGATTGGAAATTGGGAAGCCGTATAACCCAGGAACATTCCAACCAATTACTAACGCTTTATTCTTGGAACTGGTGAAAATGTCCATTTCTGGAACACAGCATAAGATTGTGTCTGTCGGCTCTACCCGCAACCGTGGCCGTGTATTCCTTTCGATTGAACTCATCGGCATGGAGAAATTCAAAGCGGCCGGGAGGGAGTTTTCTGCTTTCTTGAATTTCGGCAATGGACATGATAAGTCCTCTGTACTGTGGGTAAATACGTCCAATATTTGCACTGTATGCGATAACACGTTTTCCATGAATCTGTTTTCCGTGGAAAATAAGGCGGGGAAAGATGATGACACATCAGTCCCCGATAACATTGCTGTTCGCCAACGGCATACCAAGAATGCAACTTTAAAGTTGCCTGCGATTGCCGCTTTGATCGACAAAGCCGTGGGGGTTCAAGGAGAGTTTCAAATTGAATTTGATAAACTGTCTCAAATCAAGACAACTTCTCATGATGCCCAAAGCATTTTCACTGGGTTTCTTACTCGTAATTCAGATGCGGAAACATTATCAACCCGGACCCGCAATACGGTGAATACCTTGGCAAGCTTGTTCAAATCAGGTCGTGGGAACGATGGCAATGATTATAGTGACATGATGTCATCGGTAACTGATTATTATACTCATACCAGTTCCCGTGGAAATAATCCCATGAGGCAAGTTGAATCCAGTGAATACGGGGCGGGGTTAATGGCGAAACAAACTTTTTGGAATGGTATCCGTGACCCTGAAGTCGTTGCGGACTGGGCGGCGAGCGGAGATAAACTTCTTTCATCGGTGTAGTTGTCGGTTAGTTACATTGTCCCTTATGAGAAATCATAAGGGATTTGTTATTGTTTTCACCGTGTCTTCGATTGACTGATTTTACAGTAATCAACACATTTATATATAGTCTCACCGAACCCAAATCCTATATTTTATCGAGAACATACTGTCCAGTATTAACTCGTACTCGGGTCCAGTCACCAGACTCGGGTGTAGGGAATTCCATTTGACATTTATATTCTTATGTGATAAGGTGTCTTATGAAAATAAAAGGCATAGTAACCAAAATTTCTCCCAATTATCCCTATGAAGTGGAAATTGGAAATGGTAAATTTACCAGTCACTTCAAATTTACAGTTGGCCAGCGGGTGATGTTAGACTTCCCAGGCGGCGTATTTACTTCGCCATGGCCTTATGGGTTCATTATCTGTGAACCTAACGGGGTGTCATTATACAATGTAACGGAGGCAGACTTTAAACTTATGAGTGGGGACAGTATTTCCCGCCATTGCTGCCGGTTCCCTATCTTCATACAAGACGTTATTCTCACGGGAAAACCAAAGCGGTGGACTCAGGTCGAATCATTTTATGAGTATTATTACACGGCGGAGTATAATGCCGACACTAAAATTCTTTCAACCAATTATGCCATGGCCACTTGACAAATCCGCATAAGTATGCTAATTTATAGGCACAATATGAAACATAAACCAACTCTCTCACTAACCATAGAAAATAAAGGCAGTCTCATAACGATTGCCAATTCAAACGACTGCCTCGGCTATCTTATGCCATTCCCCGGACATGGGGTGTACGATGCCCAATATGGACGTGTGGACGTTACCCCCGATGAAGCAGAAATGCACAATATTTATCTCTCGGAAGCGCAAATAAAAGGATTGGACGAAAATTGCCAAGTTGGACAGCATGGTGAATTCTATTTTGACCGCAACAAACATGTTGTCCATACCTTTTCCGGTGTACAGGTCGCCAATGCAGTGAATTACATCCCCGGCGGCAAAGTGGTGAATTTTGAGCGCAAGGGCAAGCATTTCCGGGGTATGCTGCATAGTAATGAAGATTATTTTACCTTTAAGCGAATCTCGTAAAATTTTGGTTGTTGGTGTTCTGTCGGTTTCCACTCCCGGGGAGATGAACCACTCCTTCCTCGGGAGTGTTTTTCTATTTACTCTCACCGAACCCATTTACTACCCGGACACTGGCATATACTGCCCAGTATTCACTCGACTGGCGGCGCCACCGGATCGAGATCGGGTGACTGAAAAGATTTTTAAAACATTATTTGACAATCTCTCATAGTGTGTTAAATTGAATTGTAAGTAAGAAACAAATAAACATTGCGAAACAAATGAAACTTAATAAAGAAAATGTGGTAAAAATGGTGTCAGACTTGGAAATGCTAGGCTTCTTAAAGATCAATAGCACCCAATGTCGCTTTGTGGCCATCGTCACCAAAACTCCCGTAGTCAAAATCCGCAAGGGTAACCCTTGGGGCGCAAGTGCCAAGACCAAGAATGGCCTTTACAAGGTGTCCCGTAAAATGGGAATCATCAATGCCAATTATTGCGACAGTGTTTCCCGCCGCATTGCCGAAAAACTCGGCGTGAAAGAATCCGAAGTTGAATACGTTGCGGGCGAAACATGGTATGAGCATCTTATGACTTCTGATGGCAAGTCCCTTCCCGTGGTTCAACACAAAGATGAAACCAAGCGGGGAGAGTTTTACTTGCAATACTTCCCGATGAAATCAACTAACGCCTATGTGAATGAGGCGGGAGAACCCGTTTCTGATGATGAAGTGAATCCTTGGCTCTATGCCGAAAGCGAACGGAGCGAGTTTAAACCATCCGTAATAGCGGTTAAATTGTCCAACGTCAAACAATTGAAAGCTTCAGGCGTAATTATTGAGATGCCCGAACTTGCTGAGGCAGAAGCTATTCTTGCCGATTAAGTCGTCTGTTTCGCAAAAACAAGCAATCCTCGTGCCAAGTGGTGCGGGGATTGCTGTTTTATATTCCCATGTCACCGAACCAAAATACTGCCAACCCGGACGACTTAATACTGGCCAGTAAATAGGGTGCGGATGGCTTGCCTCGGCTGCGGTGTCAAAAAAGATTTTTTAACTATTTTAAAACTAAAATTTGACAACCTAGCCTAGTGTGTTATGTTCTATGTGTAACAAACGAAGCAACAAGCTTCACAAACGCAGTATTAACCGCTATAGTTCATTATGAGTAAATCAATCATTGCCTCTCCCGTCCTCGAAACCATTACCGCCGAAGACCTAGCTGCCGCCTCCAAGGCTCTGGGCATCAAAGTGGGCAAGTCCAAGAAAGCCACCATTGCCGCCCTCTTGAAGGCTGGCGATGAAGGAAAGGTGCATTTCAAGTCCTCCCTTACCATTTCGTTCAAACCCGATGGCGGAACTCGTACAACTTTCCTCGGGCGCACTTGTCGCAATTATACCAGCGGTCCCGGCGAAAACGATGTGACTTGGCTCACCCCCGCCAATGCGGTCCAAGGCTCCCCCGCCGAAGTCTAAGCCGATAACACCCCCATTTTAGAGCGGGGTTACAGAAGCCGTTTAAGTGTAATAACTTAAACGGTTTTTCGTGTCCATATTCCTTGCCCGTTCACCTCGAACTGAAATTGCCATCACGACTTAATACTGGCCATTATTTACCTATCATTTCACCGAATGTATTTACTAAGGTCATTTCACCGAGCATAAATACTGCCCCATTCCTCGCTGTCTCAAAATGATACATAAAAATAATCACTTATATATCAAAATAAAATTTGATTAAATACTGGATCGTGCGATATTGGATACATGAATGATACATTAAATACCGAAACACAACAAGCGGCCATTGAATTGTCCGTGGTCGTCGTCGAAAATTCGATGGCAATTAATAACACCCTAGCCGAAACAAAAAAAGTCACTGGCTTTTATGGCACGCATTATGCTAATGCCGAATTGGACATTTGCGGTATTGTTGCTTTAGTCAAAGATATTTTGCGGGAAAATGAGGCTGTGTTCTCCCGTGGCATTGAAAACACGGAACTAAGAGCAATCGGCATTGCCGCAAGCATGTTCACAAGTGATATTGTGCAAGCCGTTAATACTCGCTTTGCGAGCGGCGGGATGCGTTATAAGCCGCAAGCCGTCAAGAATGTACTTTCTACTTATGGCAAACTGGAAATTGCCAAGATACAACTAACTAATGCGGAAGATAAACCCCGCCCTTGCAGCAAGCCTCGTGCCAAATGGTATCTCATACAACAGAAACATTCGTAAGCAACAAGCGTGCCACCCATCCCCCCCACCATGGGGCGGATGGGTGTGTCTGAATATGAGACACTTCGACCAGTGCCACAGCCACCCATACCCTTTTAACATACGGAAGTGATATTGTAATAGGAAAAAGTAGTAAAATGAAAAGTTAAATCATAGACAACATATTAGAAAAAAACCCATGAAATAATTTTTTATAGATGTTTTTTACTACTTTTTGTTTGTATGTATATTCACTTGCATGAATCATCCAAGATATATTACGTCACAACTTATTGCTGAGGCAACGAAAGAATTTGTTATTGGCGCTATAAAGAAACATGGGATAAAGTATGATTATTCCAAGGTCATTTACAATGGGGGGGAAAGTTGAGATTATCTGTGCCAAACATGGGACATTTTATAAGCGACCATCGGAACATCTTCGAGGTCAAGGATGTCCGAAATGTAAAATCTCTATAGGTGAATTAGAGATTATGACATATATGGACGGGAAGAATATTTCTTATGTTTATCAGAAACTATTTTCCGACTGTCGGTCGCCAAAAGGGTATCCATTAAAGTTTGATTTTTTCGTTCCGAGAAACAATATTATTATAGAATATGATGGAAAGCAACATTTTTACAGTGGACAGTTTATGCGGGGACAATATATGACGACTACCGAAGATTTGAAATATAGTCAGATAAAGGATAAAATAAAAGATGAGTATTGTAAAGACAAAAACATAAAATTAATACGAATATCATATATTAGAATAGGAATGATTCAACAAATTTTAGAGAAGGAACTTTATGGGTAGAAGCAAGAAATATTTTACGGATGATGATCAAAAAAAAGCACTTCGAGAAAGACAGAAGCGATATTATCAAAAGAACAGAGATACAATTTGTCGTCGAAACTTGGCGAGTTACTATGATAAGGGCATGACATCAGATTCGGGGTCTATTTTTCAATGATATTTAAACAGCGCATATTACGCAGTATAAGTAGCAAATTCCGAAGATGTTAAATTGTGACAATACACCAATGTTGAACGATAAACAAAGGAAGTGTAGTGTGCATCGTCAGTGTATTCGGGTAAAAAACGGTGATGTTTTTGGGGATTGTGGGCAATGTTCCCGCTCGGGGTGATTGGATAATTTTCATAGGATTAGAGTGGAAAATATTCCCGTTCGGTAGATTTTCGTGTAATTAGAGTTGTTTTTGGATGATTTTCGTGTAATTAGAAATTGGGGGTAAGAAGTATGGGAATTAAAAAAATACGCAGGAACATTTTTATATGGGAACATTTGAGTATGTATGATGGATATATGAAACGATACACAACGAATACTAAGGATACTTGTTGGCCGGACAGTTTAGCGTGCATATTAGAGGTTTCACCTAAGAAGGTTCCAAATTTTGTGAAGCTGTATAAGAATGCGTATATGGAGGAGAGTAGGAAGTGGTTAGCGGAGAATTTTAGGAAGGGGATAATTTACATACCTGCGAAGGCATTTATGGAGACGAGTGGGATGAGGAACAATCCTCCGATAGGACCGGCAGGTTTTAGCATTGTGCGGTTATCGATGGTAGACAAGAGTGCGATGCATGTAGCGATAGCGTTCAATGGTGGGTTATTATGGGACAATGGGGACAGTCGGGAGGATGAGTATGGGGAGATCACGGGGTATTTTGTGATATATGATTTAGAAGCATCGGGGGCTAAATGGCTTACGAAGCGGAAGAAGAAAAAGACGGTAAACAAGACAGACACAAAGAAAGAAAGAAGAAGCAAATGACAATTGACATAAAGAAGGACATCGTATATTTGGACAACATTCCGGCGTTTATATTATCGGAGAATGGGAAGAAGGAGCCAGTGACTCCGAATGGGTGGAATCTGTATCGGAACAATGTAATGGCGATAGACGAGTGGTTAATTACTCGTGGGCAGCGGAAGGCGAGTCCGAGCGGTCAGATATTTTGATAAATTTTATTCAAATTCACGGGTAGCGGCGTTATAATATGCTGCACGGTCTTCTGGGGGAAGGTCAAAGAAATTCTGACCTGTTTCTTCTTCTGCCTTTTGATATACGTTACTACGTTCATCCGGCGGGAGGTCAAAGAAGTCATAATGTGGTTCATTCATATCATTTTTTCTTTTAGGATTATTTCAACTTTTTGGATATTAGCTTTACCTTTAGTTTCCTTCATGACTTGACCTTTCAAGTGATTAAGGGAGTTCATTTTACCTTTTTTATAATCTTCTATGCTTTTAGGATTAGCGGCTAGGATTTTATCACAGATTGTATTTAGGGCACCGTCATCGGATATGGATTCATATGGATATAGGCTAACTAGATCAGTATATGAGATACATGGGTAAAATTGATTAAGGTCCACATGTAAATCTACAATTTTTTTCAGATAACCCCAAGGGTAAGCTTTGGAGATAGCGTCATGGGTAAATGAATCGAGGTCATGGAAGTAGGAACAGGCGAGATAGAACTCACGCTGTTCCGACTCTTTAAGTGCGGGGTTAATGATTTGGATTACTATTTTGCTGAGGAGCTTATAGTATTCTTCGTTCATATGATTTTATGCGGGGTCATCGGTTAGGAAGCAGGAGATGATTTCATAACCATCTTCGATCTTGAATGTTCCATCTGCTTGTTCGGTCATTTTTCCTATACCTGCGGTACGCATATGTAATTTCCCACTATTGATAGCTTCTTCGACACTTTCGGCTTTGGGAAGTTTAAACAAGTGAAGTTCACCTATTACGGTATTATCCACAATGATTATTTCTTTTACGATTCCGACTGCATCCGTTAAGTCTGTCTCAAATTCGGTGGGTGGGGTACAAGTAACTATGGATCGTGATTTGGAGACATATTCGTCTCGATATTTCTGTAAAGCCTTCTCCATGACTTCCCGTGGGTATATACGCTTATTTTTATTGGGCGTATTGAGAGTAAGGATGGGTATTTTCATATGCTCCCAAAGAGTTCTTCATTCATAGTTTGGAAAGACCATGGGTACAATAAGTGATTTCTCCATAGTTATCCATGAATTTATACTTACGTCCATGATATTCATTTTTATCGAACTTGACGAGTTTTCCAATTTTATCGGGGCAGCCATTGGATTGGAGTTTTACTTTATCACCGATTTTGAATGTCTCGCTTCTATTGTATAGTTCTTCGTAGAGAGCATTGAGTTCGTTCTGGTTTTTGGGCTTGGGGTTTGAGCAGACGTATTCACCGAAGTTACGGTCGAAATCATCATCGAGTTCTTCATCGGGGTGGTGGAAGATTTCATTGAATGCGTTTTCCAGTTCCGATTTGGCGATGGGTTGGGGTTTATCGTTAGATGGTTGCGGAAACATTTTTTCCAATGCCGCATTCAATGCCGCATAAAGGGTTTCGGCAGTGGTTGTTTGATTTTTGATAGGAGTTTTGGGTTCTTCGAAGTATTTCTTATCTATTTTGGGATTTTCGTTCACTTCGCCTGGGTCTTGGAAGAAGCGGGTGTATTCTTCGCTTAAGGAATTGACTTTTTTATTGGCAGTGTATTGTGCCTTGAGGTCGGGTGCTTCTGGGTTATTTTTATCTTCGCAATGACCACAGGTACATTGATTAGGTTTTCCGAATGTGCCATAGAGTTTATTAATGGCATCTTTTTCGGTTCTCCACCATTGTTTACCTTCTTTATGTTCGTAGATAATGGTATTATTTCTGAGGGTATAACGAATGGTAGGAAGTTCGCCGTTGAATAACTTAACGGTGATACCCATGATAGTATGGCATTGAAATTTTAGGGCGGTGGTATCTTGGGGAAAAGTCCACACGGTATCGTTGACGTTAAGTTTGGTGTTGAATTGCATATGTTTATTGGGTTGAATTTATTTGGTGCTGAGGTTAGGTGCCAATAACCGCATCGGTCGCATTGGAATGCTCGCATGTAATTATGGCATCGGTTAGTATCTTCGGTTAGAATTTCTTTGATTCGTTTTTTAGCTGCGCCTTCGGTTCGGAATATTACTTTTCCAGTGACGCCGCAGCGTCCTAATTTTGATGCCATTGGGTTATCATGGCGTTTCCAGTTCATATGTCATAATGAATAATTGTTTAAGGACATATAGATGTTATTGGGGTCATCTTTCACAGTATCATCGTCGATGAGGACATTTAATGCGGTTGCTCGATCTTTCATACTTATTATATCTTAAAGTTTTCGGCCTGAGCCTGCGGCTTGTTTAAGCACTCTTAGTTCCCGCACCCGTTGCTTGGCACGCAGTATCTCCGACCATATCTATGTGTTTGCACGATTGAATAAGATTGATTTCTTCTTGGAAGATATAAATTCTATCTGGATACGTGGCGAGTAATTCTTTTTTCTTCCCCCAAGCATACCACGGCATAGCGTTCAATTTAGTAAGGACATTAGTTAGAATGACATTGATGACACTGTTGAGATCGTTAATCTTTTGTTTATTATCGAGCATATGTTGAAGGTTGGCAATAGTATTTACACTATGGGCAAGACGGTCAGCACCGTCTTCCGCAATACCCCTATACTCATTGACTTGCTCTTGTAGCAGACGTTTCTCCTCTACCAAGCGCACGGATTCGGACTGCATTTTTTCCATGTGGTTATCACGAATAAATTCACTATGGGCAAGACGTTCACCAACATCTTTCGCAATACCCATATACTCATTGATGGTCTCTTGTAGCAGATGTTTCTCCTCTACCAAGCGCACGGGTTGTTCCCGATACTTATCATTCTCTGCCATAAGCAAGGGAGTTTGAGTATTCAATTGAGAATTGAGTGCGGTAAGTTCTTCGTTTTTAGTCGTAAGTTCCGTGATACCGAGACGAAGGGTTGCATTTTCCTCAGTAAGGCGAATGGATTGTTTGGCAAGATGCTCGGCTTCACCCGTTTTCTCGGTCAACTTGCGATTAAGATCGGAGGTTTCTTTTTGTTTATCCGTCTTGTAAGTAGCGATTTGTTTTTTTAGTTCGATCATGAAGGTATCGTTTGTGGCGACGAGTTCACGAAAATGGTTGCGATTTCCCATTTCGATTTCCAAATCAGATTTTAATTTGTTGATTTGATGATATGCAGTATTCAATTCGGACTGCATTTTTTCCATGCGGTTATCACGAATCATTGTTGATTCCAACTTGGCTTGGAGTTCGGCATTTTGCAGAATAAGCTTGTTGATGGCATCTTGCTGATCGGTAAGTTCCAAATTGAGTTTTTCGATATGATTGAAGTATTCGTTTTCAAGTTTATCGACTACTTTTTTAGAAAAGGCATCCCACCGCTTTTGTAGGTCATCGGTTGGAATGGACTTGAACAAGGTTTTAGCTTGTGAAAGGATGCCATCTAAATTTAGGATATTGAACTTCATAATGTTATGTTTGGGGGATGTTGAGTTTGTTGGAGTTAATCAAATTTTGAACAATAGTGCCACTGACCCATCGGGCACCGGCATAATATCCATCATTGAATACTTGCTTGGCGGCAGCGACCGCTTCGGGTGCGAGCACGGGGTCGATGTTATTGATTTTAAGGTATTCATTCCATGCCCGCTCACACTCGACATTGCAAGCATTGATGACATCTTGTGGGGTTTTAAACGCAGTAGTCATTTATTTTCTTTAGTTTGGAGTTATTGTTTTGGATGATAACTCTTCATGAACCCGGATCTTGATCGCATAAATTTGCTACCATCGGGATGTTGCCCACGAATCCAACCTTCACCGACTTCAAGCACGGTGACAGTATTTCCATTATTATTTTCCATAACCGTATTTGGGTTGGGGTTTAGGAGGATTATTTGTTTTTTTGGATGAGTAATGTAATAGAGTGCTTGACAAAGCCAAATGGTATTGAAAAATACCAATATTACAGCACCAATTGTGCTAACAACTTGATGTAGAGAAGGATAGAAATAAAGATTCCAGTATCCCCACGAAGTAAAAAACACCATAGACACCACGGATATGCCTTTGATTTCCTTATCTTTATAAGTGCGGTAGCAGTTAAATGCCAAGGCTAATCCGCCGAGTAGTTCATATATGCCGTTTATGGAATCTGAGACAGTCATATATTGAAGTCGTCGGATGGTTCTGGAGCGGGGGCGACGACATGAACGATCTTGTTGATGGTAGGTACTGGGACTCCTGATGGACCTTCATTAATCAAAATTTCGAACTCAGCCCCTGTGTAATCTACGCCCTGTGCTTGCAGGAGGTCAGATGGTGCGGTAGCTTCGCATGTTTTTCCATCACCAGTCAAAAGGACAAGTGATGGAGTTGGGGGCTTATTGAAGGTTACGACCTTCCCGGTAAATTTGGCTAAAAGTTTCATTATTCGGTTGAATTTTTTATTGCATATTTTATGTCAGATAATGGAACGTTTACATCTAATAAAATTTTACCCCCGCCCCAAGGTTTATTGCCTGCCACACGATAGTCGTTGATAGATACGCTTGGGCCTTCGACCCCCATAACAACGCACACGTTTACAAGTTTTTCACTTTTCTTTTTTTCCATAGGTCAATATCTTATCAGATTGTCAATTTCAAGTCAAGGTTTTTCCTTTTGACGGATGGGCTTTAACACGGCTGGCGATAAAAGCCCTGAGATTGCCTTCACACGCCAGTAAGAAGTCTTCGGAGACCCGGGTGAATTTGTTGGATGGGCGAAGTTGTTTTGCCATTTCAACTGCGTGCTTCTTGCATTTTGACACACAAATAAGTTTAAAAACTGTGGGAGCTTTAGAGATAGGGGTAGTCTCTGTGTTGGTTTCGGATAATGTGTTTACAGGAAATGATGGTTCATTCATATCATCAATATAGCATACTACCAAAGTTTGTCAACTTCTTCTTTTTAACCAGTCTCCCGCTATTTATCGGTATGAGAAAAATTCAAACCAGCCGAATCGAACTATTGACTGCGTTACAAGACTTTGTGCAAGAAGGCATTATAACTGATAGAGATTTGATTGATCGGGATGTACGTAAAAAGAACCGATTGCTCAAAGGGTATGTCAAAGAAATCAAAGCGTGGCTTAACGACTTAACCGAAAAGGAAATACCATGATGACACATTTACTAATAACCATAAATAATTGGTGTATTATGTTTCCACAGTATATCACATTTGTGGTGTATTTGTTGACATAAGTTTATTTATAAAAAGTTATGAAATTCACATCTAACAGTGTAATGATGAACCGTGGAGTTAACTATCGTTATCCGATTGAAACTCCTCCGGTATTCAAACATTATAAATTCGGCACCAACGTCTTGCGTAAGGCAACGGAAGAGTTCAATAAAAAGTTGGATCATCGTCGCCACGTAACCATGTGTATAAATACTATCAAAGCAGATGTGTTGCGGGTAGTTCCTACTAGTGACGATACGTTGGCGATATGGTTAGTGGTGAAAGAAAAAGATATTGACACCGTTCATAAAATGTGTTTTACTATCACGGGTGATGTATATTTTGAAGGAGACTCCGAAGTAAACGTTGACCATATGACCATACACGATGTAATGTTTGGTGAAGATCGTGGAATATTAACAGACAAACAACGTAGGTCAAAGATTTAAGTTGACAGGTTGGGGTGTCTGTGTTATATTTATTATCAGTTCTTTGAAGTATTATGGGCATGACCTGGTTTCGATCTAAGATTGGAAATGAGGAATGCACGCCAGAGTTTGGTCATCGGCTCTGTAAAAAAACGACTGAAATATAACCGATAATCGTTTAAACGAATTGTCCGCTATCAACTTCGAGTTTCCTTTGGGAAATGAAGAAGTGGTTTCCGAAGAGTTAGCATTGGCTTAATTCGGTAAGCAGAATATAATACTCGCTAAAAATTCTGTTGCGTTAATAAGCGAGGGAACTTTCTATGGTTCTATCATAGAGGCAACTGACATACTTGTTAAGTATGTCTATACTGAGTAAATTGTTTGTTAATAATCAGCATAATTCATATACAAACTAAGCGTGTAGTGTTATTCATTGAATATATTAGAGACCGGAGTTCGATTCTCCGCATGTCCAGTTCGCAGTGTAATCACTACCTCCACGATGGTTGCGAATGGGTAATGCTAAACGTGATTCAGTCTAATTTTGGAGAAAAAATCTATCATCTCTTCACGAGTAAATGAATTTTTTGCTAAGTTAACGCTACTACAAACAAATTCTACATTTCCTTGAATATATCCCGCCGATGAATCTATTCTATCTAAACTGGCTTTTTGCGGGCTACGAACTTGGTCATATTCTCGTAAATTTTTTGGAAGAATCATTTTAATTCCAGTGTAAGGACAAATTCCGCCCTGAGTTTCCCAAACTCTTTTCAAGTATTCTAAATTTATGTTTGGTGTCCCATAAGCCGTTATCCGTTCTTTGCTTTGACATCTTCTCATAAACTCCCGAAATGGGGAATAACAATCTTCTCGTGTTTTATGAGGAACACTATTTAATCGTCTCCCAGCTGCTTGCCTCTGTTCTTCGGTCATGCTTTTATTTCGATAAACCGCACTACATTTTAATGAACAAAAATGTTTTTTCCCATTTGATTCGGTTCTATTATAGTCAGCCGTTCGTTTTTCAAATTCTGTACCACATTCTTCGCATAATGTTTTTGTTTTTCCATTGCCCCATTTTCCTCGGGCCACACGGTTTTTATGAGAACCACTACATTTCAACGAACAGAAAAATTTCATTCCCTGAATTATCGACCGCTCGTATGAGGATTTAGACCTCCTAAATTCGGCTCCACACTCTTCACAAATAATATTCATGTTCTATAAATAGGTGGAGATAAATGAAAGTCATAATTTTGTTTTCACTTATCTCCACCGTGTATCTTTATTACGAGAATGGTCACGTTATCGTATATTTATTCCTGTATATATGGCTATTTCACTAAAAGAACAGTTGAGAATCATTCAAGAAGGGGTTCATTATCATGCCCCGTTCATAAATGTCACTAAAAGTGGGGCGCAAGACTCATCGACTAGAGCCAATGCCACCAAACTGTTTTATGATTTCTATGCAATGGAACTTATGCATAGACAATTGGGCAGTCCCCGCCCCGATCCATCGATAGCTCCCGGTCATCAATCAGACCCAACTAAAGCCCGAGTACTTACTCCATCGCAAGCAAAACAATATCGAGCAGCCATCGAACGTGGTGTTGATCCTTTGGCGGCTGGTGTAGCGGGGTGGGAAGATGTTGAATTTCCTCCAATGGGTGGTACAATTGTTCCCGCCCAACTTCGTAAAGTTATTGACCAAGTGTTCGATGAAGTTACTATTCAACTTTCCAGAAAAATCTCGGCGCATTTGCGTTTGAGCATCATGCAGGAATTTCGATATATTCTTAATTATTCCCCCGACTGGATAACGTTTCGTCATAGATTGGTTGGGTTACACAATCAACAAGGTAAAGTTTCCAAAGAGGAATTTAATGCCAATATCAATATGTATATTCCTAAGATGGTTGGTCATGAAGATGCTGTTTTACGTCTGTTAAAGTTTTGTAAGTATTATGCTGGAATGAATCCCGATCCATTTGATTTTGTATCGAAAGATCAGGAAAATCCTAAAGTAGGAAATTCCGAGCTAGAACCAGAGCCAACACAGTCAGAGCCAGAGCCAGAACCAAAAGCAAGTGCTCCGGAAGAACCCGATGATACTGATTACAATATGCCTACAGTTGAAGTTCCCCCGGGTGCTGATTGGGGTGACGATGATTTGAAACATGCTTCGACGGATGTTGAAACAGATAAGATTCAGAAATGGCTCAAGACTCATAAGAATATTTCCGAGAGTATTACCCATCGTAAAATTCTACTTCGTGAAATGTCTCCCAACATAATTATTGGTATTAATCAAGCCATCCTCAAATCGGGTGTAACATGGGATGATATTTCCCTTGCTTATAACAAGATTGGATGGGGAGGTTCTGCATTCGGTGGTCCTAAATGGGGAGAAGGAACTGATTCACTTATAAAATTGGCTGCTCAAACCAACGAAGGAAACATTGAGGATATGGCATCGGTAATTGACCATATCTATGATTTGGAACACAATGGGGGAGCACTTTTGAATAAAGGTGGAATGTATGTTTCCCCCTCTGATCTTGATCGTCGTGCCAAGACAACTCACATTGCTCGGTATCTTCCATTTGTATCTCCACTGATTAAGAGATTGATTGTCCGGGTGCTTGGATATTTGAGCGATAATCCTGATATTGAACAGGATATTAATAAGGTAACTCAAAGCCCAGATAAACCATTTCCGCCTGAAGTGGAAGCGGTGCTTACGGCAAACAAGTTTGTTAAATCTTCGGTCGGAAATGAATGGCAAACACAGGCTCCTTATGAAAATAAGAAGGGAATCACCATTCAGAATCAATATACTGCCAAGTTCCATACTAATGGAATGTATTCGGTTCAAGATTCGATGAATGCCGATATTCAGGTATTCGAAACCCCTGAAAAATTGGAAAAATGGCTAACCCAGAATGTATTTAATTTCATTAAGCCTATTCCGGGGGTGTCTACATTTTCAAAGCCAAAAGTTAAATCTAAAAAAGATGAAATTCTGGAATCTCATACCAAGATTAAATTGGATGCGGCTAAGGAAACCCAATTGTTGGAGCAATGCAAAATGGGATGGAGACCATCAACTCAGTATTACAAGGCATATCTTCCCGGAGACGACCGAGTTCAATTATTTGCGTTTTCCAATGGGACATATATGGTATGTAAGAAGTCTAATCCAAATGAGGTTTATCATAAGTCTTTTTGGGATTCTATATTTTTGTTGTGCAAAACTTTCACGGAGAATGCTCTTCCAAACGAAGATTATGATGCAAGTAAAGCATGGATTGGTAAATCTATGGGTGGTGTTTCCAGCGTTCCCTTTAAAGAGCCATTGATGGCTCCATCGGTTGGAACCAAGCCATCGACTGAATATTCGCTCAATAATGTTGAAGTAAATACATTTCAGATTCTAGCCAACCAGACCGGAGGAACAGTCACCGTTGAACCTAATACTGCGGGATCGGGTATGACGTTGTTCTTAGTTAATGGAAGCACTGCTTTAGCAGTTGGTAAAAAATCTACGACTCCGACCGGACAGACCTATGTTGTTAAGCATGGGGTTGTAGGAAGTCCGACTGAACAATGGTCATTTTCGAACTGGAATAAGACTTATTCATTCGTTGCCAACAACTTTGCGGCATTGACTCAGATAAAAAATCCAGTCCAGAGCACGGTTTCAACTTTGGTGACTCCTCAGATTTTTTCACAGTCATCCGATGCTCCATTGCCACCGCCATCACCATCAAAGGCATCATACAAAGCCCACGTTGGTATTACAAAACCCCCAACCCATACGATTCGTCTCACACAAGAAGATGAAAATGCATTGAAGTCTGTCGGATTTGAGCCTAAGATGCAAGGATCAGATGTATGGTATATGCATAAAAAAATTGGGGATGTAGCCAAATTTTACCCCAATGATGTAGCCAAGATTCTTATTATAATGGGAAACACTCATTCCGCCGTTACCAAGAAGATTGCAGATGCAATATCGTGGTTAGTAACCAAGTATCAAGGGGCTTCCGTGTCTCCATTGGTTGCTCCATCTACTCCTGTGAAGGACGGAATGAAGGCTGGGGCAATGTTTGAAAAAACATTGAACGATGCTGGATTTGTATGGGATCATATGGGATTCGACTATGTTAACGTCAAGACCAATGACACCATTAAAATCTCGCCGTATCCAAAATCTACCTATACGAATGGTCAAACGGGAGAAGTTCAACACTTCAACAGTTTGCCCGAGATGGCGATGTTTGTAAAAAAAAAAGTAGTATCTCCTAAACCACCAGCCATTGTGTCGGCATCTACGGAATCACCTGAACCCCCCGTTTCGGCAGTGCCTCCATTGACCAAGGTTGCTACGCCCGATGAACAAAAGTTTCAAGTCATCCATGACAATTTAGTCAAGGAACTTAAGCCGTTCAGGGATGAAAAGGGTAATATTCCATCCCAAAAGACTCCTCCCGGATCACCCCAATATCATAATAACAAAGTCGGAGCCGTTGTATATTTGCGGCATGTGATGTTGAAGCAGTATGGGTTGAAATTGTCTTTAGGAGAGGGAAAATGGATTGTGGAAAATGTGAAAATATTTTTGAATTACGTTAAAAATTATGGTCTTCCCGATTCATTGATTGACATAGATAAGGTAGTGGGGAAATGGGCAATGGCGGATGAGAACCCAACCGTTTCTGAAGATGACTACAATACCATGCATGGGGTACTTAAGCAGTTTATGAATTTGGATGGAGACATTCCAATGTCTACCCCGATTAATTCATCCAATAAGATTGCAGCCATTAAAACACTTAAGAATTACATTTATAGTACATATAACATTAATTTATCCTTGGGAAATGCGAAGCGTATAATCGAGCATGTCGATGATTTCTTAGAGTATGTTAGAATGAATGGCATCGCATATTTTCTAAAAAATATAGAGGATGTAGTTAATAAATGGTCTTACAAAGATTCGAAGCCAAAAGAAGAACCTTCGTCTATCAATCAACCTACGCCAGAAGTAAAAGAAGTCCCCGAAGCCAAACTTCCGGAATTAATAGAAAAACATGGGTTTAAATTTGAAACTACCATCAATATTACTACAATGGGTGGGGTTAAGGAAGCTACCATGTATAGAAACTCTAATGGTGATACTTTATATTTGTTTCATGATGGAACGTCTAATTTATATTTGGCACCTGATAACAATCCCGTACATAAATTTAATAATGTATCTGACCTTGTAAATTATTTGGAAACTACGGAGGCATCTCCTAAACTTACTCATAGCACGGGCGATGTAGAGTTGGATGAGGAAATTGATATTAAGGGATTTAAGTTAATGATGGTAAAGGGAAATTTGCTTCAATTCCTAAATAAGTCTGGAACGGTATTGTATTATGATGTTGCTGACCATTCATCATCCGTTAAAATGAAGGGAAGTAAAAATTCTTTTTCGTTTACTGATAACGAGTCATTAATGGATCATTTGCAAAATTCCTCACCGGAGATTTCCGAGCCAGAAACGCCACTCCAAAGTTTTGCCCCAGAAGATTCAGTAGAACTCTCTGCGGATAACGAGAATAAATTGGGGTTCCAAAAAGTTCAACCTCCCGATGGAAGTGTTTTTTATACGAATAAAGATTTTGATGTGGTATTTCTTAAAGATGGAACTGCAAGTGTAATTAGTACGTCCACAGCGGAGGTCCAAAAATTCAATACTTATTCATCCGCCATACAATATTTGGTATCCAAAAAATCAGAATCCAATAAGAATAAAACAGTATTAGCAGGAACCGAGAATATGCCATTCTCGGGGATGAATTATAAGATTATGTGGAATACACAACCTCCTAAAGTTCCATTGAGTCTTACTCCATTTGATGAGACTACAATGAAATCTATGGGATGGAATCCTGTAAAATGGGGAGGTGGACTTGTGTATCAAAATTATAATCGGAGAATAGCGTTTTATAATCACGGGGGATCAAATTATTGGTCTAATTTTAATACTGGAGGAGTCACCCAAATCTTTCCATCCGTAGAAGATACCCTTAGATGGTTGTGGAAAAATAAAGTAAACCCAACTCCAAAAGAAAACCCATTGGGTGAATCATATTATCCTAAAGAGTTGGTTGTAAAACTTCTCACAACTTCGGGATTTACCTCAGAAACTATGCCGAATGGTGTAATTAGATGGGTGCATCCAAGCCAGTTTAATTTTGAATTACACACTAAGGGAATTCGGTGGTATAGTATAAACGGAGTCACGGAACTTGAGATTCCACTCTCTCATCAAGGACATTTTTTGACGATGGCTCTGACTGATGTTGACAAATCTTCAAGTAATAATGATGTTTTCGATTTATTTAATGGAGAATCGCATCAATATCTTGAAACTCATTCGAATAAATTAGATAGTGATAAAACTTCTGGCGGGATGTATTATCCGGATATAGAAGTAGTCAATAATCTCAAGAGTGTTGGGTTCCATCCAGAGATGCTTGTTTATGGAACTAAGTGGGTGCATCCTAGTAAATTTACCCTAAAGTTATTCACTGACGGAATTATGTGGACAATTGGTCTTAACGAGCAATTTGTTAAGATTCCACAAGACAAACAAGCATATTATTTGAAGAAGACATTAGCTAGTGCTGATAAAAATACTAATTCACCACAAATGGAATGGTATTTTAATTATTCAGCCAAACATGCAAATGAAAATCCGAAGGCAGAGAATTTGAGTAAAGTTCCATATAGCGGAGTAGACTACAGAGATTATTTTAATAAAGAATATCCGAATACTCCCAACAATGAAGCTATTTCCTTGGTATCAAAAGATGAAGAGACTCTTGCTAGTATGGGGTTTGAAAAGGAAACCGATTCCAATGCGGGGATTGCATTCCGAGTTTTATATTATAGAAAAAAGAGTGATGATAACGTTTATTTCTTTGCAGGAGGACAGGCATCATATTGGGCAACTAAAACGGATGGACCTCACTATTTCAATACAGCGATGGAACTCATGCAGTTCTTGTGGGACAAATATTCCCCCAACATCCAAGAAGGAAGTCTTAGAGATTACTTGAGGAAGTGGTTAATCTAATTACTCCATCGCCACGACAGGAGGAATAGGTGCGTTCGGATTCTGCAAGTCCTTGATTATTTTTACACGATTGATACGGGCTTGTGGTTTAGTAGGATGATACTTGCTCGGAGGTTCAAAGCTAACTAGGGCGGCATCAATGATATATTTCTTGGTCTCTTGGAGTCCGAGATCATTGCTTGCGAACCACATGAATTCATTGCCAAAGGCGTCTTCGAAAAGAATACGATACCCAATTCCCGAGTCACCATACCCGAAGGTTTGGGTCTTCTCATACTCAGAAATCTTTTTGACTGATACTTCCCATCCCCATTCACGTCCCTTAATAGCTTTCTTGATTGCTTTCTCGTCCATTCCACTGGTGGCAAGCTTCTTGATTTCAGCTTCCTTTACAATATCACGCAACCTTTTTCCTAGTAATGATGGGTCTCCAAAGTTGATCGGGGACGGAGGAAGTTCTGCCATTTTTTTGGCTGCTTCGGCTTTGTCTTCTGCTGATTTTTTGTCTCTCAGAAAATACTGGAATAGTGCCGAGAAGAATCCAAACTGTTGGGACTTAAGATATTCCTGTTTACCTACAAGTGCCATGTTATTAATGAAGTCGGCTTTATCTGGCTTGTCGATAGCCATTTGTGTCCAATCTTTCGATGGATACCACGCTTCAAACTCTTTCGCCATTCCTTCAGCCTTTTGTTTGAATGATTCGTCTTCCTTTACCTTGTAATAAATAGGATACGTCTTATGTGGGTCTTCTTTTCCAAACGGATTGGGACGCATTTCAGTCAATGCACGATAGATTGTTGGGTTTGTCACTGTGCCAGTCATTCCTGCTTCAGCATTTTTATTGGCTTGAGATTTGGATAAATAATGTCCCGTGAACAAGTAGGTTGCACAGAGCCAGAATAACAGATTGTCAGCGGGTTCATAATATTTTCCGCCACCCCCGCCTCCACCTTTTTCAGCATCGGTGTCCATCTCTTGGGCTTCCTTAACATCGAATTGAGTTGCTTCAACCATGTTAGTATAGGCAATGAGTCCTGCAACACTGACTCCCGGCATAAACCTTGCCAAACAATTTCGTCCGACAATTAACAAATCTCCGGCTTTCTTGTCGGGAAACCGTTTGGGATCATCGTTTACCATTTTTATGACAAACGTATCATTACGATCACGGTTGGTATGGCAAACATCGCAATGCTGATTAGCAGTCTTGAATTCGGCGGGGAGGTTTGGAACTGATGAGTGGGAACTGGTGTAAATAAAGTTTCCCTCAGGGGTATGTTCAAGCCGTGCAATAAACTCGTAGCCTTCGACATGTGGTGGTTCACCCTTCAATGACAACGTATATTGTTTTGCTAAAACCCACGAGTTTGGGTCTTTCAGAAGACCGGGATCAAGGGGAATAGTCATGGACTGTGCCATCTGCATCTTCTTGATGTCAGGGTGTATAACCTTGACCATCTCTTCTTTGTGAACGACGATTTCAAGGGGAGGAACCTTGTATTTGGCGGCTTTCTTGTTAAGTTCGGCTACACGTTGCTTGATAAACTCGAATCCACGATCAAATACCTTGAACTGTTCGGGCAATTCCTTCTCTTCTGTCTCAAGCATCAAGTGCTTAGGATTCACAAGTGGCATCAATTTTATCATAGACTATTAAAAAAAGTGTTTTTGGTACAATCATAAATATATATCAAAGAACACACTCGTCAACTATTTGTTGACCGCAGATACACACAGAGAGTAACATATGCAGAACACTACGCCAGAAGTCCGGACCTGTCAAGAGGTAAAAAGCGACGATATTTCAATACCCCAAGCCGTCGCTAATCAGTATAAACTCCAAGATCGTCCATCATACGACCTAAATTCCATTATAGAAGACGTAGGTGGAAAGCCCATACAAACTTCCATCAAACAGGTAATTGCTGATTGTAATCAATCTACTGAGACTTCAGTAAAGAAAAAGAGTATCGCCGAGTCCAAGCGGATAATCGAACATTTTAAAGAGCAGTTGGTTGCTTACCCCAAGTATCTATCGTATGAAGGTTCGGTGGTACTTTGCGTTATTCTTTCTATTGAAGATACCAACGTTAAAATTGGAGGACTTCCTAAAGTTGACCAAGACTTAATTATGGGACAACTTCCTCCCAATGCTGCTATAAAATTGTCATCGCATGAGATGATATTGTCGGTTAAATTCACCGGAACTAAAGATTTTATAATTACTTATTCTTCTGTGGATTCCAATGATACTCATACCGTAGACCTAAATTTCTTCAATGCCGTTATTCATCCAGAAAAAACAAATGACACCGGGCTTAACAACGATGTTCTCATTGAACAAGATGGTGGTAAAGTTACCGTTGGAGGGTCTTTAGTCCTCGATTCTAACCGCATTAAAAAACTTGTAGGTGGAAATGCATCGGAAAATAATAAGAATGATGATAATGAGCTACCTCGTCGCCAATCGGTATCTGGAAGAAATGCATTTGAATTGAGAAACGATTTAATTTCGATGGCAATAGATTTATTGTTTCATAATAATAAGACCCATGAGATTTCTCCGGAAAAAGTAGTTTCGACTGCAAAAATTCTTTATACTTTCGTTGAAAATAAACGATAATGTTTTGACGTTTTATGTTTTGACGCAGTATTTATTGTATATGGACAACACAATAACATTATGGGAAGAAAAAAACTTAATCGAACAATCGAGGAAATCCGAGAGCAAACTAACATTCGCTCCAAACGATGGTATCAACGCAATAAACAACATATCTGTAAAGACAGAATGCAGCGATACTGGGAAGATAAAGAGATTTCGAAAGTCGTGTCCTGATTGTGGAAAAGAACAATATTTTTATACGGAACAGGGATTAAAATATAGTTTAACACATAATACTCGTTGCCCAATTTGTAAAAATAGAACAAAACGGAATTATGTTGGGATGAAATTTGGAAAATTAACGGTTGTTAAACAATATTACATAAATGGACAAGGAGATTTACGAGTTGATTATATATGTGATTGTGGGAGGATTAAACATAATATACAGTCATCAAAAATGCACCTTTTAAAAATGTGTTGTGTTTGTAAAAAGAAAAACGAATATAAAATATTGCCGTATGGAGAAACCGCATTTAATAATCACTATTCATCCTATAGTAGAGCAGCAAAACGAAGACAAATACCGTTCGAGTTAACTAAAGATGAGTTTAGAACAATCATTAAACAAAATTGTTATTATTGCGGTCAAGTTCCGAGTATGATAAAACGTCCGAATTCTAGTGGAGGAGCGTGTATATGTAATGGAATTGATCGAATGGACAGTAATGGTGGATATACTATTTCAAATTGTGTGCCGTGTTGTAGCATGTGTAATTATGCTAAGTTAGATTCGTCGGTCAGTGATTTTTTGAGTCACGTCAAAAAAATTTATGAATATCAAATTTTCAAAACACAATCATCATAAATAATCTATGGATAAGGATCAAGAATTTGATTTGGGGTATCACCGAGGACCATTCCTCGAAAGTATCAATGCTATTCTGTCATACCAACGTATGAAAGAAATGCTTGACATGATTGACAAACAAATCAATGAACTGGCGGGAAAAGATGTAGTTCATAACATCAATAATTTTCAAAATCCCCGACAAGAACAAAAACATTTACATGATGTCTATACCCTCACGGTGCTTAAACGGCGTCAGGAGAGGTTAAAACAAAACCTTGCAGAAATGCAAGACCGTATTCAATCATATATTGAAACGGATAAACGTTACGTTAATACACAATGAACACATACACTGAAAGGTTATTATATGATAGACTACGCAAAAAAGTCCCTAGAAGGACTGTGGGTTGGAGACTGTGTTGGCAACTTGGGTCAACTTTACTTCGCTCATGACATCCTCAAAGCACTCTCTGAAGGAGTAGCTAAATCCGGAGGACAACTCACCCAGTTCCACAATCAGTTTCAATACTCGGATGATACCGAGGAGGCAATTGTTTTGTATAACCATCTCAAAGGAAAAGCAGCATTTTCCAAAACTCCTATAGTATCCCCCGATAATCTCGCTATAGAGTTTGCTACCCGTTATATGACACGAGACCCCGATGGAAAAATCTATGGATATGGTCTTAACACTCGTAAAGTTCTTCGAGACATCTATGAAGGAACTCCTTGGACTAACGCAAATAAATTTATGAAGCCAAAAGCCGAAGGTATGCCTTCGCATATTGATAGTTTGGTTCATAGTCTATCCGAAGGACATGATTTGAAGGCAGCAATGCACGAAGTCAACATCGTATTGCAACGGCAGAAGGATACCGCTGATGGATCGGAACTGCAAGGGTCTTGTGGCAATGGGTCAGCCATGCGTGTATCCCCGTTGGGAGCCTATTTGGGATCGCAGTGGCCGGGTCAGTTGGTTTATGATGCACAATCCGGATTGTCGGGTATTGATAAACAAATCATTGCTGAAGCAGCATTACAGGCACAAGTTACTCATTGTCATCCCGAAGGAATCGCCGGGGCTATTGCCATTACGTCTTTGGCATATGATATTACTACGTTGGTGGCAGCAGAAGTAATTCCACCTAAGTCCGATTCAAAAAGATTGTATGAAAATCTTCTTCGTCGAGTGCCCGAAGGTCAAGTTCGGAATGGTATTGACAAGGCAAGCAAAATGGGATATGATGTTCCGATTGGAAAAGCGATAGAAATTCTTGGAAACGGTACGCATGTTACGTGTCAAGACACGGTGCCTTTGTGTTGTTACTTGACCATCAAGCATTTAGTTCAAGACGAGGGGTCTGAAGAAATGTATGAGAAGGCTATTATCGAAACCTCTATGGCATTCGGAGATGTAGATACCAACTGTGCCATTGTAGGTGGTATGATTGGTGTTATATGTTCACCTCCCGCCAAATGGTCTCAGTTCTGTAAGCCAATGGAAGGTGTGTTATGAAAATGGTGCTTACCGACCACACGTATGACGGAGATGTAAAACACGAGGTTGAAGATAAATATCTTGGATCGGAATTGGCGTTATTATTCGAATATGTTCATAACTATAAAAAATCATTGGAATAACAATTGACATATTCTGCTCCTGCACTTGGAACAAGAATAGTATGGAAAGCAAAAGTTGATAAAATAAATGAATTGGAGAAAAAATACAAAGAATTTATGAAGTTTATTCAATACATAGATTCGGAGGAAAATGCATTATGAGTAACCTATCACTAATGTCGATAATGACCAGCGACCCAGGGTTCGGACGAAGAATCTCTAAAAAGGTCGAAGAAATAAAACAAGATAAAGAGAATATTTTGGGGATTGCAAATACCTATGAAGCAAAGTATAAGCAAGAAATATTGGAAGGCACCGAATTACGAAATCGGTTGCTTACTGAAGGAACCCAAAAGGGATTGACCGAAGAACAAATCATGGGAAGCTATGGAAAGTTTGTTCCATGTTTGCGGACACCTATCTTGAATCTTCTTTATTTCATGCTTCGTGAATCGGAAGATGATGCTCATTATGGTCGTAGTCATTATGACCGACGGGATCAAATGAATGAATCATTGGTTAAAAATGGTCACGCAACTATATCGGAAACCTATAATAGCCCAAACTTTTCAGAGATGAGTGAATCCGAGGCGGAACGCATTTTGGATGAGTTTATTGATGACCGTTTCTCTGCACCAACCAGTCCTGAACGGAAGGCAGCAAATGCTACGTTTGATGCACAGAAACAATATCGTCCCAAAGAAGAAGAAGTTACATTGAAGGAACCTGAGAACATGGTTGAATATTTGTATGCTGATTTAACATTGGAACAATTTGATGTTCTTAAGAAGCTGAAATCTTTAACTCAAAGTCCTAATTTAAACGAAGCAACATTAGCCTTCAAAAAAGGTAAAGAATTGTGTTCGAAATATGGATTGGAATGGGAGAAAATCCCATGTTACTATAAAAAGAAAGGAAGTAAGTAATATATGAATCCCCCAACAAGTTTTAACGGAACTGAGAATTTAATACAAAACTATTGTGTGATGTTCTCGCACAACTTCAAGCATCAGTATTCTCGAATCAAGAATACTTTTGTAATCCGAGGAGCACCTCTTACAAAGGAAAATGCATTGATGATTGCAGAGACTTTATTTCCCGAATACACTGATATAATCATTGAATCTATTGATAATGCCGAGAATACCCTCACGCCATCGGAATATGATTTTATTCAAGGCGTTCTGAAGGATAAGCGAATGAATAATATTGCATTAGCAGAAAGACGTATTGAAGATGGTATTTCGGAGGGACCATATGTCGATACAGATTATGACAAATACCTGTTGATGCTTATCAAAAAGATGCAAACACGCATGGAACAGTTTCCAGTCTACCACACATAAGTTATGAATAGAAGAAGGTTTATCAAATCCGCTGCGGTTTCATTGGCAGCATTTCCATTTATTAGCACCGAGACTAAGGTTGGCACATATAGTTCTACAGACATTGTTCCAGAACGGTTGTGGACCCCCGATGAAATAACTGATGCCGGGGTTGTGTTTGTAACTTTTCCTACGTTCATTCATCAATGGAATGATCCATACAATCCAATAATGAAATCATATACGTCTAAGGATGATGAATGGGAACGTCCAATGATAGTGAAGACATGGATGTTTACTCCTTGGTTCATAAAAGATTATGATATTGATAGTGGAACTCGTCGAGGCATTCATAATGTGCGGGACTATCATTATAAGAAAGATATTTTCAAGCCGATGATTCTTAAGGAGATGAAACGTCAAGAATTTCATTATGTGTATGAAGTCCGTCTCAGTGATTCCCCATGTATATGGGATGATAAATATACTAATGGAGATGTGTTTCACAACTATATGTTCCCTGTATTTTTTCGGGGAGCGAGATTACCAAAAAAGATATGAAGCAAAAAGCATACGTAAAAATTCGCAATGGAAATTTCCCTGATGTAAACTATTATGCTGCATGGAAGGGGTTTGATGAGATAGGATATGAAGTAGTAAAGTTTGAGGAAGACCAAGAAGACACTATCGACGTTACGCCAGAGACTCCCGTGTTTGCTGGTGTGGGTTCCTGTCGTAAAATAATAAAGCGAGTCTTTGGGTGGGATTACGTAGGCATTAATCCATATCCTACCGAACTTATGCCTTTTATGCACCGCAATGTGGAGCGTAAAAAATGGGCGGATGCTAGGGAAGCAGCATTGGAAGGACATATGTTCATCAAGCCTGTCATTCAGAAGCAGTTTAATGGAGCAGTATTGAGCACATTGCTTGATACGATCCGAACAGGTAAGGTTGATCCCGAGCATGAAGTTTTTGTTTGTGATCCCGTTAACTTTGTATCGGAATGGAGAATTTATGTCCACGAGAATGAAATCGTAGGAGTGAAACCATACTTTCAAAAAGAAGTATATGATTATCAGTTGACCCCATTTTATGTTGAAGTAACGAAGATGATTGATGCATATAAACCTGTGGCACCGATTGCGTATGGACTTGACGTGGGCGTTATTATTCAAGCGGATGGTGCTAACCATAAGGTATCTCCCGGGTCTAATGCATTAAGTGCATTGGTAGAAATCAATGATGGTATTTGTTTGGGAAACTATGGACTTGATCCAATTCATTATGCTGAGATGATTTCGTCTCGGTGGATGGAATTAACAACGAAAGGAAAAGTATGAATTACTATGGAAACGATATGGAATATATGGATATTCCACAACTCAAAAAATTGCCACAATTTGCAGGGATGTCTGAAAACGATTTGTGCAATTATGTTGTCAAAGTACAACGAGTTGAACGAGAACAATGGGAAGCAGCGGAAAAAGCAAGACTTGATGAGCAACGAAAAAAAGATTTGGATTATATTGAACAGCGTGAAAAAGGTAATAGCTATCCCAATCTCCCAACTGATTCCGTTCAAATTTCATTTGGATGGGAGATTCCTCCTAGTTTAGTGGATGACCGTGCATTTTTAAGTGAAGGATTTTCCCAAGGATTGCGGAAGACTGTCCGTTTAGGCATCGGTGAGCGAAAAATCTACATTCATTGAAATGGTTACAAAAGTTACACCACAAATCTCTATTGGAGATCGTGACGATGCCCTAGTTAAAATTATGCCTTTAAGAAAAGTTGACAGATATAGTGTAGTTATGTATAATCTAGCACAATCAGCTTTACCAATTGCAAAACAGGTTATAAAATATGAATCCTAAAAGTAAAATCGTAGTATTTGGAGCTAATGGACTGGTAGGAAGTTCTCTTATTCGTCGTTTAAAGGTGATGGGATATGACAATGTAACTCCGATCACACGAAAAGACGCTGATTTAACTTGTCAGGATGATGTCGAGGTCATGATGGGTAACGTTCAACCGGAATATATCTTCGATGCAGCAGCTAAAGTTGGAGGAATACATGCCAACAATGTTATGCCAGCGGAATTCATTTATAATAATTTGGCCATTCAAACAAATATTATCGAGGCGTGTAGAAAATATGATGTGAAAAAATTGTGTTTTTTAGGTAGCGTTTGTTTTCCAATGGGAACCATGATAATAACACGACGAGGAATAACGGACATTGTGGATGTAAAAATTGGAGATTATGTCCTAACTCATCAGCATAAATTTCAGAAGGTTTATAAAACAACAACAAATGTTTTTAATAAAAAACTTATTGTCATTGGTTTTAAAGGATGGAATAAATTATCATGTACTCCAGAACATTTGATTTATACAAAACGTGGATTTGTGGCAGCAAAGGATATAACTAAAGAAGATTTAATTTTAATTCCATTAGCGGACGAATTGAAAATGGTAGATAATATGTCCCAACGCAAAATAACAACTGATTTAGCAGAATTAAGTGGATATTTTGTAGCGGAAGGATGTCTTAGACAAAACGCATCCGGAAAACGGGGATCATATCACAATATATTTTTTTATCCGGGACACGACGAAGTATTTAAAGATGATATATGTTCTAAAATTTCAACTGTGTTCGGAATAAATCCACATTCGTATAAAAAACGAACGTCTTGGCAAATCTGTGTAAATGGGGAGGACATGTGTAATTTTTTCAGATCATTTTATAATGACGATTTAATTCATAAAGCACATACAAAATTTATTCCTCAATTTATGATGAATTCTTCCAATGAAATTATTTCCAAATTTCTGAAAGGATATTGGCGTGGGGATGGGCATTGGAAAATGAGAACTGATCGAAAAAACAATCAATATTTCTGCACAGCATCCTCTACATCAAAAGAGCTAATATATCAACTTCAACAGCTATTGCTGAAATTGCGAATTTTTTCTACAATTTATTATAAAAAGAAATCTCCAACATGTGTTATTGAAAATAGAATTGTAAATCAACGGTCTCAATGGGAAGTGAAAATAGTAGGTTTAGATGCAATAAAATTTATAATAGAAATATTGAATGAAAACATAGACGAATTTCATCCATCATATAAACCTCGAATAAATCATACTTTCAATGGTGATTTTTTGGAAATAAAAGTCAAAAATATTCATCATATTGATACGGAGGAAATGGTATATGACTTATCCGTAGAAAACGATCATTCTTATACTGCAAATGGAATTGCCGTTCATAATTGCATATATCCAAAATATGCCGAAGTCCCTGTTAAAGAAGAGTCACTGTTGACGGGAGAGCTTGAACCAACCAATCAAGCCTATGCCATTGCAAAAATAGCGGGTATAAAGATGTGTCAAGCGTATCGTAAACAATATGGATGTGATTTTATTTCGGTTATGCCGTGCAATCTCTACGGCGAGAATGATAATTTTCATCCTACCTACTCACACGTAATCCCTGCACTGATTCGTCGTTTTGTCGAAGCAACCGAAAAGGATGCTCCGACTGTCACGGTGTGGGGGACTGGGAATGCTCGGCGGGAGTTTCTTTATGTTGATGATATGGCGGATGCTTGTATATTTTTAATGGAGAAATATAGTGATGAACGCATTATTAACATTGGATATGGGACGGACTACACAATCAAAGATATTGTGGGAAATATCGCTGAAATCATCGGGTATAAGGGAGAAATAATTTGGGATACAACCAAGCCCGATGGTACTCCGAAGCGAATTCTAGACACGTCTCGCTTATTTGATATGGACTGGCGTCCACAAATTCCTTTGAAAGAAGGATTGACAAAAACTATAAACTGGTATAAACTACACAAAGATGAAACCAAGTGAACAAACAGTAGGTGTATGGATTAAACTTGCGGATGAAGTTCTTCATCGTGCATTTCCACTTGATTCTCGGGCAATCCGCCACGCCACCCGAATAGCTTTTAATGTTGATGACCGTCTCAAGCCTATTGCATTTCTTCATGATATTCCGGAAGATACGCACATTACAATTGAGGATTTAATAAAATTGGGATTTCCGAGCTATATCATTGATGCTGTGCGTCTTTTGACTCATCTCAAGGGGGTGTCCAATATGGATTATTGGACAGCAATTAAGACAAGTCCTGACGCTTTAGAGGTTAAACGTAAGGATATTAACGATAATTTAAACGATCAGCCTTCGGACCATGCTCGTCAGAAGTATGCCATAGCGTTAAAGTTTTTCGATGAACCTTAACAATTTGGCGGCAACGTCAAATGGTGGAGGGCAAAACGCCCCTAAGAGCGGCTTAAAAGCCGCTCTTTTTATGATTGACAGTTCAGTCATACTGTGATAGCATATATCTATGCTTAAAAGAATTACCGATCACCAGATATACGAGGTATGGTCCGAATGGGCGGCAGAGTCCGTTTATGTTGACCATAAACCTTCACAGAAAGAAGTGTATTATCTTTGGAAAAAACTTTGGCAAAAGACGCCTTCAAGACCCGAGGTATTCAAGTTGAAATCTTTATATGGTATATCTCCCGCACAATATCGACTGGCACGAGGTGAAGATTGAAAATAGACCATGTTCTGTTTGAAAGTATTTCATGTGGAATGAGATCGTGGATATGTGAAATTGTTGACATTGAAAGCAAGAGGGTTTGGGTTGCTGAACGAGTTGTTGGGGAATCAACGGAGGATGATAATAAAGCTAAGGACGAGGCGATGGATGAAGCGTTTGAGAAATTTCACGCCACTATAATGGCTGAATTATGAATTTCTATGTTTATATGCTTCGTTGTGCAGATGGCACTATTTATACGGGCTACACAACAGATGTTCAGAAACGGGTGGAGACTCACAATGCAGGCAAAGGAGCGAAATATACTCGGACTCGGCGTCCATGCAAACTTGTTTGGGCTTGTGAGTATGATACCAAGTCGGCGGCAATGAGTCGGGAATATGAGATTAAACAATTGCCTCGGCAACAAAAACTAAATTTGATAAATAAAGAGCCAAAAATTGGCCAACGTTAGCAGGTAGCAGAACAGTATTTACAAAAACATCAGACCGATCCAAAGGGTCATTGATATGAATAACAAACAACACCAATTACTTTCTGAAATAGAATCTCTTCCCCCGTGGGAACGTGGTTTTGTTATGGACTTGATAACGGTTTTAACAAAACATAAAAATATGGGGTCGTTGAAGCTGGTTGAATTGTTCCGCATGGCGTGGGAACAAGAGATTGGTTATGGCTATTCTCCAAAAAAAACAAAATCCTATGCACCTAAAAAAAGCAAATCCCGAAACCATTAAACGACTTGAAGAACAAGCGAAGTTAATGACTTCTCCCGAATTAGAATCCATTCAAAAAAATATTGGTGCCTTGCTCAAAGAGCGTGATCGTCTGTTCTTGGCAAAGAAATTGTCAAAAGATGAATTGATTGAACTGTATAACAGTCGTGGATATTCTCCCAAGAAGGGAGATAAGTTTTGGAAAATAAAAAGCCAGGGCAAGGGATACGGATTCTATGGGTGGCAAGTCGGTGCATATGAGCATTCATGTCATATTGATACTATAGATATTATAGTGCTATTGGTCATTGAACCGTCCCGTACCAATGGAGGGGATGACTATGTTGCAGAGTTTACGGGCAGGTGGTTGGAGGGACCAATTATTGTATGATTGTTTTAACTGACGAACAATGGGATGGGTTGTTTGACTATGTAGACGAAACAGTCACTAAAGCAATGGATGATCTTCCCGAACCAGTTAAAACAAAAGCGTGTCAGATTGAAGTTATTGTTGATAAGTATCAATGGCCTCTTGACCAATGGAAAAACCGGAAAATCCTCGGGTGTTATATGTCGTGGACAAGTGGTCCGATTGTAATTTTTGCCGGACAAATTTATGAAGATTGCAATCAAGATATAGATGCTGCAATGGCCTCGGTGCGACAGATTTATTATCATGAACTTGCTCATGCCATAGGTAATTTAAGTGAAGCCGAAGTAAAAGATCGTGGACTATAATTCAATCAAAATGGATTCTAATATTTATTAAAATGACAACTACATTCAAAGAATTACCCATTAGTGCTCGGTTTCGTGCAAATAACCGAGATGAAATTATTTATAACCGAGGTGACAAGAAGGACTCACGTCCGCTCGGAAGTGTTTTTATAAAACGAGATGCGTTTGGTGGTCATATTTTAAGTGGAGAGTTTTGGACCAATGCAAGTGTCTACTATAGAATTGAACCTGACAATGAGGTGGAAACTATTTAACGTAGATATTTATATACGTATGAACCAGAAAGCACAAGTCATTTTATTGCAGATTGTCAAACTCCTAAAGGATGATAGATGGACAACCGATAGCCAGTGGCAACTCTCGCTTAAAGCTGATGGATATGTGCCTCTCGTGCGTCCAATCATCGTCGAAGGACGGTTGGATGATACCAAGTGGAAAGACCAAATCCATACGTTGATTCGGGTTAAAGTATCGACTGATGACGATATTACGTTTTTTCCAGAAGTTTCCATTTACGCCCAAATTGCCATAGGAGAAGTCCCCGCAAAGGATATTGAATATGACATTATGGGAAATACGGCGTTCACAGATAAGGATTTGAAAGATTCAAAGAAGCTTTCGAGTGCCTCCAAGGAGATTACTCGTATGGTAGACAACCATATCAATGAAGTCTATCAGGATTATGTAGACACCAATGAAGAACTCATAATGTTCTATAAACAAGCATCTTCCCAAAATAATTCCGAACAACCTCCAACTGGGGCTTGACAAATAATGAAAATGTGGTAGAATATTCTCACGCTTAACAAGCGGACTTTAAAAAAAGTCTTAAGAAAATGAGATTTTAGTTGACGGACAGATATTTATGGTGTAGAGTATGGCAGATTAGTTAAATGGTATAACAGTGGTTTCATACGCCGAAGTCAACAGTCCGATTCTGTTATCTGCCACCAATTTAATGCAATGGTCGTCTAATTAAAGGACATCCACTGTCCAAGTGGAAAATGTATGTAAAATCATACTAGTTGCTCCAATTTTGTGAGATGCATAGCAACTCATACGGAGACGCCTAGCGCCTCCAAGATTTAATGCACATGTAATTCAGAGGCAGAATGTCACGCTTCCAACGTGAACGTCGAGATTTCAAAATTCTCCATGTGCTCCAATTTCATGGTAGTGTGATGTAATGGTTTAGCCTGAAAACTTGCCAAGTTTTATGAGAGGGTTCGATTCCCTTCACTACCTCCAATTTTGATAGATAGTGTCATCGAAGGAATGACAAGTTCGGCATAAAATTCATGGCATGTAAATACGGTCGCCGAATCTATCATATAAATTTTATCGGTGAAAATGCCGAGTCAGCGGAAATAGTTCTGACCATTAGATAAATGAAACCGATGATTGCACCATTAACATAAAGGTAATGTATCTGCCTTCCAAGCAGAAGAAGTCGGGCCAGTACCGACATGGTGCTCCAATTTGCCGGTTTAGTATAGTGGCATTACGTTAGTTTGGTAAACTAATAACCTGAGTTCGATTCTCAGAACTGGCTCCAATTTGTAATATTGTTTGACTATGTTGAGGAATTGGAAAGTTGTAAAATTCCTTGGCATTGCAATATTTTAGCGGAGTTTTAGGAACTCTGTCGTTGTTGGGCAAGCCTAACTGCGAGTTGTAAAGGTGATAATGTAAATCACCATCCAACACATTTATACGTCCCACTAGCTTAAGGAAAGCCGCCGACCTTATAAGTCGGTTAATCGCTAGATCAGCGTAAGAGCACGGATCGTTACCGTGGTGGGATACCATTTGAAGTAGAATTATTTTTTGATGTTTGACTCCATATATTTCTATTTATAGGAGTGAAAATATGTTGTTGTTGTAATCAATCAAAACCAGAAACCGAATTTGCATTTCGAAATGAAGGCACAGGCAGTCGGGCATCGAAATGTAAAATATGTCAATGTGAATATTCAAAACTTCACTATACAAAAAATAAACCGTCGTATGTTTTAAGAGCAAGACAACAACGACGAGTCTATACTAACATTAATCAAAAATGTCTGTTTGATTATTTGAAAGATAAGAAGTGTATAGACTGTGGAATACGTGATGTTCGAGTGCTTGAGTTTGACCATAGAGACCCATCAGTAAAAACAAACGGAATATCTCGAATGTTAAGGCAACGTAATTGGAAACGAGTTTTAATGGAAATTGGAAAATGTGATATTCGTTGTGCTAATTGTCATAGAATAAAAACGTCTGAACAGTTTTCTTATTTCAGAAGTAATTTATTGCGAAATGAAATGGCTTGAACTACCAATTTATGTCGTCTGATTCGTGTCAACGTTTTAATGACTTCATGCGGATTCAATATGAAATTATCCGTAGGCATTTGGATGAGCATAAATATTTACGGAAGATTCAATCTAGAGATGAAGCAGTAGAGTCATTTATAAATGATTATGGATGGTTAGTTCGGGAGCTTTATTGCACTCAAATTTGTGAAATGCGGGAAGGGTTGACAACAGTTATCATTTAGTCTAAAATATCTAAAGAAAGTTAAAGATTTTTTGACTTTTTGTTAAAATGAAGTGTATTTATATATGAAGACAAAACCAAATACTGTGAGTTCTACAGGAATTAACGCCTTGGGAGAT
>Ga0182030_10000867_pt1 | contig 59842 bp, 84 predicted proteins | sample 812S3MmetaG_FD_121299 | JGI IMG/M metagenome (GOLD analysis project Ga0182030, IMG submission 121299) | Permafrost microbial communities from Stordalen Mire, Sweden - 812S3M metaG (Illumina Assembly) | ecosystem: Environmental > Terrestrial > Soil > Wetlands > Permafrost | place: Sweden... | reverse complement strand
GCATGCCACTAGAAAACTCAACCAGCAGCAAGGCTCGCGAGCGCAACACGCGTCGCGAGATCGAGGCTGGAAAACCGGTGAAGCAAGCCGTTGCCATCGGGTACGCCGTGCAGCGACGCGCGGAATCAGGACACAGACACCCCCAGCGTTTGGATCGAGACAAGGTCTCGAAATGGACGAAGGGCGAGAGATCATCGTATGGTTAAGAAAGCGTTGACGGGCCCATCGGGCCCCGGCAAAGCGTTACCGGGAAAAAGCGAGCCCGCGCCTTACGCGGCACGCAATCAGCGCGGTCGGTCGTTTCAGGTGAACCCACCCAAGGACGATACGCGGAATTCAGGCCTCGACAAGGACTACGCAAAGGTCCAGTCGTGGGTGCAGGGAAAACGAGGAAGTTACCGATGAGCGTTGATACAACCTTCAAGCCGATAGGCGCGACCTATCTGCTCAGCACTACGGCGATCCAGCCGACGCCAGATGCCTCTGGCACTGCGACGTTCCGGCTGCGTTGCTTGGTCGCGGGATACGTCACGTGGGGCCGCACGAACGCGGTCACCGCGGCTGGCGCCCCAGGCGCGACTCCGTCAGCGAACACCATCGGCGTTTCCATCGTCGGTCAGGTGACGTACATCGAAGTGCCCGCGGCTTCGTTCTTCATTTCGAGCGTTGCATCGTCCTTCGAGATCACGCCGGGTCAGGGCGGAACCGGTGGCTAAGCGGGTGCACATCATGGTGGATGGCGGCAGTGACACTGTACCGACACCTCCGAAGCAGCCATCCGAGCACGATATCGCGAAGGATCACGCGCGCTACGAGAAGCGCCGTTCGACCGAGCGTTGGATAGCGGGTTCGCTGAAAACGTCCGAGCACGAGAAGATTCATCGGCGCGCGGACCACATCCTCGCGGGTAAGCGTCCGAGGGACTTCAAGGGCGCGACCGGCGAGAACAAAGGTAAGAATCCGTGGTAATCATCCTCCAGGCTCGCACCGGGCAAGCTATCATCACGTGTCGCGTCAATCGGCAGTGGCAGTAGTCCGTGTCCCCGACCATAGGTAACCGATCCATCCAAGGGTCGCCGACCCTGCCGTATCCGCAGTTCAAGTCATACGCGGGCGCGGACGTTTTCCTTGACATGGCTTTCGTCGATCACACGCAGACGCCCGTGACGCCGACCACGCTGTTCTATCAGGTGGACGATATCACGGACGTCACGAACATGATTCCGCCTGTGACGGTCACGACGGGTCTGGCACCGTCAATGACGCTGCAGCTCCCTGGCGCGCAGATGCAGATGACGTACCCGTACGTTGGCTCGCAGCTGTGCCAGTTGGCTGGCTGGTTCCAGGCAATTGACTCGGTGACGGGTAACTCGTTCACCGCGCCGTTCATTTACATCATAGAGCTGTGCGCTATTCCGTCGCCAGTGGGTATTTCGTTTCCTTAACAGTCAGAGGTGAGATGATGACTGAGTTTAAACAACGCTTGATGGGCGATCTGATCGTCGTCGAGCCCGACAGAGTGGATGCGAAGAGCAAGATCCTGCTACCCGACTGGCAGCGCGTCCTGCGCGGCACCGTCATCGGCGTCGGCCCGGGCCGTATGCTGACGACGGGCAAGCAGGCTCCGATGATGACCAAGGTGGGGGATCGAGTGATCTTCGGCGCGGCCACCGGCATGGAGTCGATGTACCGCGGGACCATGATTCGAGTTATGAGAGATGACGACGTCGACGCAGTGGAGGTGAGTCATGGAGCTGCCTGAAGAACTGCTCGAAGTCCAGAAGCGCGTGCGCGTACTGCGTGATCGCGTGCTGGTTCGTCCGCTCACCTACGAGCACCCCGTGCTCGCGACGGTAGGCGTCGACATCCAGAAGGGCATCGTCATAGCGACGGGCTATGGTCGTCGTCAGCGCCGCAAGACGCCGTTTCATCAGAAGATGGACGGGTTCGGCACCGGCACCGACAAAACGCTGTGGTTTGAGGACGGCGAGGAGACGGGCAAGATCTCACCGATGCAGGCGCAGCCCGGTGATGTCGTTGAATTCAGTTTTCGCAACTACGTGATCGTCGACTTCGACAAGATTTTCGATTACGGCGCGAACGCGTCGACCGGACCCTGGCGCAAGCCGGCGTTTCCAGGCATCGGCGACCTAGTTTTCGTGTGGCAGAAGGCGATCATCAGCATAGATCCCGATGAATCGCTGTCCGACGCGATGTTGTGGCAGCAGAGTGCAGGCTACGACCGCAAGGGCAACTTCATGAGCGGTGCGGAGAGCTGGAATCATGGCTGATTGGCCGAAGTTGAGCAACAAAGAGATGGCGGCTATCGCCCCGCTGAACAAAGACGGACGCCCAGATCTCTATAACCACGTGCCGACGCGACTCGTGACGAAAGACGAAGCGCTCGCGCGCGGTTGGAAGCACTTTTATCTCGGCGAGGTGTGCGGATATGGGCATAAATCGACGTGGTTCGCGAATAACGACCGTATGTGCGTCGATTGCCATCGAATTCGCAAGGGCCGACTGCCGATGGGCGGACGCGGTGAAGCCGAATACACAAGCCACGGCAAGCGCGGCTCTTACGCGCAGCGAGATCCCGCGGCAAAGGTGCTCGGCGAGTCCACCATCGCTCCGCTTGAGCCGGATCCGCTCGAAAAACGGTTTTTGAAGGCGTACGCCGACAAGCGTGACTTCGCTGAGGCTGCTGCGGAGGTGGGGAAGACGATGGCGGACTTCCAGGCGCGGCTCAGCTACTCGAAACCGTTCCGCGAATCGGTCACGTTCCTCGAAGAACAGTATGGGCTATCGCACACGGCTTCGTTGACGGAGGATTTTGAGTGGACCGACGATAAACGCGTCCTGTTCTTCCGCGCGTGGATCAACACTGGCGATCTCGCCGCCGCGATATCGGCCATCGGATGCTCGAACTGGGCGTACGAGACCGAATTGCGTGACAACCCCGAATTCGCAACTGCAGTCGAAGAGATGCAGCCTTGGGCACTGAAGGTGATGGATCGCGAAGCGATCAGTCGTGCTTACAAGGGAGACAGTCGTCTCTTGCAGCGCGTGATGGAGGCTCATATGCCTGATACGTATGGCCCGCGCGTGAACGTGAACATGAATGTGACGGAGAAGTTGAGTGACGACCAAATCAACACCAGAATCCTCCAGCTCGTCGAGCAAGGATACGGCCGAATCATTAATCGAACTATCGATGCCGAGTTTACTGAACTTAAGCCGCAACGAGCGCTTGAAGCTTCTCGAACTGATGGAAGCGAAGCACCGCCGAGCAAGCCGCAATCGAATCTGGACCTACTTTAGTGATACAGGACCGTTTGCGCGGCACCTCTACCCTAAGTCGATGGAATTCTTCCGACTCGGAAAGGACGACGGTACGGGTCGTCCGAGGTATCAGGAACGCGCTATGTTCGGCGGCAATCGCACAGGAAAAACAGTCACCGGAACTTTCGAGGATACGCTTCACCTCACGGGTCTGTACCCGGATTGGTGGGAAGGCTATCGTTTCAAGCGCCCCGTAGAGTGGTGGGCTGCTACCGACACCGGTAAGAACACCCGGGACATTCTGCAGTCGGTGTATTGCGGCAAGCCGGGTGACGCCGCCGCTCACGGCACGGGAATGATTCCTGGCGATCTGATCCTGCGTACGACAGTGAAGCACGGTCTCGCGGACGCGTACGAAACAGTATTTGTGAAGCACGTGCCGACTGGCGGCGTGTCGACGTTGCAGCTTAAAAGTTACGATCAGGGCCGCATAGCATTCCAAGGCACGGCTAACGACGGCATTCACTTAGACGAGGAGCCGGACCTTGAGATCTATGCGGAATGTATCCTGAGACTCATGACCCGCAACGGCATGTTGTTACTAACAGAGACTCCACTGATGGGCGTCACCAAGCTGATGTTGGCATTCATGCCTCACCTCAGCCCGGTGCCTATCGACGAGCAGACCAATGGCTAAGGCATGCGTGATGGTTGGTTGGGACGATGTCCCCCACCTGTCTGCGGAATCGAAAGAGGCCGCACTCTCGGGTATCCCGCCCTGGCAGCGAGACGCGCGTATGTACGGCACGCCATCGCCGGGAGCGGGCGCGATCTACCCGATACCGGAGACGGAGATCCTGTGCGCGCCATTCACGCTGCCGGATCACTGGCCTCGGTCGTATTCGATTGACCCGGGCTGGAATCGCACTGCGGTCATCTGGCTGGCGTGGAACCCGGACGATGGCAGCGTGTTCGCCTACGACGAATACTACGTCGGTGTCCGCGAGCCCTCGTCGCATGCAGCGGCGATCAACGCCAAGGGTAAGTGGATGGCTGGCGTGATTGATCCGGCGGCCAAAGGCGCGCGAGGACACGACGGCAAGAAGCTGACTGAGGTTTACGCTGACCTGGGACTGACGGTAGAACTGGCGGACAACGCGGTTGTAGCGGGTCTCACGAAGGTGTGGCACATGCTGGCGATAGGCCAGCTGAAGATATTCAACACGATGACAAACACGCGCAACGAGATGCGCCTGTATCGCCGCAACGACAAGGGCGAGATCATCAAAGAGAACGACCACCTAATGGACGCGCTGCGTTACAACGTAATGAGCGGGCGCGCGGTGGCAAGAGTTAAGCCCGCGGATGGCCCCGACGGCATGCCGTGGTTTCATTGGAATCCGCCGGATTGGTCCGGCTAACACAGGTGAGGCAAACATGGCTATTTTTCTGACACTACAGCACGTGGACGGCTTGCGACTTCGCCAGCAAGTCGCGGCGACGGTCGAGCGCGTAAAAGGTACCGAAACATCGGACGGAATGGTGGTCGGAGCCAAGGAATGGCACTTCGAGAAGAAACCCGGTACGCGCGAGGATGTTGAGGTGGAGCAGGACCGCGACAAGCGCAACCCCGACAAACTGCTGGGCACGTACTCGCCGAGCATCAGTTTCGGGCTGAAGAATCTGGTGGTCGAGCGCAAAGGCGCGGTCACCAACATCGATTTCCGCAACAGCAGCGTGCGCAACATCATGCGCATCAAGACGCAGGTGCTGGCGCCGGTTGGCAAGAAGGATAAGGAAGGCAAGGACATCAAAGCGTGGACGGATCAGAACACAATCTACTTGCCGCCCAATCAATGGGGCGGTTTCGCAGTCGGCGAAGGCCTGCGGATTATTCTCGACGAGATGCCGACGTAAGTGGCGTACGGGCCTAGCAACTACGATCTGGCAGGCACGGTTCCTGGGTTCGAGACCCAGGACCGATCCAACCTGCCTGGATTCGAGGAAGAGGTAAACGACAACGAGCTGCTGCTCGGGCGCGGGCGCATGTTCTACGACGAGGGCGTGGGAGCCTTCGAAGAGAACCGGCGCATGCACTCGGAAGATCTCAACTTCGTCTACAACTCCGAGGCTATGGGCCAGTGGGATCCGGTTGTTCTGATGAATCGGCGCGGAAAGCCGTGCTACACGTTCAATCGCTGCATCGGCCCGGTCAACACCATCGTGGCGGATATGAGGCAGACGCGCCCCTCCGCCAAGGTGCGGCCGGCGTCGGACGGAGCGAAGGAAGATATCGCTGACATCTACGCGGGCCTGGGCCGCTCGATTGAGCAGGCCTCGCGCGCGGATGTCATCTATAAGGGCCAGTACAAGTATTCAGTGGCTGGCGGATATGGCGCATGGCGCGTCATGCCGGTGTGGGAAGCTGACGATGGCGAGGGTGCCTTCGATCAGGTGCTACGTGTCGTCGACATTCCGAACCCGCAGACAGTGGTGTGGGATCCTGAGTGTAACGACCCCACGGCAGGCGATGCCAACCGCTGCATGATCGCGGAGCGTATCAGCGAGAGCATGTACAAAGCGCTCTACGGCGACGCGGATGATAGCGGGGTTAGTTTAAATTTCTCACGCGACAGCTATGGCTGGTTCACGGACCACGAAGTGCGCATCGGCGAATACTTCGAGCGCGTGCCGAAACAGAAGCAGATTGCGCTGATGGAGAATGGCGACGTCGTAGATTTCGATGCGCAGCTGAAAGCGCGCGAGAAACTGTTCGACGAGCACGGATTGACAGCAGCGGGCGATCACGTAAATCGAATCGCCACGGATCGCGACGGCAACAAAAAGATTCGCACCACCATTTCCTGGCAGGTGCTGTGGGTCAAGATGGACGGTTCGCGCGTCCTTGAAGGCCCGTACCTCTATAACTGGAAGCGTATCCCCGTTGTTCGTTGCCCTGGTCGCTACGTCAACATCGAGGGCCGCAAGAAACTTCAGGGCCTTATCCGTCACGCGAAGGATGCGCAGCGCAGCTACAATTCGCGCTGCTCGGACATGATCGAGCGCAGCGCTCTCATCCCGAAGGCTCCGTACCTCGTCACCGAGACGATGATCAAGGGTTACGAGAACGAGTGGAATCAGGCGAACGTCGCCAGCCGCCCGTACCTGCCATACAACATCGACAAGAACGCGCCGGAAGGCGGCATGCCGTTCCGCACTCCGCCTATCGATCTGCCGCAGGGTGCTCTCGCGCTCGCGCAGCTGGCGCAGTCGGACATCCAGGCGACCACCGGCATCTACGATAACAACCTCGGCAACGCGGAGGAAATGAATCGCGTGTCGGGTAAGGCGCTCGTGCAGCACACGAAGCGCTCCGACCTGGGCAGCTATGAATTCGTCGACGGCTACAACGCAGCTCTGCAGCTGACGTGGGAACTGTTCATCGACATGATCCCGACCGTGTATGACACGGAGCGGGTGATACGCATTCTCGGCGCTGACTTCTCCGAGCAGGTTGCGCGTATCAATCAGGAGAACCCCGAGGACGCGGGGAACCTGATCAACGATCTCAAGAAAGGCCGGTACGATGTGACCGTCACCATCGGCCCGAACTTCCAGACTCAGCGCCAAGAGACGCTGCAGATTCTGCTCGAAGCTGCGGAGTCCATTCCGCTCGTCGCTCAGTATTGCCCCGATCTTCTCGCGAAGAACCTCGATTCGCCCGACGCGCACGAGATGGCGCGACGGCTGCGTATCCCGCTCATTCAGCAGGGCATCGTTAAGCCCTCCGAGGGCGAGAATGTGCCCCCTCCGAAGCCCGATCCGATGAAGCAACTGGAGCAGGCGCTGGCGCAGGCGAAGTTGCAGAAACTCGGCGCGGACACAACCATCGCGCAGAGCAAGGCCGGCATGAGCCACATGGAAGGACTGCGAGTAATGTACGAGACCGCCGGCCGACATCTAGCCAACGAGCTAGCGGCGAAAAAGTTAAGAGAACCCGGTGCAGCTGAAGAAGCGGAATCCACCGCGCAGGGAACGTCTACACCGACGCCCCAGCCCCAGTCTGCTTGATCTGGTGACATCGCCTCGCGGCAGCGATATGCCGTGCATTTAGGAGATCACGATGGCCTTCACACGCGAAGAACTGGCGGAGTATGAAAAACGTCCGCAGGTTCAGGTAGACGACAAGATCAACCCGTTTACGGGTAAAACGCCCCCTGCTGCGACAAAGCAGGATCCGCCGGCCGACGAATCGGTCACTGTTGAAGACGATGCCGACCTCGGAACACCCCCATCGGGCGACGAGGTTGTAACGGACCCTGACGAACAGGGAGATGGGACTTCGGACGAAAATGGCGCAAATGGGGATCCGTCCACCCCAGACCCCGCCGCTCCCAGCGGCGAAACAGAGACCACCGAGACGACAGAGGACGACGGCAGTACCGTCACTCCGCCGCCGAAGAAAGGCTCTGCTGCGGAACGCATTCAGGAAGTGATCGACGAACGCGAAGGCTACAAGGCCTACGGCACATACGCACAAGAAGTAATCGCTGCAAAAGATGCGGAGATAGCTGAGCTTCGAAAGAAGGTCACTACTCCGACCCCCGCAGCGACTGCAACCCAAGCGGAGCCGGCAGACCCCATGCCCTCGATGGAAGACCCCGGGATCAACTATGACCCCACGGCATTCAATCGAGAAGTCAAAGCGTGGACAGATCGGGAACTTGCAAGGCGGTCTAAAGCCGCTGCAACGGCAGCATCAGCACCAAACACTGAACTCCAAAAAGTAGTAGAAACGTACAACGCACGCGCGGCGAAATTCGCCGAGACGCACAAAGACTTCGTAACTGCGGTCTCTACCCTACCGACTTTTGGCCCCCTAGCTGCTCGCACAATGATTCTCTCTGAAGACGGCCCCGACCTCCTGTACTGGCTCGGTAGGCACAAGGTCGATGCAGTGCGCATCGCCAAGTTGCCTCCCGAGGATCAGCTACTCGAACTGGGCACGATCAGAGCAACCATCAAGCAAGGAAAACCCGTGATAGCCCCGAAGAACGCCACCCCTGCGTCGGACGCGTCTAAGACTCCGACGGTTAAGACAACGAAGTCCACATCCAACGCCCCTCCGCCGCCGACTCGCGTACCTGCTGGCAACCGCTCGCAGGCCAGAGACATTCAGGATCCAGGCCTGAGCATGGAAGATTTTGCGAGACGGCATTACGAGGGTCGCCAATCTCAGCGCGAAGCGTCGCGAAAGCTACGCGGGCTGAGATGACCTCTGTTTTGAAGGAAAAAAATGGCTAATTCACTCATCTCTGCTCAGTGGGTCGCACGTAAGGCGCTTGTCCTTATGCACTCCAAGAGCAACTTCACGGGACGTACAAACCGTGACTTCCAGAGCCTGCTGCCGGGACCGATCAATGGTGTCATCCTGGGCCAGCAGCTCTCGATCCGTCTGCCGTTCCAATACGTGGCCCGCACTGGCCCCGCGATGAACGCGCAGAACAGCGTGCAGCGTTTCGCAACGCTGAACGTCAACAATCAGGCCGGTGTCGACCTGAACTTCACGTCCGTCGAACGCGCGATGTTGGTCAACAACTTCGAAGAGCAGTTCCTCGAACCGGCAATCGCGAAGGTGGCTTCGGTCCTCGAAGTTGCCACGACCGCTGTTGTGAACAGCGTGCCGAAGTTTGTTGGCGCTTACAACACGACTGAGACCTTCAACCAGCTGCTCGCCAACGAGCGGTACTTGACGGAAACCCTTGCGCCGGAAGGCAGCAAGCGCACGTTCCATGCGACGCCGCAGGCCTCGCAGTATTTCGTGCAGGACAACAAGGGTCTGTTCAATCCCGAGAGCACGATCTCTGATCAGTGGCTTGAGGGCGTGATCTCCGACAAGGCGGCCGGGTACATCTGCTTCCGTAACACGAAGCTGCCGACCCACTTGATTGGTGCGATCACTGGCTCTACCCCGGTAGTGAACGGCGCGGGACAGTCGAACTCGGGCGCGGGTAACGCGTTTGTGTCGACCTTCACGCTGAACACCAACGGCTGGGGCTCGGGCACCACGACGCTGAACGCGGGCGACATTGTCTCGATTGCGGGTGTCAACGACGTTGACCCGGAATCGAAGATTTCGCTTGGCCGCTTGAAGCAGTTTGTGGTCACTCAGACCATCAGCGATACCGCTGGCGCGATCTCGGTCCCGCTGGCCCCCGGTATCATCACGGGCGGCGCTTACCAGAACGTGGACTCTGTCCCCGCCACTGGCGCAGCGATCCTCGTGTTCGGTCAGTCCGGCACCGCGGCCCTTGCCGCTGCGTCTGGTCAGCTGATCAAGCAGTCTCTCGGCTGGTACCGTGACGCGGTAGTGTTCGCCAACCCCCCGATGCTCGATCTTTCACCCCTGGTGAAGATGACGGCCGCGGAGAGTTTCGAAGGCTACAACATCCGGTTCGCCCAGCAGTGGGATCCCAGCAACGACGTGCTTCCGGCGCGTCTGGACGTGATCTACGGCTTCGTTTTGGCTTACCCTGAAATGGCTGTCCGTCTGATCGCAGTGCCGGCATAAGGAGAACTGAGAATGGCTAACATTCAAGTCGGATACGGGCACGGCGATGTCGTGGCTCTGCCGTTCGATTTCTATTCGAGCGTCGGTGGTGGCGCCCTGGTAACAGGTCAGACCATCAACATGCAGAGCGGCAAACTGGTGTTCCATCTCGCGGCGACTCTCGCCGCCGAGACGGTGAACCTTCCGCTCAATCCCCCGGATGGGGCGGACGCTGAGCTTTCAAACTCAGTGAGCACGTTCAACATCACCTCGCTCACAGTCGCCGCGAACACGGGCGACTCGATTGTCGGAACGGCGGCTGCGTCGCTGAACTCCGGCATCACGGTGCGCTACCGCTACTCGTTGCTTGGTGACATCACCAAGGGCGTGCAGCCGCGTACGTGGGTTCGAACGCTGTAAGCCTGAAGGGTTCGTGCGCTTGCCTCACCCAAGTGCACACTTCGTGAACGACCACGGTGCCGTAAGGCTAAAGGAAGTCGTGACAGCTCGGAGAGACGGCACATATTACAGAGGACGCTATGACGCAGACGATCACGCAAATCATCAATGAAGCCTTCACCAAGGTAGGCATTGTTGCGGACGGCAAAGCGCCCTCACCGACTCAAGCAGCCACGGGTCTGACGATACTCAACGACAACCTGCTCACGCAGCAGCGCGATGGGTGGCACTTGGGGTGGTACCCGCAGACCAACGCTGCCGCCATTGCGCCACTGCGCGATGAAGACATAGGCGACGTCAAGCTGTGCCTTACGGCGTGGCTTGCGATTCACTACGGCATCACTATCCCGGCTTCCTCGAATCCCTACGATCAGGACGACCAGATGTCACTGGCTGCGCAAATCAAATCCGCGTTCCGGCGCCTGTCAAAGCGCTCATTGTGGTCCGTTGACGCAGACTTCGGCGAGCTGTCGCGTGCGCAGGGCGGCCCGTGGGGCGGCCCGAACTGGATGTAGCGGGTGGGCAAGCAAGTATCAGAAGCGCTGCCTCTCGGCTCCTACACTGCGCTCGACCCGCGCGCGAGCGGCAAACGGTTGGTAGGATGCTTCTCGGAAGCCGCGGATCAGGATTCGGCAGCTGACGCGAAGTCAGAGGTTAACCCGGCATGGCTGCGGCGTATGGCCGGCATCCGCACGATCTGCACGGACGGTTCGAGCTTCCCGGTGCGCGGTTATTGGGAGATGGCCGGCGTGCAGTATTGCGTCATCGGACCCAACCTCTATCAGATGAGCGTCGACCCGGTGACCCAACAGGCTACGCTTACGCAGTTAAATGGATCGACGGCGATCACCGGCAACGGTTTTGTTCGCATGGCGGACAACAACGCGTGCATGGTGATCCTGCAGCCGGGTACGAACAATATGTGGACGTGGTCGCTGACGAGCGCGGCCAGCCCGTACGTTGGCACCTTCGCGGTGTTGACCGTGCCGGCCGGCTACCCGACGGTCACGATGAACCTCTGGTATCTGGATAACTTCATCGTGTTCCTGGGCGGCGGCGCGCAGACCAAGACCTTTTACAACGACCAGGGCTTCTCCGTCACGGGGTTTGCTCAGATCTCTTTCGCGACGAGCCCGGTGGCTTCGTTCACGCGTGAATTCGGCACCGACCCGTTTGTCGGCGGAGTCGTCGATCACCGGCAGCTGCTGCTGTTCGGAGTGCGCACGACGGAGGGCTACGTGACGGGGACGAACAATCCAACAGGTTCGCCGTTTGCCGCATCGCCCGACAGTTTCGCGGAGATAGGGTGCCACCCACTATGCGGTGACACGGTGACCCATCAAGATCAAGCGCCCTTCTTCGTGGCGAACGATCTGACCGTGCGGCGTTTAAACGGGCAAACCCCCGTGGTGGTATCGAACAGTGGCGTCGACCAAATCCTGCAGCAGATTGCGAGTCCAAACGGGGAGCAGGGAAGCCTCCTCGGTGCGTACGCCCTGGTGCCTACGGTTTCCGGTCACCCCCTATACATCCTGCAGCTGCCGAACGCTATCTCGCCCGAAGGCACGAAAGGACGCACGCTGTGCTACGACTGCAAGACGCAGAAGTGGTTTGAGCTGGCTTCGTACACTCCTGCGGGCGATCCGCTAGGCATGTGGCGGGTGCTCTGCTACTACAACGGACTGGGCGGCCAGCTGGTCGGCGATGCTCTCGGTAGCAATGTCGGCATTCTCGATACGACCATCTTCAGCGAATTCGGCGGCCCGATGATCTGCGAGTGGACCTACCAGTCGGTCTACGCGGGCCATAATCGCATCATCGTACGGCGAATCGAAGTAGTGGTGACGCCAGGGGCAGGCTCCTCACTCACGGTGGCTCCGACAATAGATCTGCTCACTTCGATTGACGGACGCACCTACGAAAGTTTTCAGGATCCGCAGAACCTCGGATTGCCGGGGTGCAGCGACCAACGCGCGCAATGGTGGAACCTCGGGCAATACCGCGATCTGTTCATCCGCAACCGGGTGACTGATCCTACGCCGCTGTTCACCGTCGATGCGCAGGTGACCTTTGAGCCGGCGGTACTCTGATGACGATCAATCTCACCATACCGAAGGGCATCAACGGCAATGCGATCCGTAGCGTAGCTTCTGAGTGGACCGCGCAATGGTTTCGTCGCTTCGTCACGGATCACCTGCAGAACGCGGACTACCGTAATGCGATCACCGGCCCGGGCATCTCGATCACGGGCACTGAACAGCTTCCAGGCACGATTGCTTTGGCGTCGCAGGCGTCAGGAGTCGGCACACCCACGGGCGCTTCGATACTGACGAACTTCCCCGGCGCTTCGGCCACACTCGCGCAAACCTCCGCTGCGGTGGCTAAACTTATCGCGGACCTAAAAGCCGCAGGATTCTACAAGGTATGAACAGCGACGCACCGCAGTGGGCATTGGAAATGTCCCATACACTCGGGACTATCGACGGCAAGTTGGATTCCCTGCAGGGCGCATTTAATCGTCACGTCTCAGATGACAACGAGGTGGAGAAACGCGTGGCCGCCGTTGAGAACCATCAGTCCGTTCAGCGCGGTGAAGCAAAGGTGTGGGGTCGCCTCACAGTGGCGGCCGGCTCACTCCTCGGAGCGTTGGCCGGGTATATCGGCGGTCACCACGCGTCATGAAGATTAGCCCCACTGGCGCAGCGCTCATCCAGAGCTTCGAGGAGTGCCGGCTGACGGTCTACCTGGATTTGCGCGGCATACGGACTATCGGCTGGGGTCACACGGGTCCCGACGTTGTCCCTGGGTTAGTTTGGACTCAGGAGCAGGCCGACTCGCACTTCCTGCTGGACATTGCGACGACCGAAGCTGCGGTGAGCCACTCGGTCACTGTCGCGCTATCGCAGAACCAATTCGATGCCCTGTGCTCGCTTTGCTTCAACATTGGCTCGGGCAACTTCCACAGCTCCACGCTGGTGAAGGATATCAATTCAGGGAACGCCCTCGACGAGCAGCGCGCTCTTAAGGAATGGGATCATATCAGCGGTCGGCAGAATGCCGGACTCGACCGACGCCGCGCTGCTGAGTGGAGTCTGTTCTGTGAGCAGTAAGCAGGACATTCGCGACTGGTTCATCATGGCTAGCATCACCGCTTTCAGTACATCCATGATGACCTATGTGTTCCAACATCCGGGCCCCGCCGAATTCGCAGCCGCGTGTACCGCGCTGCCGGCGATGATCGGGCTCTACCATTGGTCAAATGTCCGTGACGACAAGGAGCCAGACGCCCCATGCCCCTCCTCGCGAAGTTAATTCCTTTCCGCGACTGGCTCTACGCCGGTATCGCGGTAGCGGCTGTGATCTTCTGGTTCCATCACGATCACGTCGAACAGGTGAAGGGCGCAGCAGCGGTGAGCGCAGCCGTGCAGACCGCGACTGCCAAGGCGGAGCACGCGGCCCAGCTTCGAATCAATGATCTCGATCAACAGTACGCCGCCACTGCGGCGAAGGTGAAGGACGACTATGAAAAGCAATTGGCTGATGCCTCTAATCAGCACGACGCTGATCTTAAGCGGCTGCGCGAGCGCGCCGCTGGTCACAGCAGTGTCAACGCCGCAGTGGAAGGTGCCAGCACCCCCGCCGCGGGATCCGCCGGCAGCGCCGCAAGCGCTGAAGGACTGGGAGACGTACCTGCAGGGCTCGGGCTCGAACTCGCCGACGCCTTGCGACACGACTACGCAGAGCTGCAGCAGTGCTGGGCCGAGCGCGACTCGCTAACAGGAAAATAAAACATGGCCGGCGTTTCTGCAATCAGCGGTGGACCTGCATATATGGGCGGACAGCAGACAGCGGTTGCACCCGGCGCAACGGTCGCGGGAGCCAGTACCGGTAGCCCGTCCCAGTCGTTCGTCAACGCTGACGGCTCGATCAACTATGGCGCGCTGATCAGCGGACTTGGTACCGCTGTCGGCGGCGCCCTCGGCTCCAGCTCGGCGGCCGGCGCGCAGGTGACGGGGATCAACAACGCTATCGGCACTCAGCAGGGTGTGCAGACGACCAACACCGGGCTCATCAACAGCGGCATCAACACGCAGCTGAACAACCAATCGACCAACACCGCACTCTTCCAGCCGCAGATCGCCGCAGGTAACAGCGCTTTCGGGAATCTCACCAACGCGTTGACACCAGGATCCGGTTTCAGCATTCAGAATATACCGGGATTGACCCAGGCAGTCGGTACTGCGGAGACCGCGCAGAATAACAACTATGCTTCATTCGGTGCGTTGGGCAACTCGGGTACCTCTGCGCAGATCGGTAACTACATCGCGGGCAATGTCGCGCTGCCGGCCTACAACAACTACGTGCAGAGTCTGATTCAGGCGGGACAGCTCGGCTCGACGGGCAGTCAGGCTGTTGCGAACTCCAACATTCAGACCGGCACCAACATCTCGCAGTTGGATCAGTCGAATATCAATTCGAACCTGCAGACAGGCGCCAACATCTCACAGCTGCAGCAGAACGCGGGCGTCGCGAATTCAAGCGGCGTTGCAGGTACGACCAGCGCGTTGCTGCCACTGGCGAACACCATCGGTAACTCGGCCGGCAGTCTCATCAAAAGTCTAACGGGAACCGGCGCGAACGCATCGGGCGTTACGACAGGTAATCCCGGGCTCGGGCTCACGAGCAGCGGTATCGTGGGGGGAGCTTCGCCAGGGTTGAGCAACACCTCAAACCCGTTCGATGGAAGCGGCGCAGGACTGCAGACGCCGTCGAACTATCTAACAGGTAACACGAGCGCCGACCTCAGCAACGCTGCCGCCGACAACAACGCCAATCTTACCAGCTTGACGGATAGTGGCGGCGGCGGGTACGACTTCAGCTCGGGTTTTTAGGCGCGTCAGCGGCGGGGTCCACTAACCCTGTTGGCGCTCTTTCAAGTGGAAGTGTAAACCCGGTAGACGCCGCGGTATCGGGTCAGATGAATTCGGACTCGGCGACCGGCGGACTGCCTTCGCTACCCGGCGGATTAAGCTCCTCGCTCGGCGCGGGCACGGGTGTCCTCGGTGCGGTTGAAACAGGAGGCACGAATCCGATTGCGGATCTCAACGCCATCGGCAGTGTGGCGAAACTGGGCAACTCCACGGGATTGGTTACACTGCCCGCGGGTACCTCGGCGTATATGGGAGGCTTGTCTAGCATCGTAGGCGCGGCGCTGCAGGGCGGCCAGAACCCGGTGTCGGATATTCAGGCAGCGAGTGGCGCCGCGAAGATCGCGGGTCAGGCGGGGCTGATCGGAACGGATACGGCGTCGTCACTTACCGCAGCGTTGGGCATTGCAGGCGTCGGAGCCGAGCTGGGCATGATCGATTACAACGCCATCGACCCTGCGAACGTGCCAGATACTGAAAAGTCCATGCTCCCGGGCGAGACGAACGCAAAGCTAGCGAGTGGCAACACCGTCGCTGAGTTGGGCGGTGTTGGCGTTGGCCTCGGCAGTGAGGAGACGCAAGGATCCGGCGAGATCTACAAGACCGATGGCACGACAACGCCTAGCTGGATAGGTCAGCAATACTCGGGCGAGCTGGAAAAAGATTCCATCGCAGAGCAACTTGCTGCCGCGGGGCCGCAGACTCAGGCGCAGTACGACCAGAGCAGCGGTATCAATCCCGGCGGCACGATGACGGGAAATTTGTTCGGCAGTACCGTGACAACGACCACCGGTCCGACTAACATCCTAAGCGGACAGTCGAATACGAGTGCCCCGGCTACGCAGGCGCAGCTAAACGCAGGCGCAGCGACGGCGCAGGCGAATATGGAATCTATCTTCAATGCGACGGGCGGCGCCGCTGGGTGGGGCGTGAGTCAGGCGCAATGGATGCAGAGCATGCAGTCTCTGTTGGGTAGCATCAGCGACAACGGAACATACTGGGGCAACACGTAAGGGGTATGGCTAAATGTCAGATATAACCGGGCTGGGCGTTACCGATTGGGGTTCCCTGCTCAACAGCTTCGGCCAGGGTCAGCAGCAACAGCGTCTGACAGGCTACGAGGCTGATCGAGCTGCGGCGCAGACGCAGGGGATGCAGCAGCAGAATACGATGGCTCAGGCCGCGATGCCCTACATCATGCAGCAGATGCAACAGCTGCAGCAGCAGGATCAGCAGGGTCAGCAGAACGCCGCCAGTGACTCGAGCGGCGGTCAATCCGGTGCTTCCGGCGCCGCCACCACCCCGGGCGGATTCCCGGCGGGCCAGGATCCTAACGCCGCGCTGACGCAAGCAGAGAACGATGCGATTGACAGGCAGCATGCTGCGCTTCCGCCGGCTGCCGGCGGAGTCCCCGTACCTGCGGCAACCAAGTCTGGAGTCGCACCGACCCCCGTCGATGACTCCTCGGGGCTGGACGCCGGGTATATCGGACGCCTGGATCAAGGACTCCATAAAGCGCTGGCAGTGAACGACGCCGGCACTCCGCAAGAACAGCAAGCTGTCACGAACGCTATGCGTCGGGCCGGGACGCTGAACGGGATAGCCGGATTCATTCCCGCAGCGGGGGGTGTGGCCGGCGATGCTCTCGGCGCGCTAGAGCAGGCGAAGGCCCAGCGCGATCTCGGTATCCAGCAGCGTCACGCGAACTCCACACTGCAGGCCGCCAGCATCTTCGACCGAATGCGTTCAGTTGTGGAAGCCGGCGAGAACGGTAACGCGCTGCATACGTTGGATGCCATTGACCCCAACGTCGCTGCGCGCATCAAATCCAAGGTGAAGGATCCGGTGGAGCAGGAAGCTGACGCGATGGCTTACGCTACGCACGTCGCGGGCGAAGTGCATATGTACACCAAGCGACCCATCGCGCATCTGCCGGACGGTACGCCTATCGATGCCGAGACCGGCATCCCTGTCCCCGGTGCTGGCCGATCAGGCCTATCGATGGAACAGCGCGTTCAGATGTACAAGTCACTGCTGGAGCCGAAAACCATCACTGACGGTAAGGGCGGCTCGTGGACGCAGTCGATGTATGCGGCACCTCTAAAGTTTGGAGGCCTGGGCGCCACCACCATCGAGGCGGGAGTCGCGAGGATGCTCGCATTAGGCGGATCTCCGCTGGGATCCACTCAAGTGCGTGGCAGCGCTCCCTTCAAGCACGAAACGAAGATCGCCGGTCAGGTTCAAGATCAGGCACGAGCTGACGCTCCGCCCAACTCCGCCGCGCGCAGCCCCACCGGCACCGCACCGATGTCCAACCGCTCTCAGTATCCTACGCCACCCGTTGGCACCTTCGCGGAAGACATCAATCGTCCGCGTCCGATCGATCCACAAGGCATCCCTGCCGAATATCTCGGCACCCCGCTGCCTGGAGCAAAGGACGCTGACGTATGGCCGGTGTTCCTGCGAGACCGCTACACCCACGCGCACAACACACCCGGCGCACAGGGCGGCGATCCCGACAACCAGGGCAACGGGCCCAACACGACGATGAACGGCACCCAGCTAGCCAATCAGGCTCGGTACAATCAAGCGGTCCCTGAACTGAAGCAGTGGGGAGAGCAGGCGACGGCAAGCGCACAGCAGGCGATCACCAACTTCACTCTCGCTCGCGACATCCTGACAGGCAAGTACGACAATCAGCCGCTGTCGGCGCTTGGCACCGGTTTACCCGGCGCGTTCACGCAGTGGGCCGCGCAGAACGGCATTCAAAATATCACGGGTGAGAAGCGTGCAGAGGCTGCGAAGTACCTAGCGATGGGCGCGGAGACCCAAATGGCTTCTGGAGGCGCACCAAAATCAGCGACAGCGCTGGAATTCAACGCCAACAAGGCGACGCCGAATCTGGATAAGATGGACACCAAGTCCGCGGTGGATCTGCTGAACACGAGCATCGAGCAAGCGAACTACACGAATCTTGCCGCCGGACGTATACCCGCCGCGATGCAGTTTGGCGTCGATCCAGACAACTACGGCAAAAACTATGCACACTACTTCCCGCGTTCCGCCGCCATCAGCGCTGCGGCCCATCCTCCGATGGTGCGCATGATAAGTCCTGACGGCATTGGCGGCCCGGTAGCCGCCAGCCGCCAGAAGGCGGCAGAGAAGGCAGGCTTTAAACTTGCCCCCGCGGTAGCGCAGTAATGCAACAGGTTGCCGCAGACGCTCCGTTCGACGCGTCGAAAGAATTCACGCCGGACGCTACTGGCGACTTCGATCCGTCGACGGAGTTTACGCCGGACCCGCAGGCGAGCAACATGACCGGGGTCAGCCCGACCGCAACTGCGGTCGGTAACAAGACGCTTGATCCAGCCATCGCTGCGCAGGTGCACACCAGCACGGGTACGAACCCCGACGTCGCCGCCGCGCTCTCCACTGCTGCAGACTTCTACAAAGGTGCGGAGGAATTCGGCGGCGGAGCCGTGATGCACGCGTGGAACGCTATAGGCGCGCAGGCAGTCGGCGCGGTAGCGGGAGACTTCGGAATCACCAACAGCGCCGAGGCGAATGACGCGCTCGCTAAAGCGTGGCGGGACAAAGCGACTTGGCATCCGAACTCCGTCTACGCTGCCGCGGGCGATAAGATGGGCGCCGTACCCGGCGAGTTTCTTTCCAGCGCGACGCAAGCAATGACTACCCCGGAAGGGATGCGCGCGGTGGACGGATGGGCGCGAAAGAATTTCGGCGATCAATTCACCGATCAGCAGGAGAACATGCTGCGGGCCATGCTCCCCCAGGCTGATCAGTTCATGTACCTGCTGCAGCAGACCCCGGCCGCCGCTGCCGTCGTAAAGAATGCCCTGGGCCGCTACGCGGGCGTCGTCGGCCGCAACGCGCAGGCCGTGGCTACTCTGCTGCCGTTTGCCGGCGCTGCCCGTGCGTTTGCCGGCGCTGCCCGTGAGGGGCTGGAGTCGGTCACGGCTCCATTCGGCGGTGAGGGCGAGTCTGAGGGCGGCGCGATCTGGCGGAACCCTGAGACTGGGGGCACGAATGACACCGCGTGGAAGCCGTCTGCGGGCGCTACGCCAGAGTCCGCACTGCCCGAGAGCCGTCCCCCGACGTCACCTCCTCCTGCGGCACCCACCCCGGAAGTACCGTCCATCCCCGCCGGCAAGCCCCATATCACTCTCAAACCGCGCGCCGCCGCCCAGCAGGAGCCCGCTGCGCCGGCTGCCGACGCTGCCGCGCCGGTAGCCCCAGAGACACCGGAATCGGCGCCTGAGGCCGCTCCTGTAGCCCCGGAGACACCGCCCGGGCCCGTGCAATCACGATTCGCCCTGCCGGCCGACGAGGCCAACCGTAAGGGCGCTCCCCCGATAACCGACCCGACGGAGATCGACAACCGTGCTGCTATTCTGCAGCGGGCGCTGCCCGCGCTGCCGGAAGTACATACGAGCTTGCTGGAGAGCAACTACCGGGATACCGGGGACGACGTAGCCACGTCCATTGGCTCGAACTCGAAGGATCTGCGCACGCGCTCCGCCGCGCTGATCGATAACTCCATCGACCAGATGAACAAGGGCGTCGCCAAGATGTCCAACGGAGCCAAGGCCGACCCGACGGCCAGCGCTGCGCGCAGCCAGACAGTGGCTGACGCGATGACAGCACTCGTCGGCCACCTGCGCGGGCACGTCCAGGGCGCCTACGATGCCTTCAAGCGTATCGGCGGCAACGTGGACATGACGCCCTTCCATACGTGGATGGATGCCAACGAGTCGCTGTTCAGTGGAACCGAGGCCGGCACCAAGTTGTGGAAAGGCGTGCAGCAGCGCGCGCAGTATCTCGGCAGTCTGCCAGGGGGATGGACTCCACAGCGCACAGAATCTCTGCGTCGGTTCGCGCTCAACAACGCTAAGCCTGAAACCGTTCACCTCATCCGCGGCGACGAGGAGAACGAAGGCATCGCGACGATGATCGACGACACGGTGACCAAAGGGCTCGGCGAAGATGTCGCCGCGGATGCCCGCGGACTACGTGCGCAGAAAGGTGAACTGATAGATCGCGACAAGTTTATCAAGCGGTTCGCACCGGGGCCGGACGAAGAAAACCCGGAGAAGAATCGCGGCATACCTAGCGTGAAGGTGTTGGATACGCTCCTCTCGCCGAGCACGACTGCACCTCAGGTGGAGTCTTACTGGAACACACTGAAGCACGGGCGTCAGATACTGGCAGACCGGGGCGACGCGGCCGGCGCAGCGGACATGGATCGCCACATCTCGCGCGCCTATCAGGCGTTTCGCGACGAGGTTGGAGCGCAGGCTCACGAAGCGGGGGCGATGCAGAACGGCTGGAATCAGAAGAACTTCGTCCAGTACCTGCAGTCGGTAGAAGATAAGATGCACCGCCCGGGAGCGACGCCGGACAAGGACACGGGTGTCGAATCACGTGAGCGCATGCAGAAGTGGGAAGACCTCGTCGATGCCGGTAACATCCTGAAGTACGAGGATTCGTACAAGGGTGCTGTCGCCCAGGGCGTGCAGGTGAAGAGCGGTGAGGGCGCCAACCACGCCGCGAACGCTATCACGGCGACGCTCGGGCACATCGCCGATGCCAATACGCACGGCGTGGCAGGCGTACTCGGAACACGACAAGGGCTCGCCGCTGCCAAGGACTACGTGATGCGTGCGGATACGTCTGAGAAGGCGCTCGCGCGCTACAACGCACAGCGCGTGACCAATCTCGCGAACTATACGAAGAGGGGACGATAATGGCCGCGCCGCTGGTTGAGTTGATGCAGGGGGCGAACGAGCCCTCGAAGCCCGACGCACCCGCGCCTGCTCAGGGTCACGATCCGCTCGTGGACGTTGATCTGGACGCACCTCCGACGGTGCCGGCGAAGGCGGCTCCCAAGGGCAATCCCCAGGATCAGTTCATGGATGCGTACGAGGATGCCTCCGAGCAGCATCCGGCGGATCCGGCTCAGCGCCGCATGGGCAACGTGTCGACGGAGATCACTCGCGATCCGATAGACCCGAGCACGGTGCACGTGCAGGGGTTCTACGCGGATCACCCGGCCCAGGGTCACGGCGGCAAGGCGATGCAGCAACTGACGGCGATGGCCGATCAGTCTGGCGCTGATATGACGTTGAATGCGATCCCGCAGGATCACCCTGCAGGACGCATCCCCCAGGACAAACTCGACGCCTTCTATAAGGCTCACGGGTTCGAGCCCGCGGACACGGAATCCAGCGACACCGGACAACCCGGTGCGATGCTTCGACGCGCCCAGGGTGCCGACGTAAACGCTCCTCCGCTCGCGGGCCTGCCTCAGCAGGTGAAGGTGAACGGGCAGATGACCAGCTTCGGGCCCGCGCCAGCGGCGCGTCAGGCAGCCTCCAACTACGCGCGTAGTGTCGGACTGAACTACGATCCGCCCAACACCTACGAGCCGATCACGCCTAGTCGCGGAGCGATGATTGCAAACGCTTATGAGAACATGCAGCACACGCCTGAGGATCCTGAGACGGCGAATGCCTACGGCGCGCTGATCGGGGAGACCGGTGCGCAGCTGAAGGCGATTCAGGCGACAGGCCTGAACATACAGTTCATCAAACCCGGGATGAAAGATCCCTATGCCGGCAATCCGCGACTGGCGACGCTTGACGTGCGCAACAAGAACCACCTGTGGGTGTTCCCCACCGAGGGCGGATTCGGCGGCACTCACGTCAACATCGGGCTGAACAAGGGCAACGAAGTCGGAGCGGTGCTACCTCACGAGGCGATCAACGCGCTGAAGTCGAAGGGCGTCAACGTGCTCGATCACGAGGTGCGCATGAGCGGCACTGAGCCGACGCTGGTTGCGCGCACCTCGCGCCCGCTCACGGATCAGGAAGCGAGCGACACCGCGGCGCAGCTCGGGCAAGACTCCATCGCTCAGCACAACGGTACCGAGGGCAAACTGCACGGGCCGGGAAAAGACAAGTGGAACGGCGGTAAGTTCGACCCCGAGCAGTTCATGCTACCCGGGGGAGAGACAGCTGCGAGCGTGATGAAGCATCCGCTACTGCAGCCCACGGGACGCACTATCGACGGACGCAAGATGCTGGCGAACGATGAGTTCCGCATCGTGCACGATTACTTCGGGCACGTGAAGGAGGGGGTCGGGTTCCGCGCTGACGGCGAATTCAACGCCTATCGAATCCACAAGCCGATGTACTCTGCGCTCGCACAGAAGGCCCTGGCGACGGAGACGCTGGGCCAGAACGCGTATGTGAACTACGGACCCAACGGCGCGAAGAACCGCACCGCAAGTGCCGAGGAAACCGAATACGCTCCGCAGAAAGCGGGACTGCTGCCGGATCACGTCATCAAGTCAGCCGATGTGCCCGCGATGGAGTGGGCCGCGGCGTACGCGAAGAAGACCGCCAACAAGGTCGCCTCTACTCCCGAGGAGGTGCAACAGCACCTGACCGAGCAAGAGCAGAAACAGATGCTGCGCGGTGGCGCGACCAAGCGCATCATGGCAGCCTTCAAGGAACTGCCTCACACTGCTGAGTACGCTGCGGCGGCTCTCGCCGGCAAAGCCAAGCGAGGCTGGTACAAGGACTCGGCCGAGGCGATCACCAACGTGTTCGGAGCCGATGCCCCGCGATTCACCGCGTTGCTGGCGGCGATGAGCCCGCAGACCTCAGTGCAGATGAATTTCCACAACGCCCTGCGTACCTTCGTGAATTGGGACCGCGCCGGACGCCCTGGCGCTCCCGGCTCCTCGATCCAGGGGGAGGCAGCCGAGAAAGCAATCCGCGATATCATGGAGCAGTCCTCGCTCAAGAACCCGAAGAGCAGGTCGAAGTCGAACGTGCTCGATGCGTGGTTCAATAATAGCGTCAAGGCGCTGACCGACAAGGATCCCGAGAACCTGAACAAACTGCTGCTGTCGGGGCCGAAGGTCCACAGCTTCTATCACAACCTGATGGGCAATGTGCACGAAGTGACCAACGATGCTTGGATGGCGTCGTTCGCGAAGATCGACTCAGGGAAGCTCGGCGGCGGTAAGAACAACATGGGCCCCGGCAAATCCGCCACCTATCTCGCGGTCAGCGCGAAGGTGCGTGAAGCGGCTAAGATGCTCAGTCACATGACTGGCGAGCAGTGGACTCCGCGTGAAGTGCAGGAGACCGTCTGGTCCTGGGCGAAGACAGCGTACGAGCGTGCGCAGAAAGATCACAAAGAGATGGGCTCGCTTGGCGCGTCCATCCCCGAACTGGTGAAACACGGAGAAATTACCGATGACCTCATTCGAGCAACCCCGGCCTTCCACGACCTCTTCGGATCCGCTGACCATGCCGGATTCCTCGCAGGAAGCAAGTACGGAGAAAATGCTGCACGACTGGCTGCACGAGCGCGACCGACCGCCGCACCCAGCGCTCCGAGCAAAGCGGAAGCGGCTATTAGACAAGCTCTGCAGCCGCGACTCGACCGAGCAGCCGAACGGGTAGAGAGCGTGCGGCAGGAGCGTCTTGCCAGCGGCGAGGATGAAGAGTAGTGGCCGGCTCCTCCGCGCCACCGAAGGGCTGTCTCTTCGCTGAGCCCTACACGAAGCCGCTCGTCGGAGGCTTCCCGCTGCCGTTGGCAACGCGCACGTTCTACATCACCGGCACCACTACGGCGGCTGTCGTCTATCAAGACGGATACCTGATGACGCCTTTCGGATCCAACGTCGTGACGGCTGATGCGAACGGTCAGTTCCCGCCCATCTACCTAGACCCCAGCGTCGTGTATAAGACGGTGCTGACTCAAGGGGTGGTCCTCGAAACGGCCGATCCCGTCATCCAGCAGCCGCCGTCATTTGCGTCGTCTGTACTGACATCATCCATCACGGTTTCCTCGGGGTCTCTTGTCTCGACCGGATTGGCGGTTACGATACCTCAGGCCGGCACGTACGCTTTTGAGTCGTATCTGGAAGTAGTCAACACTTCCACTGCGACCGGTATCGGGATCAATCCGGGCAATTCCTCGCAAATAACTATCAGCTCATCATCGGCTAACCTCGGGACGCTCGTAGGTTCTGACAACACGCCGAGATCCCTCTACCTAACCTTAAATAATATCCTCAGTATAAACAGCATCGGGGTAAACGGTTTTTGGGTACGCGGCGTCTTCACTGCAACCGCCCCCGGCATCTTCACTATGAACTGGGGGACTAATGGCGCTGGCGGCACCGTCCGCATGAACGCTGGCAGTTACCTGCTAGTACAGCCGGTCATCAACCTCGGCATCATCTTCCGCGAGCCGCAGAGCAAACCGCTGGCTGCCGCGGGCTCGGCTACGCAGACACAGCCCGGGTGCTATCGCCAATTCTACTTCACCGGTACGACAACGCTCGCTCCGGTTTACGCCGACGCGGGACTACAGATTCCGCTGTCGCAGTTCCCTGGGCAGCAGCTGCCCTCGACCACTGCGGACGGCAACGGACGCATGAGCGTTGTATATCTGGATCCTTCAATCACCTACGCGACACGGCTATTCAACGCGTCTGGCACGGCGCTGCAGCCGACGGTAGATCCCGTCGTGCCGCGCGCCTTCGAACCGATCACCGCGATTAAAACCGCATCCACTGTCCGGCTGACGGGATCCGCTATGGCTCCTGACTCCGCGTTGCAGATAACGCTGAACCCGGGCGTGTATGCCATCGATTCGATGTTGGAGTTTTCACCCAACGCGGGATCTATCACCGTCGCTGTCGAGCTAACAGCGGTTGCGGGAGCGGGGACCGTCCTCAGCGCTATAGCTCAAACGGCCAGCTCTGCGGCCTACGAAGCCGTAGGCAGCGGAAACGCGAGTGGATCCTACGCCGTGGGCAGCACGCAAACTTTCGCGCTCGGGGGCGCCAACTCTGTGAATATGATGTACAGCCGTGGATCGATTACGATCATCAACGCTCCGGTGATCTTCGCGCTGGCGTGGTCTGTTTCAGGCACGGCTGGACTAACCGCAGGTTTAAACGCCGGTAGTTTTCTGCAAGCGATACAGGTGGGATAATGGCTGTTGCAAAGGGCATGCTGCTGACTGAGCCGACGTACGACGTCATCGCGCCCGCAACGAACCTCTCGGTGCCGTTCGCGACGCTGACCTTCTGGCTGTCGCGCACCTCGGGCGGACTGCAGTTGCCGGCTACCGTCTATCAGGACGGCAACCTACAGATACCGTACCCGTCCAACATCGTGACGGCGGGATCGAACGGCAGCCTTCCGCCGATCTACATCAACCCCTCGGTGCCGCTGCGCGTGCAGACGAAAGCGCCGTCAGGCCAGCTGCTGGGCGACGTCGATCCGTACGTTCTGAACAGTCGATTCGTGTCGACTGCGCTCGTCACCTACTCAGAACTCCGAACCAGCACGACAACGCTGGCCCCGAGCACCTATCTCACGATTGCGGTTCCGTACGCCGGCACCTACCGATACGAACTACAGGCGGAATTCGTCTGCAGCGCGGGCTCAGGAACCAACCCGGGCCTCAGCTTCGGCATGTTCCTCAAAGGCAACGGAGCCAGCACCTCCCAGTTCAACGTGCTCGCGCTGAACGGCGGCCTGCTGCAGGATGTCGCTCCCCCCGTGCAAATCCCTGGCGGTGTCATTACTGCTTTTGCTGCGGACGCTATCGCCGACCCCGGCAGCGGCGCCGTGTATGGACAATCGGCCTACAGCAGCGGCACCACGGGCTATCCCATAACGCTGTCGACGTCCGTGCATTCCCCGGTGCGTATTACCGGCATGTTCACGTGCACTGGCCCGTGCTCGATCACGTTCGCGTGGGCGCAGAACACCAGCACCAGCAACAGCCTCCTCATGCTGGCTGGCAGCTATCTCAAGGTGCAGAACATACAGTCCACCGCGCAGGCGGGCGTTAGCATCGCTCAGCCACTGGGGGCACTGGATTACAGCGGTGTAATGACGATTGGCTCCGCTTTGCAATCTCCGTTCACCAATACGATCTACGGCTTTGCTACGTCCGGCTTCGCTTTTACCGTCGGCTATCTCGGCGGAATCGGCACCATCACGCCCGCCGCAGATATCTTGGGCGCGCCTGTCGTTGGATTGGTGGCGAACGTCTTGGCGGGCCCGCAATTCAATTATCTCATCTTCGCGCTTCAAGGAACCTTTGCGCAAAACTACATGGCTAGCATAACCACTGGAGGCCGCACGTATCCAACGGTCAGCGCATCCAACTTCTTAGCGGCGGGCGGCTACACGTACTGGCAGTGGTTTGCGCCGGCATTTCCCGCCCCCTCGTGGGTGAACGGTACTGCAGGCGCGCAGGTGACGATCACGCTGCCCTAATCAACTGGAGGTGAGACATGACGACCATTGCCATCCGCGACGGGATCATCTGCGCTGACTCGCGCACAACGATAGCGACAGAAGAAGGGGGAGCACGGGTTTTCCGATGTGAAAAACTCTATCGATGCTTCGAGGGAACCTCCAAAGAAGCCATTCTCGCTACTGCGGGAGAGTCGTTCAGCAGCCTCGTATTCGTCGACTGGTATAAGACGGAGACTCGGCCAATCGAGACCGTCGAACGTCTTGTCAACGGCGAAGCTGACTTCACCGTTCTCGCGCTCACTCGCGAGGGCCTTTATGAGTACGATAAGTGGGGTCGTGGCGAAAAGATTCTGGATAAGTTTTACGCCGTGGGAAGCGGGGCTAAGGCTGCGTTGGGAGCTTTGCATATGGGTGCCTCTGCGGAGCAGGCTGTACGGATCGCGTGCAAGATCGACCCGTACAGCGCGCCGCCTATTGTTTCGATGACTTTGAGCGGGCCTGCTCGCATACCTCGCAAGGGCAGCCCAACCGCGGGACAGCCCCGGCGAAGCCGGAGCCCCAGTAAAGTTCTTCCGTTGACGGCAGCTTCTGACCCATCGGCGGCCCAAACCCGTAATAAGGCTGATACGGCTTAAGGTTTGCGTCGTTCCATTCCTCCTGGGGGGTAGGACGCTTCAACCGCTCGATCTCGTCCTTCAGATAGAAGATCGCCTTCTCCAGATCCTCGATCTCTTTCCCCTTCAACGATGCCCGCCAGATATACTTCACCGCATTCCCGCGGTTGAAGTTCATGTGCCGAACAACAGTCAAACACTCCACCCCGCTCGGGTGGCTCGTGTAATGCTTCGGATTATTCACCGCGTCCATAGTTACTCCTGCGGTATGAAGATACCGCGTGCGATTTCACCAGATTCCAAGTGATAGGTCATGAAGGTTGCTTGGCGCTCTGAGAGCCATCCGCCGCGCGCAGCATACGCGTCGGCCGCCGCGATTGTCGAGTGCTGGATCACCTTGATGCCCGGGTGTTCCTTCTCATCGACATGGTGCCGGTGCCCGACGTGGATGTAACGCTTCGTCGTCTCCCCCCACATCTGCGGGAACCTTGCAGCGAACAGCAGCGGCAGCGAATTGTTCTTCGCCATGTGCCCGTGATGGAAGCAGAGCATCGTCTTGCCCCACTGGTAGGCCACGTACGGCAGCGGGCTATCTCCCACGGTCACGCGAGGGTTATCGGCGTAGAGCTGGGCGAAGAGAACGCGCAGCCACACCGAGCCCGCCGGATCGTGGTTACCCTCGTGCATGTACACCTGTACGCGTTCGTGCTTAGTCAGCGCGTGGTTGACGAGCCGGATCAGGATCCGCACCGCCACTTCGACGATCTTCTGGTAGCGGCTGTCCGCATCGAGCAAGTGCCCGTGCTCGGGCGTTAACGGCTTCAGCGAGTCGAAGTGCAGAAAGTCGCCTAGCTGATTGACCACTCCCTGCACCGCGTTCGGTGCAGCGTCCATCATCGCGATGAACGTCTCGGTAAGGCACCGCTCTGCGATCAGGAGATCCCACGGTTCACCTGATTCTTTCCCCCAGGCAAGCATGCCGACGTGGACGTCTGTGATCGTGTAGAGGTTGCAAAGATGAGCCGCGGTGGCGCGAGGGAGTGGAATGACACCGATTGGCGGAACACTACCCGCAGCGGCTCGACACGCCGCTTCAACCATTGCCCTGAACTTGTCGTCGTCAACACGAGTTTTAATCCATTGAACGACCGTATTACCTTGTGAGTCGAGAAGAGTCGATGTGCCTTTGACAAGGTATCCCTCCGGGGCCGGTGCCTGTTCTCTGCATGGTGTCAGCGCGGGGATCTCGATCCCTTTCTTGCGCATCTTCTGGACGCGCTCCGTGACGCTGCTGCGGTTCATCTTCAGCGAGCGCGCAGCGGCACGTTGGTTCCAGCCGTTCTCTTTGAGAGCGGTGATTAGTTCGTCATCTGTTCGCATTGATTCCTCGTTCGCGCTCGCGCGCGCTTAAGTGCCTGCTCGACAGAGATCTTGCCGAAGTTGGATTCGATCACATCGCTGTCGATGGTACCGCGCGCTCGGATCGTCCAGATGCGCACGATGCGTTTCAATCCCAGCTGGAACTGTCGCACGGGTCCGACTCGTTCCACCATCTGCTGCCACAGCTCCGCGTTCCAGAAGTAGCTGTAGAAGACGACGTCGCGGCATACCTTCGCGAGGTTGAGCCCGAACGCGTTCTGCTCGTGCAGCAGCAGCATCTTGATCTTGCCGGCGTTCCAATCCGCTTCGTCCTTGGGGCCCTGGTACACCCGCGCCTCGGGAAAGGCTGCCAGGATACGAGGTACGTCAAACTTCCACCAGTATGCCACAAGCAGTGGCTCCCCGCCAGATTCCTCAACGATGTCGGCCAGGGCCTCTACCCGGGCCTCGTGAATCTGGTGGGACATCGACATCTCGTCCCAGATACTGCCGGCAGCGATCTGCAATAGCTTGATGGACTTCACAGCCGCCGTGCCGGCGGTGATCTCCGTGTCGGACATCTCGAGGAACAGATCCTTCTGCATCTGACGGTACTTCACCATCGCGTCGGCCGGTAGGTCGATCTCGATGGGGATCTCCTGGGGCTTATCCAGGGGCAGCCAATCCTCGGCGCGCAGGGCGAGCATGCGATCCGCCACCGCTTCGTGGATAGCCGTTTCGGCCGCCCAACCCTTCTGTATGTCGATGCGGCGGGAGTACCGATTCTCCTGAAAGTACGCCTCCAGATAGGCGCTATACGTTCGCTTCAAACGCTCGCCATAGTCTAAAAACCAAAACTGCCCCCACAGATCCTGCAGTCCGTTAGGCGTCGGCGTGCCCGTGAGATTCCACCAACGCCCAGTAAAGCGGGCGATCATGGAGAGTGCAGCAGCCCTGACTCCGCCCTTCTTGATGCGGAATCCCTTCAGCCGGCTGCTCTCGTCCGCGATCACTATCTTGAAGGGCCATTCTCGATCCTTGAATTGTTCAACCAACCACGGCACGTTGTCGTAGTTGATGATGTACATATCGGCGATGCTCTTGCGCAGCGCCGCCTGCCGTGCGTCGCGCTCGCCAAGCACCTTGATGATGCTTAGGTCTTGGAACGCGTCCCACTTCGCTGCCTCGCCGTCCCACACCACCTCGGCAACACGCTTGGGCGCCAGCACAAGTGCAGGGAAAAAGCGCGAGCCCCCCATGCGCAATAAATCGAGCGCAGAGAGCGTAATACTCGTTTTACCGAGTCCCGGGTCGGCTACCAGCATGCCCCGGGGGTTCTCTATTAGGAACTTAGTGGCAATCCGCTGCCACGGGCGCGGTTCAAAGTGCTGGGGCAACACGCTTGGGTGCCAGCACAAGTGCAGGGAAAAAGCGCGAGCCCCCCATGCGCAATAAATCGAGCGTAATACTCGTATTACCGAGTCCCGGGTCGGCTACCAGCATGCCCCGGGGGTTCTCTATTAGGAACTTAGTGGCAATCCGCTGCCACGGTCGAGGCTCGTAGTGCTCAGACACGCTCAGCACCTCGACCGATCATGCTGAAGATCCACACGTCCACCGCTGGCTTCGACTTCAGCACGAACACATCCATCCCGCGCTTGCGCCACCACTCATGTCGACGCAGCTGGTGATCCTCCGGTGTCGCGTCCTCCGCCCACTTCGTCTCCACCATGCAGCGGTACTTGTTCGGGAAGCTCACCAGCCGATCCGGGTCGCCCCGGTGACCCGGGTTCGTGTGCTTCTCGCACGCTCCCCCCAGCTTCTCCACCTGTGCCGTCAGGTAATTCTCCACTGTCTTTTCGCGGCGCAATGCGTCCTCCTTTGATCGCCTGACCAAACTGCCTGCTACCGAGGATCCACGCCTTCGCTTCGTCCTCATCGAAGAAGCTGGCGCACCACACATCCGCGGTGGCGCCCTCGGCGATTACCTCGCTGCCGTACACGCCGATGGCTTCACCGCCGGGGATCGGCATTGCCTTGAGCACCAGCGTGCGTGGCAGTACGTGAGTCGAGTCAATCGTTACCGTCGTCTGCGTCTTCTCCGTCATCGTAGTCCTCCTCGTTTTCTGGTTCAAATTCTCCACACGTGCAGTCCTCGACCATACAGACGTGCGAGAGTGTCAGAGTCTCGTCGTCGTGGTCCTCCTCGTGGTGTCCACATACGCAGCGTCCCATAATCTTAACCTCCATTCCGTATGCGATAGCCACTGCGACCATGTCGGGGCGCAGCGGCAGCCAGCTGTTGTCCATCACGTATTGCTTGGTGAGACGGATCATCGCTTGCCGTATCGCACGTTCGTCCACGTATCCACTGCCAGGGGCAGTCCCGGCGCCCAGTCGATGGGCGCAGTCATCATCTTCGCCAGCCGCTCCGCCGGGTACGAGCCCTTGGGGACGTCGACTGACAACTCATCGTAGATGTGCAGGTTGATCGCGGTGCGCTCCTCAGGGGGCAGCGTATCGAGGTATGCCTTGATCGCCGGCACACTCATCGTGTCCGCGTGCACGCGCAGCTTTGCCACGCGCAGGATGTCGTTAGCCGTCGCCTGCATGATGTTCTCGACGAACAGCCCAGGCCACGCGGTGATACGGCGCCAGCTCTTGCCGCGCGCGGTCAGGTACGACACCACCTTGACCTTGCGGTCGCCCTCATCAGGATCCTCCAGCATCTCGCCCGCGATCTTCGGCGATGCGTATAGCAGGCGCCGCCCGCTGGGCAGCTCGATGATCAGGTAACTGCCGTTGCTCCAGATCCAGCAGTACCCGGCGCGAATCTTCGGGGCACCCGGGTTCTCGATGGAGTCCTGTACCGCGTTGCCGACGTCTTTCTTGAACTGATCGATCTTCGAATTGGTCGTGCGGTACAGCTGCTTGAGCACATCGCAGGCCTGATAGACCTTCGGTTCCAGGTTGTAGTCCTCGTTCAGCTGGAACGCGCGACGCCACGCGCGATAAGCCTTCTCGCGCTGAAGCGGGGTCGCACGCGGTAGGACGATGTCGGCCAAAGGCTCCAGATCCATCTGGTAGACGGCCGCCATAGTAACCAGAGCGCCCACGCCGCCACCAAAGCCGAAAGCAAGTTTCGATACCTTGCCAGCCTGCCTCTCGGTATCGTTGACGTTGAGGACGGGGGTACCGAAGAACGCGCTGAACTGCTTGCGATAAACATCGAGTGCCTTGTTGTGGGGATCTGCGAATGCGGCACGGAACGCTTCTACTTCGTCGAACTCGCCCGCGTGCCACGCGGTGAGGACGGATTCGATATTCTTCCAGTCGCCAACCACAAGATCATTGCCGGGTGCTGCGACAATAACATGGCGGAGGGCAAGGGACGCGGCTTCGTGTGGGCCCCCGTAAACCAGCGGGTTGCAAAGTGCCTTACGGTTGTAAATGCCGGGTAGGATGACTTCATCGATGTAGCTCGCCTTTACAGGCGATAGCTCCATGCTACCGTCGACGCGTCGCACGTTGAGCGCGGGTCGTGGCATATTGAGAGGCTGAAAACCTCGCCCCGTGTCACGGCCTGTTCGGCCAGCTCCATTAAACTGGATCGTGTGGCGCTGACGGCTATTTGGTCCAAGCATGTTAATGCCTCTCGTATACTTGGAGCCGGAAGACTTACTAGCCTCCAGTCTTTGTTCGAGCAGTAGGCGTACCACTGGGTCGAGATCGTCATGTTCTAACCACTCCCGCACCTCAGCGGCGCGCATTGTTTCTATCGGTATGTCGAGTCGATCACGGAGGAATCGCAGCAATCGGTCACGTTGAGTTGCAGCATGCACTTGCCCCCCGGTAAGTTCCGCCATTGTACCGTCACTCGCCACCTTCGCGTCGGCGAGGAAAGCCACAGCCGCCTGAGCCAAGTCAAGATCAAAGCCAAAGCCGCGCTCGTTCGCCAGCTGATCAAGGTGCCATAGTGCCAAGTTCTCGTCTCGGTAGTTGTGCGCTGGGAGACGCCGAAAGATTTCGCGAAGGGACTCCGTATCCCTGATAGCGTAATTGCAGAAACGAGCCCACGCATCGGGAGCCTCCTCGGGTTGAATGAATCGCCCCTGCTGGGGGACGCAGAAAGTGTGGATCAGCTTCGCATCGTCGACCAGCTTTTGCTGATCGGCTGGCAGCCCGAGCACCTGTCCTAGCAGCTCCAGGGATCCCGGGAGACCGTGCGAGTAGGCCTGGGCGCGCGTGCAACGCCAGCGGGAGACGTCGCCAAAAAGATTGCTGGGGAGTACGGGCAACCGTATCCCCAGCGCGCGCAAAAGGATGAGCCGGTCGAATGAGGCGTAGTGTGCAACGAAGGCGCAACCGACATCGTCAACGGCTGCCTTCAGATCCGCCGGCATGAAGTGCACGCTGGCGGAGCGCTCCTTCGGGAACCAGATCTTCACTGGTCCGTTGTCGAGGGCGTAGGTGACGATGATGCACTCGGCATCGCGCGTGTACTTATCGAGGCCCAGGTCGATGGGCGTCGCGCTCCGGGTCTCGGTATCGATGAAGCAGTGTTTAAACATCAGGCGTCAGGAAACTTCGGTGTGCCGATGTGGAGAGCCACTTGGGCCCGCAGTCGCATCACCTCTTCATGCAGGTAGGCGTTGACATCCACCAGCTTAGCGTCGGCGAGCCGCCAGTAGAGATTACGCAGCGTGTAGGCCCCGGCGGCTGCTGTCAGCACGCCGAGGCCGAACGCTGTGGCGATGAGCCACATCATGGTCAGATCAGACCGGCGCCGCCAGTGGCCGCAGCAGCCGCTGGCGCGGGGGCATCGGCATCGGAGGCCACGAGTCCGAACTCGCTGGCACTGACAATCGACGCGCCCTTCAGTCGCTCACCGTGTCGCAGGAACTGCACGCCCATCAGCTGACAGCTGACGCCCTTGCCGCCCTTCGCGTGGCTGTAAGCAAAGCAGCTCACAAACACGTTGGCGTAGCAGCCCGGGTAGGGGTACATCGGGTGAGCCGGGGTCAGCACAACCGGCGTGCCGATGGTGGCGATGTTGACGCCATTCTCGGTTACGACGATGTTGGGCTGGTCGCTATTGCTCGCGCTGATGTACAGCAGATCCTTGTATTCCGGCTTGCCGGCACGGTCCACGTTACCGCGGTGCAGAGCCAGCTTGTTGTTGGCAACAATCTGCTCCAATACCACGGTCGCCTGATCGCCGAACTTGCGGATCACCGCTTCGCGCTGCATCGCCTTAAACCCGGCGAGCTGCGGATGCGTCTCGGCCAGGATCAGGTCAGCGTGGTACTTGCCTTTCAGCTTGCCGGTGGCCGGATCGATCTCCGCATCCTTGCCGACGTACGGGGTGGTCAGCGATACACGAGCCAGTCGCACGTTATCGATCTGCATGATCAAAGGTTTTTCATTAGCCATAGGTTCCTCGATTTATATCAACGGGTCAGTTTTGACCGGTGCGAATTCCACCGGCTTGATTATCACCTCATCGCGTCCGTCGTCAACGGGCGCGAGTGAGAGCGATCCATCGTTCTGCGACACGTAGGGCGCCACAGACACGTAATCCTTTTTCAACAGCTTCTCGGCCTCCGTGGGGCTGATGACTTCGCGCGGCTTGAAGACCTTGTCCTCGGGCAGTATGAACTGCAGCGCGGTGACAGCCTTCGACTCGCTCGTCCACTTGCGGGCGCTGCGCTTACCGCGCACCAACTTGTAGCCTGCGATCTTGCGCCCATTCATCGCTCGACGCAAGGCCTCGGTGCGGTAGTCCTTGCAGGCCTGCTCGATCTCATCGACGCGCATATACAGCTGCGACAGCTGCTCGTCGTCTATCGCGTGCTTAGTGATGACGGCCGAAAAGAGATCGACGATACGTTTTGCCCGGGCAGGACAACTGCCGCGCACAGGGCACCACATACACTGCTCGTCTCCAGCGTTGAGATGCTGGCTGGCGTCGAATTCGACAACGCCGTAATAAAGGTCATACGCAAGTTCTGCAGCGGGTCTGACGGCGGCAGTGAAGGTCTCGATATCCTTACGGGTGTAGGTCCATTCATCGTAGTGGCCTATCTTCGGTTGATGGATGCAGAACCGCAGCGCGTTGATCGGCGCGGTCAGATCGAATTTGTAGAGCGCGGCGGCGAGGTAGGACAGGCCCTGCAGATTGTCCTGCGCGTTGACACGGATGTACCCGTCCTTGAAGTCGTGAACGGTCAGCACTCCTGTGTAGTGCTCGCCCGCCAGCTCGACGGATCCTAGCTCATCCAGCTTGATGATGTCAGCGTGCCCGATCTGCCCTGGGCGCCCGAAGATCGGGCTCGTATCCAGCTCCAGCTCGACCCACATGCGCCCAGGCTCGCGGTAGATGTTGCGCATGCACGCGCTCACGCGGTCGCAGCGGTCCTGATCGATGATGAAGCTGAACTCGCCGAACTTCAGTTCCTTACCCAAGAAAATCTCGGGCGGTTGGGTAGTGCGCAGGCATGTCTCCAAGATCCAGTGCGAGCACGTGCCGCTGGCATTGTACTCGGCATCGACGTCGGGGACGCCTTTGCCCAGGTACAGCGAGCCAACGCAGCGAGCCCACATCTCCGAGGCGGAGGGCGCGAGGATCGAATGGACGCCGCTACTCATGGGTAGCGCAGCTGCAGGGAGTTCCAGTCAAAGCGACATCCTACGCATTTCCAGCTGTAGTAGTGGCTAATGATCTTCGTCGGGGCCTTTGACGAGGCCCAGCAAAAGAATGCGAACTGTTCACCGAGACTAACCACGGTATGGCTCCATTTCAACTTCACGCCAGCGGAGAAAGATACGGTCGCCTGTCTTCGTCAGCTCGGGCGGGATCTCGACGGTGGGGAACACGACGATCTCGTTCACGCGCAGCTCCGTCTTCTTGTAGCTCAGCCTTAACGACTTGCGGATGTGCTGCCATAGATTCGTGGGCCAGCTCGCGACCACGCGGTCATCCTGCAGCGTTTTTCCGGGCATCCAAAAATCACAACGCAGCATCTTCATGGCGGACTCGACCGTGAACTGCTCACGCACGCGTGTGCGCAGCTCGGTGCTGCTGTCGAATTCATCGTGCATCCAGTTCACGCTGAACTGTTGGATAGCTAGCTCATACTGGCGCTCTGTCAGCGTGCGCTCGCGATAGGGAGGGCTCGTTGTCATGCGTACTGTCCTCTCACCGCTGCCTCGATGTCGCTCATCGCCTTCGACAGCGCGCGTCGCGGCTGGTAGTTGTACAGCTCCGCGATCAGCCGCTGCGCCGTAGACTGCAGCAGTTGCGCGCGGTAGTTGCGGTCGCCGTGAATCAGGCTGCGCTTCGTCTGCGAGGTGAACTCCGCAGCGTGCGCGTGCACTTCCTCGCGGTAGCGGAAGTCCTGATCCTTCAGGTACTGCTCCCACCACTCGCGCGCGGCGTCCGGCGGCGGAATGTCGCGTACGAGGTTCATCTGCCGCTCCCCGTGCACCTCCTCGTGCGCGACGATGGCTCGCGGGAGGGACACACCGCATGGGTTATAGATCGTGTCGCCCCAGGCGAACACGACACCGGGCTGCGATGCTGTGGGAAACACCTCGAGGATGCGGCTGATAATCGGCGGGAATTCGTTGACGATCTTCATGCGGCCTCTGCCTGTGCTCCGAAGGCTCGGGTGATGGCGTAGCGATCCAGCTCTGGAGTCCCGGGAGTCGGGCCGCTCGGCGGCTTGCCCAGCGGCGGATCCGCCGGCTTCGGCGGCTCCTCGCCTTCGTAGATCGCCACCAGCAGCGCGTCACCGCCCAGCCGTTCGACGAGACCCTTAGCGTACTGCTCGGCCTCGGCGATGGTGTCGACGTTGACGCGCCGCCGCTGCATCGTCCAGAACTTGATCAGGTACTGCGTCATACGATGATGACGGGGTCGCATGCGCGCCAGCGATACGCGCCCACGTCGTAGTCGACATCGAGTGGAAGCGGGTGCGTAATATCAGACCGGCTCAACGCGTGGGACTTTATCTTCCTGCGCGCTAGATCATCATTGCGCTCCTTCAGGTCAACGCCAATCTGCTCGACGCCACCGTCGGTCGTCCTGAACAGCGAATCGTAGCGGCGCGGTATCGTGTCGTTGACGTAGCGGTAGCGCATCGGGATGCGATTCCACGATGCCGCCCGCACACTCGTCTGCGGGTCCGCTATCCCCGCGTGTTGAAGCGAATTCTCAGAGTGTGCGGGCAACAGCTTGTCGAGGCTGACTGCAGCGGCAAGTCCCGCGCCCAGTCCGAAGAAGTGTCTGCGGTTGATCACGTTGGGTCTCCCAGGGTTTTCAGCCGCGCGTATTCCTCCTGCAGCGTCTCCGCACGTATCAGCCCCGCCTCGATTCTTTCCAGAGCTGATCCGAACCGGATCGGACCGTCGATCTCGTGCTTCGCGTTATCGGCGTGTAGACACACGAGAGCTAACTCGTTCTCAAATGCGCGGCGGATGCCGTTCATCTCGCCTTCGTGCTTAATTTCCCACAACGTAGACATGATGTCGTTACTCCTCAGTTACGTACAGAGCCCCCGGCCGTTTGCCATACACCGCCTCGGTTCCTTGGGCAGCGCGCTACTACGGGCGCGGGGGATGTACTCTTTCGGTTCAGACCAGTGAGCTGTTCGCCTTCGCCGTCTTCGCTATCTCGTACGCGGCGGTGGCTTCATCGAGCACGCCCTGCACTTCGTCCGGCAGCAGCTCGGAGCAGCGCGTGATGCCGCGCCGCTTGCCGAGGATCGCCAGAGCCTGATCGCGACTGTAGTCATTCGCCAGGGCGATGACCGCGTCGGTCGTGGTCTGCAGTAGCGTCTTCTCGGCCAGCGTCTGTGCGGGCGGAGAGGACGCAGGCGGCGCCGCTGCCGCAGCTGCGGGAGCCGTCGCTACTGCTGGCGTGGAGGGAGGCGCCGCCTGCGTGGTCGGTTTGGTGGTGGCTTTCTTAGTGCTCGGCTTGCTCGGAGGAGCCTGGGCCGGGGTGGATGCGCTGGTGTTGACGGCGGGAGCCGGCGGCGCGGCTGCGCCCTGGGCAACGGCGACCGCTTCGCGAATCGAGTTGGGCAGCGACGGGTGTGAGGCGGCGACGATAAGCAGCGACTCCAACGCCGTTGCTATACGTTCGAACGTAGCTTCGAGTGTCATGTTGACTCCTGAATAGTTGATGGGCTCATACTACGAAGATCTGCTGGCGAGGGCCATGCATCTGATCTGCGTAGATCGACTCTTCTACGGTGGCACGATCCAGGCGGTCTGTCAAGTATCTGCGTTCCGCGGCCTCAATCTGCCGGCGCAGCGGATCAGATTTCGGAAGGTCGTTCAGGAACCGTTCGAAGGCGCGTGTGCGCCCAGCGGGGACCGTCCCCGTTAAGTTCTTTCCAGCGCTCATAGGCTTCCTCTGCAGTTGATCCAACACCCTGGGTACAAAATCCGTTGAGAAAAGACCGGGCTACCCAGTAGCCCAGTCCCTTCGATGAGTATGAAAGCCGGGGCTTCACGACTGTGCCTTAGCCTCACCGGCCGCGTAGGCAAACTGTCCGTCGAGTTTCTTGTCGGCCTTGCGGATGCGCTCACGCGCAGCCTGCCACGCGGTGAACGCGGTGAACGCGCGTGACAGGCGCCGCTCCGCGCGCTTCATCTCACAGGTGGTACCGCACATCGCCCGTTGTCGACACCACTCCTCCAGGGCGAGTCCGTACTCGATCCCGGGGTTCTTGTTGGGGCGCTTCATGACATCACCTCCATTTCGCCGTGCTCGGGGCAGTGCGGCGCGCCGACTTCGAGCCATCGCGCGGTGGTCCGCACGGTGTACCCGCAGTCGTTGCACTGGCACTTGATCAGGCGAGTGGTCTGCTTGTTCGGGTTCTCGCGTTCCTTCATCACCGCGCCTGGGAAGGCCGGCAGCTTCTCCAGCCACGCGTTGATACTGCCGGTAAGCGCTTCGCCAGGGACCGTTGCCGTCATCTGGCCCGTGAGCCCGACTGCCAGGGCCAACTGTTTAAACGCACCACGGTGCTTGTGCTGGAGCCCGACCTGGGCGTGAATCAGCTCATGCAGCAGGGTGTGGACGGAGTCGAAGGGCGAGAGGATCGGGGAGATGAAGATCTCGCTCGCCCCGTCTCCGCTAGCCGTCGGGCTCCAGCACTGCCCCACCGACTTGCGCCCGCCGCGCGAGCCCTTGGGGAATCCGATGGAGTAGCGAACGAATCGCGTGGCGTCGCGGCGCTTCATGCCGGCGTGCGCGTCGATGAGCGGCCAGAGGTACCGCTCGGCGACGATGGTCAGCCAGCCTTCCCGGGTGAGGGCGGCGCTCATGCCCGCACCGGGAACTGGATGACGTTGGACTTGGCGTGGTTTATCGGGCACCACGGCTGGCAGACGTGCGGCGCCGGCTGCTCGGTGGCGTCGACCCGCACAAAATCGGGGTTCTGCAGAAGGAAGGCGGAGAGATGGGTCTTGATGTAGGACCGCTGGTGGGCGACGTTGGCGGCGCTCGGGTGGACGTTGGCCGCGATGGGTACCAAGTCGAGGCTGAGAGCGGTGATGATCATGGCTAGCTCCTGAACAGTTATTGAATTACCGAGGGCGATTCTCGCCGATCCCTCATACCCTGTCAACAGCTTTCTGCGCGCGGGCCCACAGCTCGGGGGATACCAGTTGCAGTGCAGCATCGAACCGATCCACGATGGGCCTAGAACGCGCTACGCGGCGTTTATGGCGACTGTCTCGTGCCCCGCCCTTAGTCTCAGTCCTGCCCCACAGAACCCGGCCGGCGTAGCGAGGATTGGAAAGGACGGCCCTTACGCCCCATTTGCTCCAGGCGCCTCCGCGGGGGGCCGGGGTCACGTTCGAATTGAGGTATGCTGCGATGCGACCAAGCCCGCTACCGGCGGCGCGCATCTCGAAGATCTCCCGCACGACCTGGGCGTGTCCGGGGTCGCTGTACCCATACACCGGGTGGGCGCCTGTCGACTTGCCGGCCAGGGCGAGTCCTTCAAGTCCCCGTCGGGTGCGGAAGCTGATCTCTTTGCGGGCGTGCTCGGCGATGGCGCCCTTGATCGCCATCACAAGGCCCCATCCGTCGCGTCTGGTGTCCTCGCCGACGCAGGTGACTACGTTGATGCCCAGGTCTTCTAGCTCGGCGCTACGGGCCCCAAACTCGGCCCTGTTGCGCCAGAGCCGGCTGATGTCCTCAACGATAATAACTTGGATGACGCCAGACCGCGCTGCCTGAAGCAGCAGCTGATAACCGGGGCGTTCAGTAGTACCGCCCGAGATCCCACGATCCTCATATCGGCATACCACGGTAAACGAGTTTGCTTCGGCAACGCGCTCGCACTGTCGAAACTGATCCTCGATGCTGGCGTCGCGTTGTTGGTCACTGGAAAACCTCGCATACAGGGCTACGTTGGTCATGGCGGTCTCCGGGTCAGTGATTCAGCTTTGCAGTTATGACAGACCCACAGGTCTGTGAACCGCAGCCTAGCAAACCACTGGCGGATCCACAAGTGCCGGCACTCAGTCATCGTAGTCGGCCTCGAACGCGCCTGCGCTGGGAGGAGACGCCGCTACCACGCGAGTTTCTGATTGCTCGACGAACTCCATCAGTTTCGGCCATTTGAATTCAGTGGCGCGGTCGTTCATGACCTGATGAAAGAATTCAAGTGCCGTCTCGCGCCATCGAACATGTCGCCCCAGGGTAACTTCCATTCGGGCGCGTTCACAGTCGGGCTGCGGATCTCTAATCAATTGGGATGGGGGAGAGTCTAGTTCGGCGTCTTCATCGAATGCCTGCTTCAGCCTTGCAACCGCTGAGTCAACCATCGGGTGCTCGCAATCTAGGTAGGCCAGCGCTGTAGTTACGGCGCTCTTGAAAATCGCTCGTGATGTCAGTACGGTCTGATGAGACTCAACCGGCGCCGGATCGTTTGTAACTTCACTCATGGCTATCCTTCCTCCCGAGGCTATGCCTCGACCACCCAGGCGCTGCGGAACAGGATCGACTTGATGATGCTCATGTCGCTGTACGCAACGCTCTGATCCGTGCGACGAGTCTCCATCACCTGCTGACCGTCCTCGTGTGTCGACCACACCTGATAGACGACGTTACTTCGTTCTGGCTTGCTCATCGCTCCTCCGGTTGTAGAAGTCCTGGCGCTGCTGCACCAGGGATTTGTGACCTTCCTCGGTCGTGTTCAGCACGCGCTTCATGCGGTTGATGCCGCCGTACAGCGGCTGCGCCTTCGGCAGATCGGGATTGAACCGGCCGGATCGTCGCGCCTTGCGGTTGTTGACTTGACCACGCGCCAGCAGCGCGCACGGGACGCCGCGCTTCGAGGGGTTCGTGTAGCGGCGCTCCAGCCACTTCTCGCGGTCGGGGAAGTCACGCCCCGGGAAGTATGGCTCGTCGCTCAGTATCAGATCCATGAGCGATGCCGGCACGATGTTGGCTGGAGGGGAAGGGATCGAACCTTCGACCACGGGATTAACAGTTCCGCGCTCTACCACTGAGCTACCCTCCACCGATACTTGAAATGTCTCCCCGAAGTCGGGAACCGGACGCCACACCAGCTCGTCGTTCATGCCTTCACCAGCTTCCAGATGACCACGATGAGCAGAATACAGATTAGAAAGTGCATTAGCGTAGATCCTCGTTTGATTTGCGACGGTAGTCACGCATTGCCCGCTCGTGCAGCTCATCATGCGCGGCCTTGTGCGGCGGGCATCGCTTCACCCACTCGCCGCAGCGATCACCGTGACCGTTGTGAGTGCAGCCGCAGTCCAGCTCCGTAATGACGACGTCGGACTGCGGCTTGCGACTCATGCGTACACCTTGTCCAGGCGCACTTTCTCGTAGGTCGCGGTCCCGGTGAAACCCGAATACAGCCAATCCTTCGGATCGACTACCACGCGCGCCACCACGACCCCGCCACCGGCGTTTTCCTTCGCCTTCTGCAGCGTACGGTACACGTAGATGCCGACACTGGCGTTGTACACCTTGACCCGTTTCCCCTTGACCAGCTTGGAGATGCCGGTCCACTCTCGACGCTTGCCGGGACCGCACTCGCGAACTTCGCCGACGACCCAGGTGAAGCCATGACGCTGCGCGGACTGCAGTTCGTAACCGATCATGGGATGGGCTACCCAGCGGAGCACCTTGTACGCGTATCGCGACTTCGGCGCTGTTGCCTTTGGATTGATCATGAAACACATAGCTTGAATACCTCAGTGATGCTGCCAGATGAAATAGGATGCGCGGGCCTCGAACACCTCGCGTGGGCCCACCAGGGCGCCGCACTCAGGATTGCCGGCTACCGGATGACAGGGCTCCAGTACGACGCCGTCGGCGACTGTCAGCTCGAATCGCTTGACGCGCCAATGCAGCGCCAGCTGCGCGGAGTCGTAGCCGTAGTTTGTGGGATTGGGTCCGAAGTGCTGGCTCGCGTGGGAGACGTGCACCGCGTCGAGCGACACGTCGGGCTCTAGCGCTGCGCAGCCCGAGAACGCGATGCAGGTGAGGATGACCGCCGCGATGACGCAGATGTCGATGACAAGGTCTCCTAGCGTTCTCATCGGCGTGGCTCCCGTGCGAATTGATGCCATCCCGAACCGCGGACGCGCCACCGAGGCACACCCACGATGAAGGCGACGAAGTTCCAGATGTATGTCATACGACCTCCACGTCGATGCCGAACTCTATGGCGTGATTGATCCAAAGCTCTACGTAGCGGGGTTCGACGGCGAGGGCGCGGCCCAGGGTCTGCGCCTCGGGCGGCGCATGCTCGCGCAGCCAGTCGTGCACCGGCCCGTCGAGGGGCTGGAGCAGGAAGATGGATCCGTGGTTCTGTACTTGAAGTCTCATGGTGGCTCCGAAAGATTTAATTACGGGACGGACCTTAACCCGCCACTGAGAACCTTGTCAAGTGCCTCCGCTTTCGCCCGCTGAATGCGGACGATAGCGGGACACGGATCCGTCCACTTGTGCGCGTTCGGCTGACATCCGCACGGCAGCCGTGCCCGCTGTCGCCTATGCCGCGCCATCGACGTCCGCGCTGGTAGCGGTGAACCGCTGCAACGGCATCACGCGGCGCCAGAACTCCCACAGCAACCACCACCGGCGCTTCACGTGGACGCCCTCGACGATGAAGATATCGCCTTCAGTAAGTTGCGGCCTCGACTCTACCCAGCCGCTCATGCGAGCGAATCTCCGCCTTTCAGCGGATCGCCGCGCACATCGTGCGGGCCTTCTAGCGGCGCATCGAGCGCCGCCAGCTTCGCGGCTTCGCGCGCAGCCTTCGCTGCCAACTCGGCCTGATACGTCTGCCAGTTCTCGACTTCGACGCCAACGATGCGCGCGACCTTCAGCAGATCGAAGTGACCCTGTAGCGCGATGATGTACGGGTTCTGCGTGCTGTTCACGCTGTTGCCAGGGCCGGCATCGCGTTCGAGGCCCATGCGCAGGGCGCGTGCGATCATCATCGCTTCCTGTTCTTTGTTCACGTTGTTACTAGCGTCGGACATAAATATTCTCCGTGAGGGTGGCGTGTGCTTCAGCTACCCAGGTAATCGTATCGTTGTTGACTGTATACAGCGCGAGCCGCCTGTTCGGCGCATCGCCCTCGTAATCCGAAATCAGGTTGACCCCGCCGCTCCACATAGCCACAGTGTTGCGAATGTCCTCTTCCTTCACTCGCACTCGCTCACCCATGCGGTAGTCGTCTGCGAACACCGAGCTGCCGCCCAGTTCCGGTTTGTACAGCTTCTCGATGTCGCGGTCAATCTTTGCCATCTTGTGTCCCTCGTTACTCCCGGCCGATGCACGTGTGCGCAGCGCGGTGATGACCTCACTCGAATCCGGCATCAGCCGTCGCAGTCGGGAGAGGTGTTTGCGCGCCAGATCGACCGTGCGCTTGCTGACGTGCAGCTTCTTCATGATCTCGGCTCGTGTGAGTCCCTGGGCCTGCAGTATCGCGACTTCGCACTGCTCGGGTGTCGCTGTCTGTGTCAGCTGTTGGGCCGCGCTCATTGCCTCAGCGTGAGCCAGAGCGTTGTCCGCTACTGGGATGTGCTCCGACAGGTTCTCAGCGCGTATGCCCTCCCCCGACTGCCAGGATCTGCGCGCGTTGCGCAGGGCGCCGAGGAACCATTCCTCCAGGGAGATCTGCGGTGTGTAGGTGGATCGATTCTGCCAGCACCATAGCAGCGCTGTGGCTGTCACATCATCTCGATCCGCACGCTGCAGGCCGCGCAGGTGATAGCTGGACCGACTCGAAGCGCGGCCGAGGGCTATGACGAATGATTCAGCGGCTGATGTCACTTGCGCGCCCGCACCTTTGCCCCGTGTTTAAACAGCTCGCCTTCCGCGAAGCTATCGATGTACGCCTTCTCGGTAGGCGCACGCTCACGATGCTGCAGGTTGCGGTTCCACGCGCCCGAGACATCACCTGTCGGGAACCGGTTGCCCTTGTTCCATCGGCTCTGCGGGTGTTTGATCTTGCTCATCGAAACCTCCATCCAAGTATCCATGCGCGACCGAAACTCGTGATGGCGATGCACTCCTTCCCGTACACCGGCAGGCGTCGGTAGAAGGGCCATCCGAACCAATAGAGTCTCATGCTAAATCCTCGTTCGTTTGTGTTGATACGATTGCCCAGGTGCGACCGTCCTCAGTCTTCTGACCGTGAATCAGTTTCCACGTGCCGCCCCTCCTGTCACGATTCTCGCGCAGCCAGTACCCTACCTTGCGCGGGCTGTAAGGCTCATCGCATCCGGCGGCGACGAGCGCATCGTTCAGCTTGTCGTGATTGCCGGCGGCCCGCGCGATGTCGGGCGCGGATATCTCGCTGCCGGCGAACATCGGGCCGAGGATCCTGAAGACTGCACCCAGCCCCGCGGTCTCCGGGTCGGTTTCCTTCTGCGTCTCGACTGGATCAGGCAATCCGAGCCACAGCATCGGGTTGCGTACGCGCTTCGACCACTGCTCGAATGTGGGCAAGGGCGCCGGGTACTTGCGCGTAGCTCCGTGCAGCCGGTACGCGCGCACGATTGTCAGTGCAGCAACCAGCAGCTCGGGGCGGTGCTCGTTCACGTACTCGCGCAAGTCGGGTATCTTGTACTCGCGCCCTGCGTCCGCGCCGTTCGGTGCGACGAGTCGTATCACCAGTGAGCGTCGGGCCATATCCGCCACGGGCGTGACGTTGTTACCCGATGCGCTGATGACCATGCGATTGCGCACGATGGGTGATTCACTCACGCCTAGCTTGCGGTCCTGCCACTCGGTAGCCGTGATCACCGCGCACAGCTCCGCAGCGCGCGCCTTGAACCCGTTGGGCATGTTGTCGAAGATCATGTTGCGATTGCCGGCCAACATCGAGGACATCAGCGTCTTGCGCAGCTCGTCCTCGGAGCGCAGCCACGGACGGCGCGGCGGGCGCTTGCCGTGCACGATGGTGCTGGGCATATCGGTCAGCATCGATTTACCGGCGCCTGGATCTGCGGCCGTATACCAAAACATCGGCGAACAATCTACCGACAGGCGGGTGGCTTCGGTGAGTAGATGAGCAGCGAAGGCGCTGCGGGCATACTCGTCTTGATACGGGAACTCGTCGAACGGGGATAGGAGTACATCAAGGGCGCGTCTCGCATCTGCCTCAGTAGGCTCAGATAAGATCGCAGGGAAGGTGGCATTGGGACTATATATTGCGTGGGTTGCCGCGTCGTATCCTGGCTCATCGCAAATACTCCCGTCCGGTCGGATGAATGGCGCGGTGACGATGGCTTCGAGCTGTCGCAGATCCCAAATCGAGCGCTTGACGAACTTGTCCGCGATATCGTCAGGGCAGTTGATGTCGACCCAGCCCTTAGCACGCGCGTCGAACTTCTGCCACTTCGCCAGCTGGGTCAATCGTTCAGCCAGCAGCCCCGCGGGCATGGGGCGCATCGTTGTATCCTCGACGCGCAGCAGCTGTCCGCCGTTGTGATACAGCTCATCCTTCATCAGCGTTGTGCACCACTCGATGCAGAGCGGCAGGTTTCCACCCTCAATTCGTATCGTTTCGCGAGCGGGCTTGGGTGGCATTGGATCGACTGTACAGACTTGCCCTTTATCGTCCACCACCGGTAATCGTCCCACTGTGACGGGTGCGGGGTTTCCCCCGGACTCAACGAGCCCGAAGGCTTCTGCAGGAACAGTCTTTCCCCAACCATTGGCTCGCGCGATAGAAAATATGTGGCGGAAGTCAGATCGGGGAACCTGATTAACGTGAGCAGACCACCAACTTTCGGGCTGACCCGGCTCGTAGTTAGCGGCTTGCTTTGAGAAGTCGAGCCAGAGCTGTGCTGCGGGTCGCGTGTCCTTGATTGAGAGGAGCGCATAGCCTATCTCCGACCATCCCTCGTTGGTTTCAGCAAAGTCGCCCTGCTGGATGTGACGCAGGGCGCTGCCCAGTTCTTCCCACTCACTGTCCGTCATCTCAGTGCGGACAGGATCATCCTCATTCGATGTGCGGTCTTTCGATGGGGCGCCAGCGTCTGTCGTTGGCGATACCGAGAACTTCTGCGATAGATGCGCCCACAGTGCATCCACTTGCGATTGCGTAAGCAACGGCAAACGCGACGGTAATCCGCCGCCCCACTCGTACCGCACTCCTGAGTCGTGCGTGCCAGCAGCGACGAACTGCTGACCATCGCCCAGCAGCTCGATCTTCTTGCCACGCTTCTCGTGATCGAGTTTGATGATTCGCTTGTCGCATGATTCTTCCATCAGAAACGGCACGAGGAACTTGAAACTGTTGGATCGCTTACGCACTGACCAATCACCTGGGGGCAGCGCGTGCAGCAGCTGTATCGCGATCCGTTGGCTCAGCTCCTCATCGTTCACATCGACATCGAACGCGTACACACCGCTCAGCGGGCCGGTGCGCACGCATACGTTGTAGCGCGAGTCCTTCGACCAGATCGCCAGGGCGTCGGGCAGGATCTCGCGCACCTGCCAACCTGTCAGCCCGTGCGCTTGACCCTCAGCATTGTACACGCTGGGGATCTTGCCGACCTTGCCCTCCAGCGCGCTGCCAGGAAGCACGCGCACGTCGGGGCCTGCCGGCACGCAGGGCAGCAGGTTGGCGCCTAAGCCTAGCGCCAGATCAAAGTGACCCCACTCGCGTGGGGTCGCGCCAAGTGACATGAGCTAGATCAGCTCGAACGAGCCCGAAGGCGTCGTCAGTTCCTCATCCGCGCTGCCGTTGGCGTCAGTGTCGGCGTCTGCCTCACGAGCCACACGCTCACGGGCGCCGACGCGCAAGGCGACGCAATAATCACACTCACACTTGCCATCCGCACCGGCGGTGATCGCGGTGTCCACCGTATCGCGATTGTCGGCGATGGAGAGCAGCAGATCGTCGGTGCGCTCACGCATCGCGGTGATGATCGCCAGTTGTTGCGCGACGTGCTCATTGAAGATCTTGGTGTCCTGGGCCGCGAGACGATACACCTCGTCCAGCTCGGTCTGATAGACCTGCTCGGTCTGATAGTTCCCGATGCGCTCGATGGCGTTGTCGTACTGCTCCTGCAGGATCGCCTTCTCTTTCTGCAGATACTCCACTTCCGTTTCCAGCGCATCGTTGAGATCGGCGTCCTGATCGATCACCCGGGACATCTGCACTACGTACTGTCCCAGCGCATCGCGCTGCGCAGTCACGTTCTCGATCTGCACCTGCTGCGAGGCCAGAGCGCGTCCGATCTCTACCGCTTCGGACTGCCCGATGCCAGCGTTTTGATAGACGCCCAGCACGAGGCGATTCAGTGTGTCGAAAATACCCATCGAATGTACTCCTGTTTGATTAAAATCAGTTGTAGTGCGAGAACCCGCTGACAATCGCGATCCCCAGAGAGAATGCGATGGCGAGACCCGCGTAGAATTTCCAGCGCCGCACGCGGTGATTAGCGCTGCGCACAACAGCACGTCGAGCAGTATAGGCTGCGTTCAAGGATTCTTGGTACCGGCACCGCCACGCATTCGCATCGGCCAGGGCGGCGGATATGCGCGCATCGCTGCCCGCCGTGAAGTCCACCTGATCGCGCAAACCGTTGAGCGTGGTCTCCAGATCCTTGATCACCGCCGCCTGGGTCTCGTTGGCGCGATCCTTTGCCTCGATCAGCTTAGCTGCGCGCTGTAGCAGCAGGCCGAAGTAGATGTAGTGCACTTGGTCTTCGTTGTCCAAGCGATAAGCCACGCCGTCGGGATCCGTATCTCGAATCGCTTCAAGCAGGCTGGTGGTTTCAAGATCACGGCTCATGACTCTCTCCCGGGTATCGGTAGGGCACGCCAATCACAGCGACAGGCGCGCGACGCGGAATGCTGGCCACTGGCATGCTCTCATCGGTCTCACCGGGCCAGTAGAACGTGTTCTTGGTCTCAATGATCGGACCCTTGGTCGTGTACGTGGTATCCACCACGGGGGACGTACGATACCACTTGCGATCCGTCAGCAGCAAGCGCGCCGTCTGCCCCAGTACCAGGGGAGGCGCGACATCCACGTAATTGATGCGTGGCTTGTTCACGCCATGACTCGGTAGTGCAGCTTCAGCTTCTCGCCCTGGGCGTTGCGTGTCTCGACTGTCTCGCCGTTGTACAACGCCACCATCTCAGCAGCTGTCAGCTCGATGGGTGTCAGTGGTGTTGTGATGGGCAGCGGTGTGAAGAGCCCGGGGTATTTCTTCGCCACCTTGGTAGCGAACTCGTCGTAGCTCAGTGCGCGGTCGAGGACGCTGCAATCCACCTCGACATTCGCGAACAGGTCGCCTGAGTGCAGATACTTCAGCGAGTAGGTCCAGTACACCTTGTCCTGCATCTGGTCCCAACGCTCCTCGCCTGCTGTCGCGCGTACCGCGTGTCCTGCGTCATCTGCAAGACGTTCGAGGATAGCGGAGATGGCTGTTTTGTTCAGCAATGTGTTCGCCATAGGCAGCTCCTACAGATTGGCTGTGTAATCGTGAATGCGATCCGCGAGCACGTGCACGCGACGCATACGGTTGAGTAGCTTGTCGATCTCGCGTGCGCTCTTGCCCTCCGCGTCGGCCGCGTAATGCGCCTCGGCTACCCGCAGCGCGTCCTCAATCGACTTCCACTCACCTGGGGCGAACGTCGGCTTCGGCATGTATGGCTCCAGTTGATTAAGGGGACTTCTTCACGGTGGCACAGATCTAGGCCCGTGTCAAATGCCGTGCCCTGTGCTCGTGCAGTGCGTTCGGCCGGCAGGGGGCGGGAGCCAGTGTCAATGGCTCCTCACCCGTGATTGTGATCTGCTCCACGGTGCTGCCGTCCAATCGCTGGGCGATCACGGTGCGTACCGTGTCGCCCAGGCGTGTGCGCATCTCGTGGTGCCCGATGAGCCGGCTACTCATCGATGCCCGTGACGTGCAGCTCGCACTCGACCACGGCCACGCGCATATCCACATTGCACGGGTACTCGGTGCCGTTTTCCAGATGAACTATCTTGCGCTTGACCTGGGAGCGCTCCCAGGGACGCCCTGGATCCGCTGTCTCCGTGTACTCGTTCGTTACCAGATACAGCGGGGCCAGCGAGCCCCTGGCACTGTTCACGGACTGCACCACGCTGCCCGCTAGCACCTTGCCCAGCGTCGTACCGAGCTGAACGGCTGCGTTTCTAACGATCTTCATGACGATTGCTCCTAGTTACGGGGATTCAATTCGGGCGGATGATAAGCACACCCGCCCGAACGTGTCAAATGCCCTCGGGCCGCTCGGGCAGGTAGGGGTGCTTGGTGTAGAACGCGCGCAGCGGCGTAATCGCCTTCTTCAGGTAGAAGTGAGCCAGGGACTGCGGGGGCGCATCGCGTCGCTCAATCAGCTCCATCAGCTGCTTCGCTGCAGCCACTGGCGCCTTCCAGTGGGCCCAGCCGTCAGAGTTGTTGTCCACTATCTCGATGTGGGCCTGGAGAATGCGCACAGCCTTGTACTGCGCACTCTCAGGGTGGGTGAACCGCTGTGCGGCCATCGCGACGTCGTAGTCATTCATGAACTTCATGACGCGCTTTCCTCGGACTGCAGTGCCTCGACCGCGCTGTTATCCAACGCGTGCTGGGCCGCATCCTTGGCGAATTGGATGTTGGTCTGCCAGGACGCGGCGGCAATGTCTTGCAGTGCCACTGCCAGCTGTGCGGCAAGGACGGCGAGTTTCTCGTGCGAAAGAGCCCGCAGATCGCAGGCTAGGATGGACGCTCTCTTGTTCATGTCTGTGCTCCTGATCAGTTACTAATTACGAGGATTGGATTGCAACACAGATCCGCCCAGGCTGTCAAGCGCTGTGTTGTTTAAACAAACTTGTTGACACGGGCCCTGGGGTGTAGATAATGGAGGCCTAGTAACTAGTAACTGACCCAGGAGCACGGACATGAAGAAGAGCCTCTCAGTCACCACCCCGGTCGGTGTCTTCACCCGCAACACCGAGAGCGCCTACACCCACATCGTGGTGTGGGCCTCACCCCGCGCCATGCGTGCCCTGGTACGCAGCCAAGCCAGCGACCCCGGATTCCACCCCTCGGGAGTCGGCCAGCGCTGGGTGAAGGACCACGGATACGGTGTGACTTGGCACAGCTCGGCCGACACCGCTGCCAAGGCCACCAAGGCATATCGCTGGGACGCCGCGGAATCCACCCTAGTGGGTGGGTTCGCGGTGCAGCCCGCCTGATCTGATCATCGAAGCTGACACCTGGGGCGCCTCGTGCGCCCCTTTTCAGCGGGCCTTTTTGTTGGTGCCTGCCACCTGGGCCCAGGCTATCTGACCAAACGCGAGTAGTCCTTGGCTGCCCACTGAAGCGTACGGCTCATCTGGTGCCTCAGAGCTGAGGCCTTGCGCTTGAACGCCTCCATCGCGTCAACGCGCAGCTGTGGGCGCTTCTCGGCCCAATCCTCAGCTATCACCAGCTCACGGTCGCGCGCCTTCCTGGCAGCTAGCAGGGCGCGCCTGTAGCGAATGCGTGCCTCGGTCCTGCGGTTCTTGTAGACGGCCAACGCCACGTCTCGTGCGTATGTGTAGTTATCCATCTCACAAGCGTACCACAATCCTGACGATGGTGCCCATCGTCAGTCATTAGGCTGTCCATCAGTCACGCTCAAGTAACTGATATCCAACGCTTCCTGAAGATAGGATGATAGATAGCCTTAAATAAGTGTGTAGAAACTGTCAGTATACATAGTGTTAACGTAATACGTGTGTGACACTTATACGTGTAGGACAGGTCATCTTCATCACCTGTATCGTCAGGAACGTATTAGTATCAATCACATAGCTATCGGTCTGTATACACACCCATGATTTGTATCGTCATCTCGGGCATCGTCAGGCATCCAGGCCTCACCTCGTACCCTCCTCTGGTGCCGCCTGCATGAGCGCCAATAGACTGGCCGTTAGCTCGGCTATGCGCCAATAGACTGGCTCCGCACGCCCCTCGTGCCCAACCCCAGTGCTGTAGTGCAGCATTCGCACCCGGTTGATACGTGACCAGATCTGTGACCTGAGGTGGTGTAGCATGCGGGCTCATACTACACCCTCGCCCCTCCTCCCCCTTTAGAATCAAGGGCTTAGCCTCGCCCCTCGGCCGCTCGGCCGCCTCGCCGCGCCCCTCGATGCGGGTAGAATCCCTAAAACCCCCTGGCCCAGGCGCAACTGTGACTGCCCCTGCTTCGTCGCCCCGAGAACCGTGACGGGTTACACAATTTTCGATAAAACAGCCCCCAGGATGCAGAAAAGCGGGGCAGCACATCCAAAAAAACGACATACATACCTGAGGGGAGGAAATTCTTCCCACCCCGCCACCGAGGAGAAAACACATGGCCGACGTAGTGACGACACCCGTGGCCCCGGTTTCCGTTTCAGTCGCCGTCCCCGCCTCCGTCACCTCCGCGGTGACCGGCGAGGTTACGAAGGTCGAAGCGGAAGTGAAGACGTTCTGGTCAGAGTACGGGTCATACTTCAAGTATGCCGCGGTCGCGCTGGTCGGTGCGGTCATCGGGCACGTTCTGTGAACGCCGGGTCGGAGAAGGGGACATCGGTCACCCCGGACGCAAGTCCGGTCACCCCGCGAACCCCCCAACAGGAGCGCGCACAAGCTCCACCGACCCCCGTTCCTTCCCCGCGTCGCGTGCAGCTGCCCCTCGGGGGCGCTGCGGACTTCTTCTCGCGAGAGCAGCTGACGATCCTCTACCGCTGTACCCACGGCGAGCTGGGTCGACTGATCTGCCGCAAGATGGCACCCTTGCCGATCCGCGTGGACGGCGTTATTTTCTGGTACGCAGACGAGACACTGCTGGCACAGCCCCAGGTGATGAGGACGCTGGAGCGCTGGCGACGACATTGACCGCACCCACTGAGGCATCCTCATGACCATCACCGTTTCCACCCTCCCGGGTTTCGCCTACTGCTACAACGATCAGAACAATGCGGCCAACGGTCGCAGCGCTCTCGTTCTGGCATCCGTCTGTGCGCTCGATCTGAAGGCACTCTCGCCGGCCGCGCTCGCTCCGCAGAACCCGCAGGAACCTTATCCCTCGATACTGCAGTCGTCCGCGGTCGGCGGCAACCAGGGGCTGTTCCCGCTCGCCGGTGGACCGACGGGACCGGCCGCGCAGGCTGTCGGCGGATTCAATCTCGGTCAGCAGGTGGCGTAATGACGATCTTCTCCTCGCCCCTTCCCGGGTTCGCGTTCTGCACGAATGATTTAAACAACTCCGTCAACGGTCGCTCGATCCTTGCGCTGGCATCCATCGGTGCCGGCGGGGTCGCGCCGTTCGGAGTCCCCCCTGGAACGATCCCGGGTGTATCCGGCATCGCGACCAACGTGCGCGCTGACGGGCTCGCCTTTGGTGATGGCGGACCCAACGCCCCCGCTCCGGTGCCGCCGGCCTCGGTCGAAGTTGTGTCTCAGCACGCGAACTGGCTCGAATGCGTCGGAGGCGGCGCAGCGGGCAGCGGCGCGACTCCTGACACTGGCGCTCCGGTTCTGACCGGCGTGTCGGTACCCATCGTGTCGATCCCCAATTACGGCAACGCGAACATCGCGTCGACCATCGCGTAAGGAATTCACATGGCACTCAGCAACATCTACAACCAGATCAATCTCAGCTCTCCGAGCAATCCGATGGTGATCCCGGGATTCGTTCCGTGCGACAACAACACGGCGCAGGCCGGCGGCTCGGGCGCGGTCAACCAGCTCGTGTCGCAGAGCAACGGTGCCGGCGGAAACCTTCCGGGCCCCGATGTCATCGTCACCCCGGGTGCGCCCGTGCAGACTGACCTGCGACTCGGCGGCCCGAACCCGAACATCCTGCCGACCACAGCGCAGGCTGGGCTCAGCAACGGTACAGTCGATGGCGACAACGCGGCCTCGACATGCCAGGGCGGCGGACAGGGCGCGCAGAGCACCGGGCTCTTCACAAGCCAGGGCGCCATGTCGCGCGGCCAGATCACTGGCGGCGGACTCGAAACTGCGCTCGCGGCGAACTAGGAATCACCATGACATTCGCAGCCTACCCAATCAATCCGCTCCCGGGACAAGACTTCTGTGCGAACGATCCGCAGAACCCGCCGGTTCTCGTGCTGCTCTCGCGCGGATTCAACACGGGCGTCGACAGCCCGCTCGATTCGAATCCGCCTCCGATTGCGCCGCTGCAGGATACGCGCAGCGTGTCCGTGCCGCCGCAGTTTGCCAGCGTGGCCCCGGCCCCGAATGCGCAGGCGATCTCAACCAACCTGCCGCTCGGCACCGCGAACCAGATCACTCAGCTCGGAGCTGTGGGCACAGGCCTGCAGCGCATGAACACGCCCGCTCTAACCAGCGCGGTGCTGTAGTCAATTCGTTTAAACAACTTCGTGAGGTGAGACCATGAAGACTTTAGTACCGTGGATTGTGGCCGGCTCACTCGCCGGGGTGTCAGCCGGCAGCCTCGTACATCGCCAGCACGGCACGGACCCTCTTGCGATGTCGCAGCAGATCGCGCACACCGATGACTCGCCCGCGATGTGCATACAGCACCACGGGGTCGTCTCGTGGACGGAGATCGATGGGCAGGCAATCTTCCTGGGATGCCTGCACGGATCGACACCGTGAGCCTCGCGTCGTGGGTAGCAAAGATCGGCGTCAATCCGACCTTCATCGCCGCGAACGCGCATTGTTGGTTCGCTTTTGCGGTCATTGTTACGGCCCATCGCCCGGTGCTCGCGCTGCCTGCCCTCGCTGCGGCTGCCGTCAAGGAATTCTACTTCGACGCGCACTACGAGGTGCCAAAGCAGACCTTCACCGACAACGCGACTGATTTCGCTGGATACGCTCTCGGGATCGCACTCGCTGTTTTCAAACTGAGGTTCCTGCCATGAACATTTTCGTCATCGTTGCTTGGTTGCATCTGCTGAGCGCTCCTGGCGCAAAAGATACCACGATGGAAGTGCAGTCGATGGAACTCGGCGGCGTGGTCAAGGAAGCGCGCGTGTGCGGCGAGATGAACAACCGACTGCCTGAGATCCTGAAAGATCTGCCGGATGCGGCCAAACAACTCGCGGATGGATACATCCCTGCGGTTATATGCGGTGTGGCGGCTCCCCCGGCCTCAGTGACACCGAAGACATCGGAACCCAAGACCGAGGACCCGGCACCGCCGGTTCGCTCCGAGCCTGGGCATCCTGATCAGCCCAAGAAGCCGAGCGCGGTGATTTAAACGTGGCGGTCCAGTATTCAACAACGCATCGTAACAACAACATGGCGGACTTGACGTCCGACCTCGGTACGACGCCGTTCCTGTTGATCTATACTGGATCCGCCCCTGCCAACTGCGGCACGGCAGCGTCGGGCACATTGCTCGGTACGCTGCCGTGCTCGAATCCATTCGCTGCCGCCCCAAGCGGAGGCGTGCTGACGGCGAACGCGATCACGAGCGCAACCGCAGCCGCCGGCACCGCTGGATACTGGCGACTCTGCACGAGCAGCGCCGGCACGACAGTCGTTGCCCAGGGCAACGTCGGCACCTCGGGTGCGGATCTCAACTTCGCTGGCGGCGATGTGTTCACCTCGGGTGGAACCATTGCTGTCACCAGTTTCACTATCACAGCGACAGGAGCTTAAATGAATGTCTACGGGCTCACCTTCAAGCCGACTGCCCCTGCGGCGCCCTTCGCGGGCGAGCTGGAGACAGACGTGTCTTTAGGTACCGTAGACTGGATTCTGCAGCTGTCGGCTGACACAAACGAATACACCGCGTTTCCGCAAGGTAATGCGCCAGTCAGCCCGTTCACTACGTCCACAGTTCCGAACTTCACGGGGTTGACATCGGCGCTCTCGCAGCCGTTCATTGGTCCCGGCGGATACGTTACGCCGACCACCGGTGTTACCGCGATCCTAAACGGTGCCGGCACCAACGGTTCCACACTGCCGGCCGGGTTCTCGTGGAACAGCGCGACGCTGAGCTACAACGGCACCGCGACGGTCTCTCTGGTTACCGGTTTGAGCGTGACCTACACGCTTACCGCGACAGGCGCGCAGCTGACAACCAACACGTTCTCGATCTCTGCGGTCGGCGGTGCAAGCGATACGTTCGCGCCCACGATACCGACCACCGTGAAGGTCACGCTCAACAGTTCGTTCCAGCCGGTCATCACCTGCGATGCGCAGAGCGATCCGTCGCCTCCGCCTGCGAACTCTGGCGACTTCACCGGCATGAAGTGCTATCAGATCGCGAGCAACGTAGGATCCAACGGGCAGGTCACCATACCCGCGGGCACCGGTCAGTACCGCGACCAGCTCTCGGGCGTCGCGTTGGGATCTCCCGCGGTCGGTGGCACCTTCTCGCAGACCGGCGCGGTGGTGACCCTTACAGGCGGCGGCACGGACATCGGGTACGGCACTTCAGATCAAGGCTACTGCGCGCAGAACACGCAGGCATTGACTGGATCGTTCGTTCGCCGATTCAAACTCACGACGCTGACGAACTCCGCCAATCAGACGTACGCGAAAGGCGGCGCGTTTGTTTCACCGTCCATGAGCCCGACTGACGCGCGCGTGTTCGGCGTCTGCACGGTGGCCGCTGGCGGACAGATTCTGGCGCGCCCCACGAGTGGCGGCACCGGCACGGTCGTTGCATCTCAGTCCTCCGCCCCCTTCACGGCGCAGTACGGACGATTGATCGGCACCTACGCGGGGTCGTGGACCTTCGAGTTTGACGTTTCGCCCGACGGGCAGAGCTGGACAACGGTCGGTTCGATTGCCGGCGTGTCGATGCCCGCGACGGTGTACACCGGCCTGTGCCTGAGCGCGCACGACGCGGTCAGCACCACGACCGCAGTGTTTGCCGAGAGTTGCTTGAGCCAGGACGCCGGTATCAGTTTCACAGACACCGCGGTCACGCAGACCACGAACCCGCAGAGTTATACCGGGACGTGGCGCAGTCAGGACAACGCCGGCAACCTATCGGGTTTCGTCAATATCGCGATAACGATCCCTGGCACGAACCCGGTGTTCGGCGTGAAGGTGGTATCCGGCGGCACGATGCAGTATTACGACGGCACGCAGTTCATTCCGCAGGGCGGCGCGGTCAGCTTCGGCCAGGGCGACTTCACCACCTATTGCTCGGACCTCGCGCAGTTTAAGGCGTCCGACTGGACCGCTATCTGCAACAAATGGTTCTTCAACTGCATGCGCGTTACGCTTGAACCGGGCGCACTCGTTGCAAACACGAACAACTGCTGGACGAATCTTCAGACCACGATCAACGCATTGCTGGCTGCGAAGATTGTCCCCATGCTGGACACTCACTGGGAAGCACCGAACGCATACAACAGCGGTATCGGTGACGGTCAGCCCGGGTACCTGTCGCCTGATCAGATGATGGCCTATTGTCTCTTGATCGGCAATTTCTGCGTCTCGCGCCCCGGCATCGTGTTTGAAGGCTTCAACGAACCGATGGATAACGGCTCCTCTGGCGGCGCGATTCGCAGTTCGACGGTTCTGAATTTGCTTCGGAACGGCAACGGCGGCACGTTCATGGGGTCGATCACCGGCTCCGTACTTACCGTGTCGCAGATGCTTCATAGTTCGAGCGCGGTCGTCAATGGCAACTCGGTGGTCTATTCCGGCGCGCCCGCGGGACTGCATATCACCAGCTTCGGCACCGGCACTGGCGGCACCGGCACCTACAATCTCAGCTCGTCTCCCGGCAATCAAGGTTCGCAGCTGATGGCGGATGTCGGCACCGCGGCTTGGTACGACCAAGTCGGCGGCCAGGGTTCGCCTGTCGAGAAAGTGACCTCGGTCAACATCATGGGACACCAGCAGTTGCTGGACTTTTTCCGCTCGACCGGCGCACCGAACGTATTCATTTTCTCGTGCCCAGGCTGGTGCAATAACGTCACGCAATCGGTGTCGGTGACCTACGGGGGCACAACGTATGTCGGCGTGAATCCGCAGGATGATATTGCACCCGCGGGCTACGTCGGAACATGGATCCCGCAGCTCGCCGGGTCGATGCACTATGCGCCGACTTACGGCGGCATGAACCCGTACCTCGCTATCCAATCACTCGGTATCGTGCCGTGGATGACTGAGTACAACAAGTCGACGAGCCTGACGTTCAACGGATTGACCGCCATCGCCGGAATGAACTCGATTGGGATGGGGCGCAACGTATGGTCGGTCAGCAGTTCAGGCTGGGCCAGCTGGTCGAGCAATGCGCTGACTCCCGCCACGCTGCTGTCGGTGTCTCCGTTCACGCCGAACAACAACGACGTCTTTACAGCGCTGCCGCCGTAAGAGGCGTTAGATGACGGCCGTTACCGTCGATCAGCACAGCAGTGCTAGTGAGAGTGGTTCGAAGACCTATTCGACGAACCTTACGATCACGGCCGGCGCCACGCTGCTGCTGGTGTTTGAGTACAACGGCGGCAACGGATGCGGCACGCCTACCGGGGTGACGTACAACGGCGTGGCGATGACGATGGTCCCAGGATCATCTGTCGTAGAAACAAACAACTGCGAAACATCGATCTGGTACATGATCTCGCCGCCGACGGGTGCTTCGCACACGGCAACGGTGACCATCAGCGACTTCCCCGGCTACGCGGCGGTATTTGCGGTGTCCTTCAACAACACCAGCACGTCGACGCCGTATGCGGGTGTGACGACCAACGACGGCACCAACCAGGGACCGGCTACGCTGGGTTTGAGTGGGGCAGTGTCCGGGGTGGATCTGTACGCCGCAGTAGGCGCGATTGGAGCCACTGCAGGCACCGATGCGCAGACCACTATCGAATCGCAGCAGAACATCAACTCCTACGGCAGCGCGTTCTGCTCGGACTGCTTGGGAAGCGGATCCGGCTCGTTCAGTCTGACCTTCGGCGGTACGCTCGGGTCCCACTGGGCGTACTCGGGGCTAGTAGTCAAGGGCGTATCCGTGACATACACGGGCACCGCCGCGATCACGGAAGGAGCAGACGCCGTCGCTGGCGTCGGTAACTTCGTAGCGATGCCCGGTGGCTACGTGGCCGCCGCGGTGCAGACGGCGATCTATGCGGGCTCGGGATTCGCGCTTCAGCAGATTGCAACACCGATCTCCGCGATTGGTGACACGTGGTTTACGACGCTGACGAGCCCGGGCGGCTACATTCCGCAGCCCCAGTTCGACAGCACGGTGGTTGTATTCTCTGGCGGAGACAACTCGCGCCAGTCGTTTCAGGCAGAGCTGTATCGCGCGGGCACGCAGGTGTTTGACGGACCCGGTACGGTGTGGGTCAACGAGATTCCGCCGATCTGGAGCGCAGTCGTTATCCCCGGCCTGAATGTTGGTCAGCCGATGGTTCCGTTCAATCTCAACTCGGTTTGCGTGTCTACGGAAGGCGATACACTCACATTTGCAGTCGCTTCGGGCGCGTTGCCCCCGGGTCTGTCTCTGAGCGTCGCGGGGTTGATCACGGGTACTCCGACCGCGGTGCCTCCTAATCCTGGCGGGGGACCGGTGGTGTTCTTCGTCACGTTCAGCGCGACGGATTCGACCGGATCAATAGTAGGTCAGACGCTGAGCGGGCTAACCGGATTATCGGTTAGCACGTTACTCCCCTGCCTGCCGCCGGCCACAAAGCAGGTAGGATTCGGCGGCAACATATGGGGCGCGAGCGGCGGATCCGCGGTGCCGGTCAACGCATCGACTCCGTGGCTGAAGTCACTCTCGTATGGCACCGCCCAGGCGAATGCGCTGGACACGCAGACAGGTTTATCAGTTTTGGCCGAAGCATCGACGGCTTTTCGTCCGCTCACTGCGAGCGTGTGCTCGGTACCTTCTACCCCACAAGTGGGATAATCCGACTCTTGGTTGAGCCGGCGTTTTGTTGATGCGCGCGAGCGCGAGGTTTAAACATGGCTTTTCGAGGCGTCTTCTCAGACGATTTCTATAACGCGATTGCGGTCCTACCCGCTTCGCAGTACAACGCCAACGCTAGCGGCGTCAACTTCACTGCTTCCGCATCGGTCCTGGCCGGCGCGCAGGTGAATACGCTGGCGATCAGCGGCGACGCTGGTGCGGACACTGTCACGACCGATACGGCCGTGAACATCATCTCGCGCCTGCAGAGCGCCGTTGCTACGGCATACGCGGCTTCGCTCGCTGGCTTCGGTGCCGGCGTGCAGCCACCCCCGGGTGTCCCGAACCTGTTCAACCTGACGTTCCTGCTGGTCGTTGTGAATAACAACTCCGCCTCGGGCGCGATCACGTTGGCCGGCGGCGCGGGCGTCACCATCAACGGCACGGCAACGGTCGCCATCACGACCAGCCGCGTCTATCAGGTTTCCGTCACGTCGCCGACCACGGTGGTGCTGCAGAACCTGTTCTCAGGCACGGTCTAAGGCCGGCTTTCAACAGAGGAATGATCACATGAGCGAATCATACGGCAAAGGCAGCATGACCCACAGTTTCAAGGAATCGTACGGCGAGAAGCGCAAGGGCGTCGTCGAAAAGACGGTCCTTGATCGCGGCGAAGACAAGGACGGCGGCGGCGAAGGGAATTTGGCCCCGGTCGCGTCGAAGCTGTACAAGGGCGCGCTCGCCAATCGTGGCGGCGGCGACCCGGCCCTGACCGAGCGGTAAGCAACTGCAGCGTTATACGCAGTCTTCGGATTGCGTATAACGCGCTCCTCGCATGCCACTAGAAAACTCAACCAGCAGCAAGGCTCGCGAGCGCAACACGCGTCGCGAGATCGAGGCTGGAAAACCGGTGAAGCAAGCCGTTGCCATCGGGTACGCCGTGCAGCGACGCGCGG
>Ga0182030_10000866_pt1 | contig 59858 bp, 42 predicted proteins | sample 812S3MmetaG_FD_121299 | JGI IMG/M metagenome (GOLD analysis project Ga0182030, IMG submission 121299) | Permafrost microbial communities from Stordalen Mire, Sweden - 812S3M metaG (Illumina Assembly) | ecosystem: Environmental > Terrestrial > Soil > Wetlands > Permafrost | place: Sweden... | reverse complement strand
GTGAAAATATGGAAATCGACAAAACCGATTCCCACATTTTCACCGCCACGACGACTACTACGAGGATGAATATCTCCCTCGAAACCGGCAAGCTAAGAGATACGCATTCTGAGGGCAAGGTCAATCAGCCTTTCCTTCTACGCAGAGCCCATCGGCGGTCATACGAGAGTTTTGCCGCAGGTAGCCTTGTGAAGATAACGAAAGAGCCTCTCCGCGTCTTTCCAATGTAAGTGGTAAGGCATTGTGCTAATATCGCAGCGAGTTCCAAACAACGGGGACGTGCAGAGGATTAGGATGCTCGCGGAGTGCGTGAGCAATCAATGTGATCCAGCATTTCAAGGGACATTTCTGATGCCAGAAGAGAACACAGCCCAGCCGGCCACTCTGAAACCCGATCTGAAATCGGATCCGATCTACGGCCGCTTGGAAGATCAGATCGACTGGTACGACCGTAAGAGCCGCTCCGCGCAACGCATTTTCAAACGAATCAAAATCGTCGAAATACTCGGTGCTGCGGCAATCCCTTTTTTAGCGGGCCTGAACTACCCCGGCGACAGGCAGGTAACTGGTGGCCTCGGCGTACTCATCACGATGCTTGAAGGTCTGCTGCACCTCAACCAGTACCAGCAAAACTGGACGAATTACCGCTCAACCTGTGAGGCTCTGAAACACGAAAAATTCGTCTATCTTGCCCACGCGGGCCCGTATGCAACAGCACCGGATCCTCGCGCGCTGCTGGCCGAACGAATCGAATCCACCGTCTCCCAGGAGCATGCGCAGTGGGCGTCCGTGCAGCAGCAGTCAGCAAAGAATCAGGGAAATACCGCACCGCCGGTGGTTTCCTGACCCTCCCTGCCAGTGGAAGATCGCGAAAACTCCTGATTCATTTTTCTGCATTCTTTCGACTTCTACTGATCGCTGGGTTCCCCGACGCAGAATTTTCCAGACTTCCTAGACAATGGTGCTGTCTCATTCTTCTTGCTGGGTGCTATAACGGTGCGGGATAACCCACGTCGCTAAATTCGGCTGAATAGGGATTGAAAGGGCATGCATGAAACTTCTAGCCAAGTTCAATCTGATTTTTCTGGTTGTCTTTGGAGCTGGTGGACTGTTGATCTCTCAGGTCGCCCAATCCTACTTATTAGAGAACGCGCGCGACGAAGTGCGGGCGCAAGAGCGGCTGATGATGGCCAGTGCCAGAGCAGTGCGAGACTACACCTCTGACGAGATATCACCCTTGCTCCAGCAAAATCCGCGGCACAAAGTGCACTTTCTCCCCGAGACCATTCCTTTCTATGGGGCGAGTACAACCTTCGCCAAATTACGCAAGAGCTATCCCGACTACGCGTATAAGGAAGCCGCACTAAATCCCACCAATCCCGAAGACCGCGCCACAGGTTGGGAGGTCGATATCATCGACTGGCTGCGCGACCATCGCGACGAGCACGAAAAGACAGGCCAGCGGAACACACCGATGGGGCCAGCGCTTTATCTCGCCAATCCGATCGTGGCAACGAAGGACTGCCTGGAATGCCACAGCGCACCCTCGGCGGCACCCAAGGCGCTGATTGCCGTCTATGGCTCCGCCGACGGCTTTGGTTGGAAGGAAAACGCGATCATCGGAGCGCAAATTGTTTCTGTGCCGCTGTCAGTGCCCGTGGCCGATGCGGATCGCGCGTATCGCCGACTGCTGCTCTTTTTGGCGCTGACGATGTTTGTGGCGCTTGTGGCGCTGGATGCGGGTGTCTATTGGTTTGTGATCCGTCCGCTGAGGATCGTCTCCGATACCGCCGACCGCATTAGCCGTGGCGAGAAAAATGTGCCTCCAGTCCAGATCGAAGGAAGGGACGAGATTGCTACGGTTGCGTCATCGTTCAACCGGATGCAGGTTAGCTTGGCCAAAGCGCTCAGGATGTTTGAGGAGGAATAAAAAGTCCTAGTTCTGGCACGATCTCAAAAACTTTAAACGGTTCGCTTCGTATTCGATCTCGATCGCGACCGTCGCGCAAAGTTCTTTTGCCGAGGAGCATCGCTTCGCTGCCCGCTTTACTACTATTTCGGCGATTGGCCCGATGTACGCCGCCAATTCCTTGCTGACGCGTTCGATTGTTGACGCATCGATCGAAGATGCGATTGCCGCAGCGTTGCTCATGCGCCCTGGCTCCTGTGAGGCCGTCGATTCTTCGCGGGACTGAACCCGCTCTTTCCCTTTTTCAGCGCTACCCACGCCGGACTCATCCATAAACGGTCGTAGAGCCCGAATCAGCACCTGCACATCGGACTTCCAACGCGCATGGGTCAGTTCGACCGCATTTCTATACGCCAGTTCCTTCAAATCGTCGGGCAGTTGCTCAACGCGCGGCATCTTCGCTCCGCGCACGAGAACAGGTATGACCGGTATATCGCGCCTAAGTGCGGAAGCCAGCTCTATGCGGACGAAGTCATTCCGGTCGTCCAGACGGCGTCCCCCTGTGGCATCCTTTGCCTCAAGCCACTCCAGTCCGACAATTGCCAAAAGGACGCTGCAACTCGCTACGCTCTGGTCGATCGCCTTCCTGAAGTCCCGCCCCGGCTCAATCGCCGCCACATCCATAAACACGGACTCATCGCTGAAGTTGATTGTCAGGTCGTCGAAGAGTCGACCGGCCTCGCCCTCCGAATCGTTCCTTCGATAGTTGATGAAGATGGAACGCAGGGCGGGCCTCCCGGAGCTTGGACAATATTCTTCCTAAATTCCAAAAACGCTTATCTAGATGAGAATGGAAAATCTAAGTGTACTCCCGCATTTCGACCGAGTTCAATCGCCGTCATTGACCTGTTCTCAGCCGGTACTTACTAAGATACGACACGGATTGTGCAGGGAAAGCGGTCGATCCCTTCCCTGGGGTTCTTCTTCCCGCCTCCTGTTTTCTACTGTTTTGCGAAGGAGTCGTCCGATTCGGCCACAGGCCGCGGTTTCCATGCAAGGCTGTAGTATTGGCCTCGATCCCGCGCCCAAGGATCGAACGCATTAACTTCGTTCTCCAACTCCGGAGTTAGTTCAGGGATGTTGCGCATCAACATACGCTTCATCGGAGATACGGGCTGTTTATGCCCGTTGGGTGTTCCATTCTCCATCATCGCCGGGCCTGGACCATTGTTGTTCACCCAGTCGACGCCCAGAGTTGTATAGAACTCCGGACGGAAGCACGAGGTGAAGAAGCGGTCGCTGAAGAGCCTGCGTGAAGCGTTCAGAATGAAAACAACGAACTGTGTTTCGGAAATAGCAAACCCATGGGGACGTCTATATTCGGCGAGATATCCGACCGCCGTATCGACGTCCTCGATGTTGTCGATCAGAGTTCCATTGGGATGGCCCAGGCAATCGTTGATTGGCGACTTATCTTCGTTCACTTGCGCATCGGTAATGATCTTTGATGCATCGCAAATATGCTGGCCATAGACCTCACGAAGAGTCTGTACGGCAGTTTGCTGCTCAAGCTGGTCCGGCGAACCGGGAGTGACGCCTGGATCCATAAAATCGTCGAAGCTGGTTAGCTGGCGTAATCCGTATTGGCGCCGGAACTCATTGAAGCGCGGTACCCCATGCTCCCGGTCTCGAATGATGTCGAGCGCAACCACGTCGATCTGCCGTGTCTTGCTATCGAGCCTTCCCATCTTCAGGTTCTGCAAAAAGAGCGGCGAGTTATTCAGAGTAAGAAGCCCCAACCTCTGGCGGCCCAACGTGAGTCCCCAGTTCGCGAGGCCCATGGTATGCATGAAATCGGTTGCCTTGCCCTGGAAGGTTTCAACTACCGAAATTTTCTTTGCAATTTTATTGGGGTCAACGGCTAGATCTCGATACTCCAGCAGATCGGGAACAAGCGGGTGTAGGCGATAGACCGAAACGAATTCTTCAGGAAAATTGAAAGGCGCGCCGAAATGATTGACTCCGCCATTGGTGTACTCCGGATTCGTCATGTCGTAGCCGGGTACTTTGCTGCCCAGGCCGAATATTCCGGGTCCTGAGGCAAACACGGAGTACCACTCAGTAGCTTTGGCGGCGTCAGTGGACTTACCGAAATTCGCGACCACAACATCGTTCAACGCTTTCGATAACAATCCGCCATTCGCGCCGAAAAGGCCGTTCCAGTTGCCGTTCATCCCGAGGTAGAGTGGCTCGTTATAGAGCAACTGAGGCGTCCACTCAATGGTGTGAATTTTGGCAATTTCCGCAGCAACCACAAGCCGGGCGATTTCGAACAACTGGTCGGGAGTGACATCGCGGTAATGGACGACTTGTTTGGAATTGGCGGGATCGCGGAGTCCGCAATCCGCGTTGGGTTTCAGCGCCGCAATGCGACGGAATTCGGCAACAAACGAATTATGTTCCCGGGCAAACAAGTTGTGCAGAAAGCTGAGGCCGACCGTCCAGTTGTCGGGAAATCCAGCAGCTTCCTGTCCTGCCCATTCAGGATTGATTGGGTCGGCCGGACCGAAGACCGGAAGATAACCGGGGCCTGCCTGGCCAGGCGCTGGAACCAGGAGCAACTTTGCCGGATCGGCAGGATCACGCTTTACGCGCTGCCGAGAAGTGTCGTCAAATCCATAGAGTTGCGAAGCATCCCACCAAGCCGTGTTGGTGTTGCTCATGGTCTTCGGCGCGCGCACCGGGTAAGTCCTCCCACCGAAAGTGAATGTATTTGGAGAAGAGTCCTGGGCGACATAGCCTTTGTCGATTCTGTCATCGGGGCGGCAACCTAACGCCTCGATGTCCTCGGGAGTAAGCGGCTGTTCGACGTTGTTTACCAGCTTTGTCTCACACCCAACCTTCATGTATTCGGCTTGATTGTGACCTTCTTCGAGGTGTGAGAACCAATCATGGGTCATGAACTGGATCCAGTACGCCGCAAGCACATTGAAGAAAGGAGCCTTCTTGTAATCGCAATTCGCGTCTTTCGAATCCGCCGGCAGGCCATATCCTTGCTGGCACTTTGCAGGGTCCGACTGGACGCGAGTAAAAAGGCGGCGGCTGATTACCTGCGGATCCGGATCCAGGAGCGAAAGTCGGCTCCCGTGCCGGTTGCGCGTCAATTCGTTCAATCCAAGATCCGGAAAAGAAGTATCGGGCTCCACGTTGCGCGCGAATAACATGCCAGACGAACCCATGGCGGGATTCAGTATGTCATTGCAAATCCCCGACACAGTGCGCCAGCGAATCAGGTCTCCCTTGCAAACCTGCGGTCCATCGCCACCTACGTCGTTGTACGAAGGGTTAGTGGACGGAAGTCTCATCTCTGGCCAGACTTTTAGGGCGGAGCCGCTTACCCCGTCTCTACCCTCAACATACTGAGAATACGTTCCGGAGTTATCGAAGAGATTGAACTTGATCAACTCGACTCTCTGCAGTTCTAAGTCCAATAGCGCTCCGGCGACACCTCGCTGGGCGGGAAGCTTCGAGGAAACAAAACCCGTGGGCAGCGATGTCATGTCCCCGGTGCCCCAGTAGTTGGACCAATCCACCCACGGAGTTCCACGAAACTCGAGCGCTTGTTCGCCTCCACGGCAAAGGGCCGACGCTGCTGATAGTTTGCCTTGGAATCGGAGGTCGCGCGTCACTGGAATCTTTAACAGGGCGAGTTGGCCGATCGCCGCCCGACCGCAGGCCTGCAGCGATTTTGCTTCCAGCTGTTTGCCTGAGATGGGTAGCGCAGGGTCCTGGCCCGATGCGAGAACGGATTGCCCCATGAATAGGCACACGGCCGTCAGCAGGAAAGGAAAGGGAATTCGAGACATCTAATGCCTCCGAGATTCAGCGAGACCAGCCCTTAGAGTTGCATCAGTTCTACAAGAAAAGCGGGAAAGACGGCAGTCTCTCTCAAATTCTCTGAACCTGGTCTGCGAATTCGATTGGTTCAATCCATTCGGCGATCCAGGCGGCACTTGAGGAAGCTGGCAAGAATAAACGAATTCTTCTGGACCTCATATCGTATTTGCCGGAGAAATTCCTTCTGCATTGTCCATTTTAGGGAGAGCCTTCGGCAACATCGGATTCGCCGGGTATTCGTGGAGACGTCGAACAAATCGACTTGATTAGACCGAATGATGAAGAGCAAGGACGACCTACAGCACGGATCGACTGAACACGCCAAAGAGTCTTCGCGGCCGCAATCATAGCTCGTCGTCTAGAATTACCTTGAACTGCTGGTAGCCATCGGCAGACTGACCGGTAAGATTCGCTGGTCGATACGTTGGCATTCCCGCAATACGGAGCTTGACTGTATTCGACATAACTGCGTTCGGCGGTACTGTGCGGTGCTCCGGGAGACCCCACGGAATCAGCTTCCATTCATCGTGAGCCGGACCCAGGGGATTGAACGGTTTGGGACTTAGACAAGTGGCGAGAGCGGCTTCATCAAACGCGAGTCCGCAAGCCTTGGCGTTGTCAACCATCCATCGGAGCGTGATGTTGGAAAGCTGGTTCTCTGTATAACTTCCGCCCACATCGCAGTGCACGCCGGGGAACCATACCTGCTGCAGCTGTGAGTCGTTGGCGCGCGGGGCACCGTCCGGCCCAGTCCACAGGGTAGGCAAAAAGGAGGCTCGCCGTTCGTCGATTGCAATTGCGTGGTAAGCATTCTCAATGCACGGACTCAATGTCGTATCGAGGAACCCGTACTTCGCCTGATCGAAGTTGCTAAACAAGTGACCCGGAATGCCGAGAGCGCCCACCGTGTCCCACACGCCCACCGTGCGAACATGAACGTCTGTCAGACCGTATTCGGCAGCCAAGCTCGCTTTTGCGGCTAGACGCTGTGCATGGTCAGTCAAGCGGTAAGCGTTGAAAATACTCCGGACGGTCTGATTGTCCAGGTTTTTGTTCGGCACGCCGAAAAGGGCGATCATACCGCCAAGACTGCGTGCCGTGTATGCGCCTCGGCTAAACCCGAAGATGAAGATCTCGTCCCCAGGATCCCAAACATATGAGAGGAACTCATAGCCATCCTGAACCTTTTGAAACAGACCATCGCCCATCGTTCCACCAAAGAAATGTTCAAAGGGAGCGCCATCCGTCCCAACACCGCTGTCGTAGTACTTCAACTGCGATGGGTCATCCGCGAGAAGCAGGTAGATCTTCCGAACATTCGTGTCTTCGGGTAACTCGGAGGGTCCGTGCGGTGTATTCCAGGTGCCGTCAGCGCATAAAATGACCTTCTTGCTCATGGCTCGTCTTCCTTCTCAGATGTTGTTTCAATCAAAACTTTTGTTAGGGCGTGAGGGCCGAGTCTATCGTGCCTACTGCTGCGTTCGCAACACATAATCACGTCGCTGCAAAGTGCCTTGGGCGTGATTGACGGGTGAAGGAGATGGAGACAATGGACCCGCTTGTATTGGTAGCGTGGATATCGATTCTGGGCTCACGGGATCGCCCTGACATCTGTCCCGACTTGGACTCCTCGTTCAAAATTCGTTTGACAACTTGGCTCAGATACCGGATACTTCCGACTCGATAGCGGCTTCACTTCCCCGAACCCTCAATCTGCGCATCCAAGCTCGCTTATCAAAATGACTCCATCATCTGGTTTCCCTCCCAACTGTTGTTCTTGGTTCTGAACTGTTCCGTCCCAATTGATCTCGTTGGCGAAACTAGGCTGTCGGGGTGGGACTGCCGCGCGATGAACAGCCCCTGCGTGGCTCTCTTTGTTGAGAAATCGGAGTTGAGAGGTAAGAAATTGAAAGAGGTCGACAATGGCAAGATCCATTCGCACTAAATCCGCTTCTCTGAAGGTTCCAAAGTTTGCAGAACAGAGCTGGGAGATCCTCCCTGGAAGCGAAAAGGCTGCTCCTCCCGCCTCGGTTCACATCCGAAAGACTCCAGCCAAGTCAAAAATTACCGTATCGGTCATCGTGACGCGGAAAGAGCCTTTGAAGGTCAACCGAGGCGGCGGGAGGGCGAGCGGGCCCGTTCGCGTGACCCCAGCTGAATTCAAAAAACACTACTCCGCTGATGCCGACGCGCTGAAGCTTGTTCGTGCATTTGCCCGGGAATTCCACCTCAAAGTCGAGGCCGGTTCGAATTTGGCGTTGCGCAGGACGATTCTGTTGACTGGCACCACTGCGGACATCCAAAAGGCGTTTGGCGTGGAGCTGAATCAGCAGACGATCGATGGGGTCGAGTATCGAGTACGCGAAGGCGGAATCCACCTGCCGTCGTCGTTGACAGGAGTCGTCGAGGCGGTGCTGGGCCTCGACAACCGGCCTCAGGCAAAGCCGCATTTTCGCCTCAGCAAGAGTCAGGCCGCGGCGCCCTCCAGTTACACTCCTCCTCAAGTTGCGACCGCTTACCAATGGCCTGCAAAAGCGGGCGGAGTCGGTCAAACCATCGGGATCGTCGAGCTTGGCGGAGGATACAGACAGGCGGATCTCACTGCCTACTTTAAGACGCTTGGGCTCGCCGCTCCGGCAATCACATCGGTTCTCGTTGATGGTGGAAAAAACAAGCCATCGAAAGCCAGCAGCTCCGACGGAGAAGTGATGCTGGATATCGAGGTCGCTGCTTCGGTGGCTCCTGGAGCCAACGTTGCCGTCTACTTCGCGCCTAATACAGACCAGGGTTTCATCGACGCGATCACGACAGCGGTGCACGACACGACGAACAAACCGAGCGTGATTTCGATCAGCTGGGGCGGCCCGGAATCGAGCTGGACGCAACAGTCGCTTACTGCTCTGGATGCAGCCTGTCAGTCGGCGGCCGCTCTCGGCATCACGATTACAGCCGCCGCGGGAGACGACGGGGCGACGGATGGAGGGAAGGGCAACAACGTCGACTTTCCTGCATCGAGTCCTCACGTTCTGGCGTGCGGAGGAACAAAGCTCGATGCCGACGGCTCGATGATCGTCTCAGAAGTCGTATGGAACGAACTGGCCAATCAGGAAGGTGGAACCGGCGGCGGGGTCAGCAACGTCTTCGCTCTGCCCGTATGGCAGACGAATGCGAAAGTCCCGGGACCGAGCGGCAAGACGGGGGGCCGTGGCGTTCCAGATGTGTGCGGCGATGCCGATCCTACTACCGGGTACACGGTTCGTGTGGACGGCCAGACCTCTGTGATTGGCGGCACCAGCGCCGTAGCTCCGCTGTGGGCCGGGCTTGTGGCGGTGGCTAACCAGCAGCTCGGCACGAGGGTGGGTTTCATCCAGCCGGCCATCTACGCGGCAAAGGCCGCTTCGGCATTCAACGATATTACTCAAGGCAACAACGGAGGCTTTTCTGCGGGGCCTGGATGGGACCCCTGCACTGGGCTTGGATCTCCAATCGCTGGCAAATTGATTCCGCTACTGGCGCCTGCGAGTGCTGGCGTCAAGACTTCTAGAAAATCAGGCGGCAGAGCAGCAAAGAAGCCAGTGAAGACGACTCCAAAGCGAAGCACGCACCCAAAAAGAAAACCGAGTAGCAGTTGATGGTCTCGATCTGTGATGTGAACGATCGATCCAGGGAAGCGGCAGGCGGAATCAATCGGCACACGGTGCTGCGGCTTTTGAGCCTCGTGGAGCCACGAATGCGTCTGCTAGCTCCGACCAGCTGACGAATAAGTCGATGAGTGCGCCACACCGAATTTTCGCTGGAGTCAGATTTAAGAACCTCCCGGAACGTTTGATGTCGTTCTTCGGATCGGTCTTGAGTTGATCCGCGAAAAGGGATTGAATCTGCCAATTTCGAGCTGCATCTCCCGGCAATGCGGGATGAGTTTTCCGATCCGTCCGACCGACCTTGAAGGCGCTTTCCCAACATTGCCGACTTGCCCAATCTTCCAAGGCCAACTGGAATACCTGATCGGTGACACAAGTCAAACGATAAAGGCTGGAGTAGTCCTGTTTCTCATCCAACAGATGCGGTCATAGAAGTGCGTCCAGTGGCTGTATTACCGCCCACCCCGTCGAAAATCCTCCTCCAGAAGCGGCCCCGCGAGTTTTATGCTGGCGCACTTTTGCTGGGAGTGATCTGGATGCTGTAGCCGAACTTGGGGAGTTGTTTGGCCAAGTATTGTGCCCGATAGAGGAGGAGTTTCGGTTCGGACCCGATTCCTGGCTCGATGTAGCGAATTCCCTCATGAAGAATCTTCCAGACCAGGCGGCACAGGCGATGCGCAATGGCCCAGATAGCGGATTGATAATCGAGGCGCGGCAGCAGGCGCCGGAAGACTGCCTGGAAGTGGGTGCGAGCGGCGATTTCGATTGGGAGTTTGCTCTGCATTCGTGGTCGGGGACATCTGCGGAGCAGTTAAGTTGTTCGTTGCGGTTGCTGGGATTCGTTCCGATGCATTCTGATTCTCAGCGATTCGTTCGTGCTGCGATTTAGGGTGCGGCTTTGACGGCGATCACACGCCCTACCAATTCCAATCCTCAAATGCAATACGTTTTGCGATACGCTGGTTCTCGGGGTTCTATGTGCTTACAAGGACTTAGGCAGCCACCGGGGTCTTGTAAGTTGTTGTAAAGCCTAATGTTGGGTCTATGACATGGAAGAGGTCGTCAGTTCAAGCCCGATCATCTCCAACAAATTCCATGCGGTGTAAAAGCGAATGGGAATTGCCAACTTGATCAGCCTCGGCTCGGGTCGGGGCGTGTCTTCCATGCGGAATTTCTGGCAAGAGAACAGAAAAATTTTCCAGTTTCGAAGAGGTCGTCTCTGGCTACCGTTTCTAAGGGCGCTCTGCTTTCGCGGGAATCTTTTGAGAATGTGGTGCGTAGGAGCACGCGTAGGTTTTTGCCGGAAATTGCTCATGTAGGACTGGAGAGGCCGCGTATGTTGGGCGAATTTGATCTCTTGACGCTGGATCAGGTGGCGAAGATGCTGCATATTTCAAAGGCGCATGTTTCGAACGTCGTTGCTGGACGTGTCGACGGATGCTCACCTATCCCTGTACTGCATCTTGGACGCCGCAAGCTTGTGCGCCGCGCAACGTTGGAGTCGTGGATGAAGGAAAACGATAGAATAGCGGCATCGCCAGAACGAGGCCGCAAGAGCGCATAAGGAGCGAATTATGCGTACACGGCACTCAACGGGAGGTGTCAGAAAGCAGCGCGGTAAGTGGATCGGTCACTGGTATTCGGAAGGCAAGCGCAAAAGCCAGGTGGTCGGTTCTGCGAGGGAGATGACTAAGGGCAAAGCCCGCGAAGAGGTCGCGAAGATCGTGGCCGCGGAACGGACAAAGCCTGAAAGCAGTCGATCATGGGCGTTCGGCGAGTTCGTCGAACAAGTCTACCTTCCCTTCTACAGCCGCAAATGGAAACACTCAACACGCGGAAGCAGCGACAACCGGATCGCACTTCACCTGGTGGCGTTCTTCCGCGATCGTGAACTTTCAAGTTTTAGTCGCGATGAGCTCCAGGATTCGCTGGACCTGAAGGCTTCGCAATTCTCCTTTTCGACGGTCGATCATCTGAGGTGGGATTTGAAAGCCATATTCGATTCTGGCGGTGGCCGAAGGCAGTTTGCAGCGCAACCCCGCGTTGCTGCTATTCACGCCCAGAGCTGCTGCAAGGCCGAAATGGCGGGTGATGACGATTGAGGAGGTCCAAACATGTTTCCGCGCGCTTGCGCCGAGAGAGCGTCTGATCGCAAAGCTGGCCATTCTGGCCGGCATGCGGCCGGGCGAAATCGTTGCGCTGACATGGGGCCAGATTTCGGACCATGCCAATATCCGGCAGAGGGTCTATCGAGGAATTCTCGACAGCCCGAAGACGTTTCAGTCCGAGCGCAAGGCTGCCTTGTCGATTGGATTGTTACGGGATTTGGAAGCGTGGAAAAAAGAAGCAATCGAGGTTTCCGCCGACGCTTACGTGTTCCCTTCCGAGCGCATGACACCGCTCGCGATGGAAAACGTGTGGCGCCGGAATGTCAGTCCAAAACTTAAGGAGGTGGGGCTCGGCTGGGTAAACTTTCAGGTTATGCGCCGGACGAGCTCAACCTTATTATGTGCGCTCGGCGTCGAGGGAAAGATCGTAGCCGACCAACTTGGCCATACGCTCGACGTGAACCAGAATGTGTACACCCATTCACCGGTGGCGATTCGCCAGGAGGCCCTTAACAGGCTGGAGACAGCACTTGAACAGGCTTAATGGTGTTCAAACGGTGTTCGATTTTTTAGGTGAAGGCGGAAACTGTTGATTTTGTTGGAGCGGGAGACCGGGATCGAACCGGCGACATTCAGCTTGGGAAGCTGACGTTCTACCACTGAACTACTCCCGCATTTTATTGTGAGAAACCTTCAAATAACTGATTGATTTGCTATCGAGAACTCGCTCCATGGGACGCAGCCTTCACCCAGCTTCGGGGTCCGACGGAACCAGGGTGATTAGTAAACAAGGTTGGTGCGAACAGCACCGAAGCGAACCTGAAAAAGTATATCAAGATCGACTCTCGTGCTGCATGGCCTAGCTGACTCTCTTCTCCCAGTGCCTTCGAAGCTCGGAATCGAGTAACCATCAAATCCGACAGAAAGATCCAGAACACGCAATTTCAATCAGGCTTCCCAGTGTAGTGTTGCCGGTGGTGGGCTTCGCTGTGGTCTTCCAGGCCCTCCAAGTGCGTGACTACCTCGGCAGGCGTTCCTAATTCAACTGGCAGACGCTCTTCGAGCATGGTGGCGCGGTTATGCGCTTCGCTGACGGAGGTTAGGCGTGGGAATAAAAGATGGACCTCGATGAGCAGGCGGTAACCGGTGGTTCGAAAACGCACGCCGTGGTATTGAATACCCAATTCCGAGCAGATTATATCCAGGCGTTCACGAATCTTCCGGCCAGTCTTTGGGTCGGAGTAATCGAGGAGCCCGACCGCTGAACTCCAGACCAGCCGCCCTCCCGACCAAAGGATGTTGGCTGCGACTGCAATTCCCACTAGAGGGTCGAACGGTTTCCAGTTCGTCAGAAGCACCAGCACCAGTCCTATTACAACTCCGAAGCTGGTCCAACTATCGGTCAGGACGTGTTTGCCATCGGCTTCGAGAATCAGCGAATTGGTGCGCCGGCCGATGCGCAGAAGATAATAGCCCAGACCGGCGTTGAGAATGCCTGCGAGAAGGATCAGCAGCATTCCCGACCCCAGGCGTTGCAATTGCAATCCTGTCGCCCAGGCATGAATTGACTGAATCAGAATCGCAATTGCCGCTACGACAATCAGGGCCCCTTCAAAACCCGCGGAGAAGAACGTGATTCGCTCATAGCCGTAGAGAAAATGCGGTGAAGCCGGCCGGGCGCTGAGGCGAAGGCTGTAGCTGGCGAAACCAACGGCGATTACGTGAATCACCGACTCTGCCGCATCGGAGAAGATGGCGACGGAGTGGGTCATGAAAAAGGCTGTGACCTTCCCCAACAACATGGCCACGCCAAACAGAAGCGAGATGCGCATCGCAAATTGTGCGTCACGCATCTCTTGCGCTTCGCGCGGCGACGTCTGGCCGTCTATCTTTCGCCTCGACACGCCAGCCTCCTGTCGAAAATAGTCCCGGTCTTTGGGGAATGTTGCTACCTCGATCGCGGTGAACGATGTGACAATTCGCACATCGGCGTTGGACCGCCGCTCTCCGGCCTTAACAAGGACTTTTCGCGCACCTACTGTACGAGCGTATACTGGCGAGTCCTTGAAATCCGACAGAAATCCTGCCTGTGTGCGGAGGATTTACTTCTCGCAATTGCTTGCATTGGAGCCAAAATGAAAAGCTTTTCACGGCGCGACGTTTTGAAGTCAAGCCTGCTGGCGCCCGCCATTGCCGTAGCGGCGCACGAATTGAGCCCGATGGCCGCGGCAATGGAGGTTTCCGGACTGCATCTCGACCCGCAAACTGACAGCGCGCCCGGCCAATCGTCAACGCCGAGTGCCGAGCGTGAACGCCTGCTGCTGGATTTCGGCTGGCGCTTTCATTTCGGGAACGCGGACGATCCCACGAAGGATTTTGGCTTCGGAAGCGGACGGTCCGGCAATTTCCAGAAGACTGGAAACTTTCTTCCTGCCGGCTCAACAGCCTTCGATGATGGCGACTGGCAGGCAGTCGACTTGCCGCATGACTGGGCCGTCGAGCTGCCTTTCAAGAATGACCCCGCTCTCGCCAGCAAGGGATATTACCCCCTTGGGCGCAACTATCCGGAAACCAGTGTCGGCTGGTATCGCCGCGTGCTGGAGCTTCCCGCAACGGACACCGGCAAACGCATCACAATCGAGTTCGATGGCTCCTATCGCGAAACGATGGTTGTCTTCAACGGCTTTTATGTCGGCCGCCACAGCGGTGGATACGATCCCTTCAGCTTCGATGTGACGGACTTTGCCAATCCGGGCGGCAGAAACGTGCTGCTGGTGCGCGTCGATGCCACCTTGAGCGATGGATGGTTCTACGAAGGCGCAGGGATTTACAGGCACGTGTGGCTGGTGAAGACGGATGCGGTCCATGTGAAGCAATGGGGAACTTTCGTGGCGGCGAAGGTAGAGCCCGGTAAGGCGACGCTCTCCATTCGCACAGAATTAAATAACCGTGGCAAAGAGACGAAAAATGCGCGCGTTATCTCCACGGTGCTTGACCCCTTGGGGAACCCGGCAGGAAAATCTGTCTCGCCGGCCATGCCGATTGCTGAAGGCGACGAGCAAACCTACACGCAGGAGATTGTGGTCAGGAATCCGGCACTGTGGTCACTGGAGAAACGCAATCTCTATAAGTTGGCGACGGAAGTGAGAGCGGGCGACGAGATCGTCGATCGCTATGAGACCCCGTTTGGCATTCGCGATCTGAAGTTCGATGCAGAGAAGGGGCTCTTCCTCAACGGCGAGCCGGTCAAGCTGAAAGGCACATGCAATCACCAGGACCACGCGGGGCTGGGCGCGGCGCTGCCTGACGCCGTCCAGTACTACCGTATCGGCAAGCTGCAGGAGCTGGGTTGCAATTCTTTGCGCACCTCGCACAATCCGCCCACGCCTGAGCTGCTGAATGCCTGCGATGAGCTGGGGATGCTGGTGTTCGACGAGACGCGCATGATGTCTTCGAATCCCGAGGGGCTGCGCCAGTTTGAGAATCTGGTGCGCCGCGACCGCAATCATCCCAGCGTATTCATGTGGTCCATGGGAAACGAAGAAGGCCAGGCAAACGGTGAGAAGGGCGTTCGCATTCTAACCGCGATGAAAGAAGTCGCAACCAAACACGATGGCTCGCGTCCGGTTTCTATCGCGCCCACCGGAGCGATTGGAACCGGCGGCCTCGCGGTGTGCGATGTGATTGGCTATAACTACATGGACCCCGGCGCCGAGGCCTATCACAAGGCTCATCCTGAGAAACCTGTCATGGGCACGGAAACCGTAAGCGCCGTTGGCACTCGCGGCATTTACATCACTGACCACGACAAGGGCTATGTCGGCTCGTACGATCCCTACACCACCACGGGCCGTGCATCGGCGGAAGGCTGGTGGAGCTTTTGCGACTCGCGGCCATGGCTTCTTGGCGGATTTGTCTGGACGGGATTCGATTATCGGGGTGAGCCCTCGCCCAACGAGTGGCCCAACATCAGCTCGCAGTACGGGATTATCGATACCTGCGGTTTTCCCAAGGACTCGTTCTATTACTACCAATCGTGGTGGACCTCTCAGCCTGTGTTGCACCTGTTTCCGCATTGGAACTGGCCAGGGATGGAGGGCAAGGAGATTGCCGTCTGGGTTTATTCGAATCTCGACAAGGTTGAGCTCTTGTTCAACGGCCAGAGCCTGGGCACGAAAGACGTGAAGAAGGATTCGCACGTCGCATGGAATGTGAAGTACGCTGCCGGCACTCTTGAGGCGCGCGGTTACAAAGCGGACAAAGTGGTGATGACGACCAAGCGGGAAACCACGGGAGCGGCTGCAAAACTGGTAATAAGGCCGGACCGGCAACAGGTTTCGGCCGATGGCGAAGACGTCGCCATGTTCGCCGTCGTGGTGCAGGATGCGCAGGGCCGCGTCGTTCCCATCACCGACAACCTCGTGACCTTTAAGGTCTCTGGAGCCGGAAAGTTGATTGGCGTAGGCAACGGCGATCCGACCGATCAGGAGCCCGACAAAGGCAACGCGCGCAAAGCATTTTCTGGTTACTGCATGGCGATTGCACAGGCTTCGAAGACCGCTGGCGACATCACTGTCAAAGCTACATCTCCGGGGCTCACATCGGCGAGCGTCACCGTCCAGGCCAGGAATGTCGAACTCCGCCCACAAGTGCCGGTCTGGGAGCGTGAGGTGCCGAAAGGCCCGGGCATCACTGGCCTGTGGAGACCAATACCTGGAGCTGCCGAAGCAACGGGTTTGATTTCCTTTCTTGTGGGCAACGGCATCACCGTCTTCACTCTGCGCCAGGATGGAAGCAACATGACCGGCACCGTCGAAGGCGCCGGAGGCGGTTTCTTTGGAGGGAGCGATGCGCCGGTTCCGATTACCGAAGGCCAAGTGAACGGCAACGATGTTTCTTTCAAGAGCGGGAACAGCACCTATGCGGGGAAGATCAACGGAGATCAGCTCGAACTAGAGCGAAAGATCGAAATCCCCTTCCGGATGACTCCTCCAGCCGAACCTACCGGACCGCGACCCGCGATTGGGCCCCCGCCGGATGGATCGGATCCGTCGTTCAATTTGCCCCGGCGAATGCCCCAGGGGATTTCGGTCGTTTTGCATCGGGTTGAGAGGTAGAGCCGACCGTCGAATCGCAGCCTGGGTCACAGCTTCCGATGAGGACAGTAGCGCCGTGGCGTCGCGGTGTTTTGGCTGATGATCACGCTCGTCCATTGCTGCCAATCGGGGAGCCAACAACTGACCGCACGCAATCCCGTCTAGCCGGAGTTATTAGATGGGGAACCCGGGACCTGTTTGTCCCATAAGACGCTTCCAATAGGTACGAAGCGAAGGTATCCTCGTCGCGGTCTCGCACCGTCAGCATTCGGAGACTTTTTGTTCGGAAATGCTCGCCGGCAGCTTGAAGTCGCGAAGGAATTATGGAATCCAATTCCACGATTGCATCTGAAAAGAAGAAGAGCGTCCGCGCGCTTGAAGCGACGAACTTCTTTCTGGCAGATGTCCAGACCGGACTCGGTCCCTTTCTCGCCGCCTACCTTGCCGGAGCAGGATGGGCGCCCGGACGCGTCGGCGTGGCGCTCTCCGTAGGTGGCATCATCACGGTTCTACTGCAAGCTCCTGCGGGCGCAATCGTTGACCAACTGCGGTCGAAAAGGTTGATACTCGTCATCGCTTCAGCAGTTCTCGCGGCAGGCGCCATTCTATTGAGTCTGACGGCCGCTCCGTGGGCGGTATACACGTCGCAGGTTCTCGTTGGAGGGGCCGGACCATTCCTTGGTCCGACACTCGCAGCGGTCACCATGGGAATCGTTGGTGTCACATTCTTCGACCGGCAATTCGGAAAAAACCAGTCCTTCAACTCCGCCGGCAATGTCTTCTGCGCACTTCTGGTTGGGGGTGTCAGCCACTTGTTCGGGAATCGCGCCATCTTCATCACTGGTGCCTTGCTGACCATCCCCACGATCCTCGCTACCCTGGCTATCAAGAGCAAGGACATCGACTATAACCTTGCGCGGGGCGGGGCGCTGCAAGTGGACGGAAAAGAAATTCCTGCAAGGGCATCCGTAATTCAAACACTGCTCGGAGATCGGATTTTGCTCGTCTTTCTCGCCTGCGCCTTCCTCTTCCATTTTGCAAATGCAGCCATGCTGCCTCAACTTGGCGAAATGCTCTCGCATGGTGTTCGGACATCCGCGGCACCGTTCATGTCTGCCTGCATCATCGTCACGCAAGTGGTAATTATGTGTTCTGCATCAGCGATCGGCCGTTTTGCGAATGTGCACGGCCGCAAGCCGCTGCTCCTGGTGGGATTCGGGGTCCTTCCGATCCGAGCCGTTCTCTACACCCTCACCCATAACACCGAAAGTCTAATTGCGATTCAGTTTCTCGATGGCGTTGCCAATGCGGTCTTCGGAGTCGTTTCAATTCTTGTGGTCGCGGACCGAACCCGGGCCACTGGCCGATTCAATTTAGTACAGGGGAGTCTGGCGACGGCAGTTGGTATTGGCGCGGCTTTAAGTACTTCTTTTGGAGGAAAGCTGATCCAGTATTACAGCTATCGCATTTCATTTCTCGCCTTGGGAGCGGTGGCAGCAGTCGCGTTTGCGCTGTTGTGGTTTGCCGTTCCAGAGACGCTGGCGGAGCCTAAGGAGCCGGACGCCGATCCATCTTCCCCTCCCCTCACCCAGGAGACTCCAGCGTGATTGACGTCGATCCGATCCGTACACTTCAACTGCAGGCTCCCGATGCAGCGGATGTCGGCACCTGGGTTCATCTCGGGGATCTGCACAACCCAATGGCCGGCGGGCGTGGCATGTGTACACTCGTTGTCGGGGCTGAGGGCGAGCGCGGAAAGAACAAGAACGGAAAGAAGTGGTGATGATTCCCGCAGAGATTGCGCACATCGTTCTGCCTTTGATTGTCGCCACAAGCATCGCATTGATGCTCATGCGACCGCGCGGGATCTCCGAGGTTTGGTGGATCTCGTCCGGTGCGCTGCTGCTGATTGTGCTACGACTGATACCCCTGAAGCTTGCCGGGCAGGCAGTCGAAAAAGGCAGCGATGTCTATCTCTTTCTGATCGGCATGATGCTCCTGAGTGAGCTGGCAAGAGAGCAGGGCGTCTTTGACTGGGTAGCATCCGTCGCCGTTCGCGGCGCCAACGGCAGTTGCTCACGTCTTTTTCTGCTCGTCTATGGCGCGGGAACACTGGTAACGATCTTCATGTCCAACGACGCCACTGCGGTTGTATTGACGCCGGCCATTTTGACGGCTGTTCGCAAGGCAAAGATCGCGCCCCTCCCTTACCTGTTTGTGTGTGCGCTGATCGCCAATGCCGCGAGCTTTGTGCTGCCGATATCGAACCCCGCAAACCTGGTGGTCTTCCACACCGGGATGCCGCCGCTGGGACGATGGCTGGCCGACTTCGGTGTGCCATCGTTGCTGTCGATCGTGGTTACATTCGCTGTGATGCGGCTTCTGTTTCGCCTTGAACTCTGCAAACGCATTGAGTGCGAGGTGGAGGACGCCCGGCTGACTTCGAATGGAAAGCTGGTCCTCGCTGGACTCGCACTGATGATCGCCGTGTTGCTTACGGCATCCGCGATGAAAAAAGACCTGGGACTGCCGACGTGCCTGGCTGCCTTGACGATTACGGCTGTGGTGTCGGTCAAAGCCAGAAGCAATCCCCTGACCTTGGCACGCGAGATCAGCTGGGGAACCATCCTGCTGGTGGCTGGTCTGTTCGTGATGGTCGATGCAGTCGAGAGCCAGGGCGCGCTCCAACTCACACAGCAGGGTCTGGCGTGGGCTTCGGGCCTTGGGCAGAGTGCCGGTGCATTCATTGTGGGCTTTGTCGTGGGTATTGCGAACAACATCGTCAACAACCTGCCGCTTGGATTAATTGCGGGCGGAACGATTCAGGCTGCACATACGAAAGGGTTGATCGCCAATGCGGTTCTTATCGGTGTGGATCTCGGGCCGAACCTATCCGTGACGGGTTCACTGGCGACGATTCTCTGGCTGCTGGCACTTCGTAAGGATCCGGCTGGCGACCCTGAGGGAGAAAAGCTCGACGTGAGCTTCTGGAAATTTCTGAAGGTGGGTGCGATTGCGATGCCGGTGGCGCTCTTTGCAGCGCTAGGCGGAGCGGTCCTGATGCAAATCCTGCTCGGCTAAAACTAAATGCATAGGAGAGAGCAATGAATGCCAGATGGATCATCCGCTTCATTATTGTCGGAAGAAAGCACCCCTTCACAAAATCCTATGACGAGAACATGGAAGAGACCATCACCTTTAGGATTTATTCCGGTCGCGTCCCTGAGTTCGCGACGACCGATCACCGGCGGGCGTTCGCGCGGAGGGGCGACGGGGAACTGAAGGCCAGTGCGCCTCGGGAGACCAGCGTCCTTTATCTAAATGAGCTCCGACCTGCTGCCCGCAGCGTGCACAGGCGTGGGGAAGCCATTGCGCTCGATCCACATTGGTGAGGAGCGCGCTAATCGTCTCCTCGCTGAAGAATCCTTCGCACGGTTTGACCGGAGTTGGCATAAAACCATCCTCAATTCACTTCTTTCGGAGAATGGATTTCTGGCCGAGAGAGGTGTTGCTGCGTTTCATTTGTCTGTTCTTTCGATCAGCGGCAGTTGGCAAGAAACCGCGGGCCGATCGCCATTATCGACAAAGCGCACAAGCTTATCTTTGCCGGAACCCAGGACGACGTGTTCATCGCGGAAGCCCGGGAACGGCAGACCGCAAGGTGCGTTTCAATTTTAGTCTACGCCCTGGAGCCTGGTGATCCGTGTCGTGTATCTAACAGATCAATGCGTACTTGCGGGGTAGGGTGCTTCATGAACTGTGATGCAACGACTCGGAAGCTCGCAGAGCCAGCCCATGAGCAACCGAGGTAAACTCGTTTCCACTTCGGATGCGGTCCGTTCCAAACCGCGTCTCGAAGATGCGCCGTACGGCGGGTACAAAGGAACTTCCTCCAGTAAGGAATACGCAGTCAACGGCACGCGGATCGATCCCGGAAGTGTGCAAAAGCGTGTCGATGGAAACCTCGATGGCCTGCAGGTCACTTTCGATCCACGATTCGAATGCGGCTCTCGTCACCGGGATGCGCAGGTCCATGGTCCCGTCGCAGAAGCGGAAATCGGCACTCTCCCTGCGCGAAAGTTCAAACTTCACCTTCTGCACCGCCTGGTGGAGTTGATAGCCAAGATCCTCCTCAATAATTGCGATCAGGGCTTCTATCTTTTCCGGCTCCAAGGCTCGAATGCGCGCGCTCTTCAAGATCTCCCTTACGTTATTCGTACGCAGGAACGAAAGGTAATGCCAGCGCTCGAGGTTGGCATAAATCCACGCTGGAACCGCGGGCAGCAACTTGTTGAGGGAACGCGCCTCGGAATTGGACCCTAATGCCGGCGAGACGAGTTTGCGAACGATCCGAGCGTCGAAGGCATCGCCGGCTAGGCCTACACCGCTGTTGCCCAGCAGATCCTGAGGAGTGCGCCCTCGCCGCCGCACACCCGGGCCAACCCGAAGCAGAGAAAAATCGCTGGTACCGCCCCCGAAGTCGCCGATGAGAATCAGTTCGTCGTGATCCAAGGTCGATTCGTACGCGTAGGCGGCCGCAATCGGTTCCATTTCAAAATCCACTTGCTCAAAACCAGCGGCGAAGAAAGCTTCCCGCAATCGCGACACGGAAAACTCCTGGTCCTCCGCGGTCTCCGCCCCAACAAATCGGACTGGACGCCCCACCATGGCATACCGAATGGGCTTTTCGAATTGCAGCGCGGTCTGTTTGCGAAGGTCGCTGAGAATGCGGGAAATCAGGTCTTCGAGCTTATACCGGCGGCCGAAAACTTCTGTGCCGGTGAGGGCTCGGCTCGAAAGGTGAGATTTGAGCGACTGGATGAGACGACCTTTTTCTTCCGCCTGGAGATAACGCTCGATGGCTGCTGGGCCAGTCAAGCTGTGGGTCCGTTTTGCCCCTTCTGCCGATTTCAATTGCTCGAAGTACAGAACAGACCGAAAGGGCAGCGCCTCGGAGCCAACCAGCGGAAATGTCGCGAACTGGACCTGAGAGGCGCCATTCACGATTGCAACTGAGCTGTTTGTGGTGCCAAAATCGAATCCAACCGCATCCATCTCGTGTTTCGTTGTCTGCATTGACTTCATTATTTCGCAACTTCGAGAAGCAGACCTTGATTCATGTCCTTTCCCCCAAAATCGGGGACTCGATAAAGGCGTTTGCGTGATTTGGAAGCGCCCGATAGACTTTCACGGGGCGAGGTTTCGCCCGCCTGACACTCGCAAAATGAACTTCCCCACGGTGTACCAGGAACGAATGAATGGCTTTTGCAGGCGCATCTATGGAGGAGCAAGTTCGCAAGTGCGAAAGTTATTCCAACAGCAGACATCAGTTCAAAGGAGATTCCTTGTACGCTAGACGAAGTTTCCTGATCCTCGCTTTCGGTTTGTTCACTTCGATAGTGGCAATGGAAGGCAAGCGCGCCTGGGCGCAAACGCCCGATGCGTTGCCACCGGCTCCGCACGCCAAGCAGATCCATTTGAAACATGTCCTGATTGTCGGACAAACAAAGGGATTTGAGCACGACTCGATATCCGACGCCATGGCCGCGGTTTTCAATATGGGCAAGGAGAGCGGCCTGTGGGACACAATGATTCGCACCGATACCGAACTGCTGACAAAGAAGGACCTCGGGCGGAATGCGAAAAACCTCAATTACTTCGATCTGATCATCTTTGCCAGTACAACGGGCGAACTGGATCTGGATGCCGATCAGAAGAAAGACGTCCTGTCGTTTATCCATGAGGACGGCAAGGGGTTCGTCGGCATTCATGCGGCGCTCGACACGAACTACAACTGGCCGGAGTACGGGGAGATGATTGGCGGCTGGTTCGACCAGCATCCTTGGCTGACGTTCAACGCGCCGATTATCAATGAAGATCCGGACTTTCCCGCGGTGCGCCATTTTCCGAAATCGTTTGTGAAATACGATGAAATCTATCAACCCAAAGCATGGTCGCGCGATAAGGTGAACGTGCTTCTGAGCCTCGATCCCAACAAGCTCGATTACTCGAATAATCCACGCGTGCATCGCACGGATCACGACTTCGCCGTTGCGTGGAGCAAGATGTATGGCAAGGGACGAGTCTTCTATTCGACGCTTGGCCATACCGAAGAGTCATGGGATGATCCCGATATTCGCAAGATGTATTTTGAGGCGATTCGCTGGGCTTTGTGGATGACGGATGGAAGCACGGCAAGCCACCCGCGGCCGGCATCTTCTGTACAGGCTCGTTGAGCGCAACTTTACATTGCGCGAGAAGAACTCATTGAGAACAGGCGAACGAATTCCGATGAACCGCAGAGACTTTCTTTCGTCGGCGGGAATGCTGCTGGCGAGCCAGTCACTCAGCGCTGTATTGCAGGCGCAGTCCAGGCCGAGGGATGAGCGCGCTGCGGGCAAGGCCGACCACAGCCTTCGCATCGAGCCGTGCACGCTGGAGATCGGCCCAGGCATAACGGTCAAGACGCTCGCCTATAACGGCCAGGTTCCTGGCCCTCTGCTGCGTTTGCGCGAGGGTGTGCCGGTGAGCATCGATGTGACTAATGCGAGTACCGATCCAGACATTGTGCACTGGCACGGGCTCGCCATTGACTCGTTGAACGACGGCGCGATGGAAGAAGGATCGCCGATGATCCCGGCTGGACAGACACATCGGTACACATTCACCCCCAAACCGTCGGGAACGCGCTGGTATCACACGCATGCGTCGGCTTACGGCAATCTCTCGCTTGGTACATACACCGGGCAGTTTGGCTTTCTGCTGATTGAAGGCAAGCAGTCCTTGCCGCAATACGACCAGGAATTCAATTTGGCTATCCATCATTGGGAGCCATCGTTCGTCCCCATGGTTGAGACCATGCGCGAGCAATCGTCGAACATGCCGCTGACCGCGGGTTCCGACGTCGGCTATAAGTACGCCACGATCAACGATCGCATGCTGGGGGCCGGTGATCCGATCCGCGTGAAACAAGGGCAACGCGTGCTGTTGCGTCTGCTGAATGCCAGCGGGACCGAAAATGTGGTGCTGGCGCTGCCCGGCCATCGCTTCACTGTCATTGCGATGGATGGGAATCCGATTCCTAATCCCACAAGCGTTGAAGTCCTGTCGCTGGCCGTTGCTGAGCGCGTCGATGCGATCGTGGAGATGAACTCACCTGGCGTCTGGATTCTGGGCTCGACACTGGAAAAGGCGCGTCAGATGGGCCTGGGCATCGTGGTCGAGTACGCCGGACAATCGGGGCCTCCGATGTGGAAGGATCCCGCAGCGGCGACGTGGGACTATACGCAATTTGCCAGCGCAAATGCTGCGCCCGCTCCGGACGAGAGCTTTGTGCTGACCTTTCGCGATATTGGGCAACAACACGGTTCGCAATTCGATACGTGGACAATCAATAACAAATCGTGGCCCGACATCGATCCGCTGATCGTCACCGCCGGCAAGCGCTATCGACTTGTGTTTCGCAACGGGAGCGGAGATCAACATCCGCTTCACCTGCACCGGCACACATTCGAAGTGACGCGCATCGGCGACAAGCATCTGAGCAGCTTGATGAAGGATGTTATCAACGTTATGCCGCTCGGCACGGTTGAGGTGGACTTCATTGCCAATAATCCGGGCGACACTTTATGGCATTGCCACCAGCAACTGCACATGGACTACGGATTCATGCAATTGATCAAGTACTCCGCATAGAAAGCTGTAAGTCAAATGCCGATCGCCACATTCCGCACAGCGGGATTCCAGGGGTTTCAACATTGAAGAGGTTGAAGGGACTTCGGGTCGTATCTATTTCGGCTGCGGTTGCGCTTAGTCTTCTCGCGGCGGCATACGTTCAGGAGCCAATTCGCGCGGCCAGGCAAGATGACGCGGCATCGCATGCCGATGGATCTTCTGCCAAAGATTCCGGGGCGGCATCCTATGCGGCCCATTGCGCGATTTGTCACGGTGACCAGCGCGAGGGCATTCTGCCTGCCTTTCCGCCGCTGATTGGAATCAATCACCGGATGACGGACGACAAGATCGCCGACCTGATTCACGTTGGCAAGGGACGAATGCCCGGCTTTCCAAACCTGCAGGATGGCGAGTTGGCAGCACTGCTGCATTTCATTACGAGCGCAGAACCGGAATCGCTGGCCGCCGGGAGTGGCGCAAAAAGCAAAGAGACTTCTGGCCTTGCGGAAACGGGAGACACACTCTTTCAACAGAACTGCGCCTTTTGCCACGGCCGCGACGCGATGGGCGGAGAGACCGGGCCTGACCTGACGCAATCGAAGCTGGTGACGGAAGACAGGACCGGCGAAAAGATTACCCAGGTGATACGCGAGGGTCGACCGGACAACAAGATGCCGGGCTTCAATCTCTCCAATCATGAGATTAACGGCATCATCGCATTCATCCGCGCGCGCGAAGCTGCCGCCACTGCTCATCCTGGAGGTCGGCGCGGAGTGGCCGTTGCCGATCTCCAAACGGGAAACGTGCAAGCCGGCAAGCAATATTTCGACGGCGCGGGCGGATGCGTGAAATGCCACTCGCCCAGCGGTGACCTGGCGGGAGTTGCAACACGGTTCGAGGGATTGCAACTGGAGGAGCGCATGCTTTATCCCCGAAACGCCAAGAGCACGGTTACGGTAAAACTCGCTTCCGGGGAAACCATCTCAGGAATACTTGCATACCGTGACGAGTTCACGATTGCGTTGCGTGATAGCAACGGCATTTACCGTTCATGGCCGATCAGCCGGGTGCGCTTTACGGTAAATTCGCCTGTCGATGCGCATGTGTTGCTCTTCAACAAGTACACCGACGAAGACATCCATAACCTGATGGCTTATCTACAGACGCTGCGCTGATTCCCTCTTCGCTGCGCGCGATACTCGAGGTCCGATCTCACTATGAAGTTACTGAAAGATTCGCTGCTCTCTATTGTTGCCGCAACCTGCCTGTGCATTCCATGCGCGCCGTCGCTCTACACACAGGATCTTGAGAATGCTCAGCTTCTGAATCCTTCGCCGGATTCGTGGCCTCTCTATCACGGCGATTATTCGGGAAGGCGTCATATTCACCTGACACAAATCACTCCGCAGAATGTCGGCAATTTAACGCTCGCGTGGGCATTTCAAACCAACCAGAACGCTCAGATTAAATCCTCACCGCTGCTCGTGGATGGCATTTTGTACTTCACAGTACCCGAAAACATTTGGGCAGTGGATGCGCGGTCCGGCCATATGATCTGGCACTACAATCGGCCTTCCAAGGGCGAACATATCGGCCATCGCGGTGTCGCGATGTATAAAGGCTGGCTCTTCTTCACCACGCCCGATGCGCACCTGATTTCGCTCGACGCAAAGGACGGAAGGGTCCGGTGGGACAAGATCATTGCCGATGCGAGCCGGGGTTATTGGAGCACGATGGCGCCCCTCGTCGTCAAGAATCACGTCATCGCGGGCGTAGGTGGCGACTTAGATAATCTTCCCGGCTATCTACGGGCCTTTGATCCAGATTCAGGTGCGACTCAGTGGCAGTGGGATGTAACGCCTCCCGCGGGGACTCCGAATACTGCGACCGGCGGCATGACTTGGATGACCGGCACTTACGATCCGGAATTAAGCCTGCTTTATTGGGGAACGGGAAATCCTACCCCGGTGCTGAATGGGACGGTACGACCCGGCGACAACGCGCATACCTGCAGCATCGTCGCCCTTAATCCGGATGATGGAAAGCTGGCTTGGAGCTTCTCTGTATCTCCACACGACACTCACGATTGGGATGCAGTGGAAACGCCGGTATTAGTGGACGGGGAGTTTCATGGCCAGCAGCACAAGATGCTGATGCAGACTTCGCGCAACGGCTACTTCTTTGTTCTTGACCGAACGAACGGCAAGAGCCTGCTGACAGTTCCTTATGGCCCCGTGAACTGGGCACTGGGAATCGATCCGCAGGGCAGACCGATTCCCAATCCGGCCAAGGAGCCTGCGCCGGATGGGCGGCTTGTTGCACCGGATGAAGGCGGACTCACCAACTATCGTGCGCCGAGTTTCGATCCAAATGCGGGACTGTTTATCGTCGATGCACACCCGAGCTACAGCATCTATTTTGCCAAACCGGCCGACGGCGCTTACGGATGGGCAGGTGCGGATTATGGATTGTGGGGCAAAGGCGTGATCGAGGCCATTGACTACCAAACCGGCAAGGTCCGATGGAGTCACGAAGTAGGAGCCGGCGGTTCAGGTGCGGGCGTGATGACAACCGACTCGGGCCTGACGATTACCGGAGATGCTTACGGAAACTTACTCGCACTCGCAACGAATGACGGAAAGACTCTTTGGCATGTGGGCACCGGATCGCCCATGCAAAGTTCTCCTATCAGTTACGAATTAGATGGCCGCCAATACATCATCACCAGCAGCGGCGGAGTCCTGTTCGCCTGGGCACTTCCCGAGGGAATGGTTGCCGCAAAGCGCCTGGCAACGGAGCGGCGCTAGACGACGAATGGATCAGCATCTGCATTGTCGATCCGTTCTGCATCTGCCCATCAAACGATGCCATTCTGTCACGGAATCAGGAGACTGAGCCCTGAGCCAGCTTTATATGCCGGGCCTCCGCTGGGCTTCACATTCCCGCGCAAGCTTCCAATGCGGAACGATTCGTGACCGTCAAGATTGACCCGCGAAGATTGACTATTTGCCGACGCTGCATGTCGCCGAGGATACGAGTAACCGATTCGCGGCATGTGCCAATGCACTCGCCAATCTCTCCATGTGTGAGCGAGACGTGGATACGAATACCGTACTCGGTTTGCTGCGCATTTGCAGTCCACTCCAACAGGAGCCGGGCAAGCTTTGCCGGAACGCTGAGAGCCATGCCTGTCACACGCAGCCGCGCACATGCTAGTTCATACTGGGTTCCAAACTCCCGCATGACCGCCTGAAAAGCGGATGGATGACGAATCAGGAACCGGGCAAATTCTGCACAGCGCATTGAGATGAGATTGCAAGGGCTTATTGCTTGCGCGGTCTCCTCATAGAAATTCCCAGAGAATGCGGAGGATAACCCCAAGACCGCCCCTGGCTTAGCGACACGAAGAATCAAGCGCCGCCCATTGCGCGCGCTGATTGAAACCTTCACTTGTCCCTGTAGAAGGATGAAGACCTTCGCTGGGATCTGCTCCTCGCTGTACAGCTCTGCACCGGCGGCGCAAGAGGAGTAAGAAGTGATCTCGCCAAACTCACTGAGCGCTTCGGGCGAAAGAGACTTACAGAACGATCCCGTTCCAACATTCCCTAATTGTGTGCTCCCCTTCAAAAGTCTTTCAGTCGGAAAAACAGATGTGGTCATCTTCGATCCTCTCGCAAGTACTTCAAGGCACGGTTTGGAAGACGTGCGATCCCGGCTCTTTTGCAAGAGCTGTCTTCCTGATTTGGTTGTTCATTGATCAAATTACGCAGCTGGATGGTAAGGGCTACTGGGCTTCACCGGTCCCCTGGGCGGCTTGGTCTGCAGCCGAAACGCATTCCTGCCGGCGGGCAACATAAGTAAGACAGCACTATCTCCGTCACTTTTCAATTTAGTTTTCTTAGCCGTCAGCCATGCGCAAAGTCTTTGATCGACAATCTCTGGATGGTCTTGCCAGAAATCCTTGCTTAGGTCGCACTGGATCTGCACACTATCTAGATCCAGATCGATTGTCGGTACTCCCTTTGTGAAATACCGTCGGACATTCCTGGCGCCAATACGAAGACTGGTGACACCACGGCCGCTATCTTGCATTTTGACGATCATGGGGGAGTCAACTTTCTAAATCTGGTTACTCCTGCTTTGAAAAGGCGCGCATAGACGTCCAGCTCAGATCCGAGTCTGGGTGCCTGTGCGAAACCTAGACAGTGAAGAGATTGATGTGATGTTGCCCTTGCAGTGATTCATTGTCAATAGCAAACAGCCTGCAGGTGACGAGGTCGGTGATAGATGTCACACCACACTTTTCCAACAGTGACAATTCCACGGTAATTGGCATAATCTTGTTGTACGTTTTGTAACACGATTTCGGATTCAGTTTGCTGCTGTAGTTACTACTAAATAAACATAGACGAATCGCCGCCGCGCAAACGTATTCTCGACCTCTAACTTAGGCATCTGACCGCGCTCGTTGTGCATCTAACCGCGAGGTGTTAGTGTCTGCGCTCGTATGTGAGCGGTGCGGTCCAATATTTCGGAAGATAGTTGACATTCTCTTTGCGTTGTAGGATGTTGAATCGGCTGTAATGTTCGCTACCCAACGGATTGCTGGTTTCAAAACTTTGAAACGGCTGGAGATTTGAGATCGTTCACCTTATGGAAGAAGTTGACAAATGATTCATCATTTACAACACACAGGAGCAAGCTGGAGAGCGATACTTGCTTGGAATTGGGCGATGGAGGATTTCATCTGATGTTGAGGCCTAATTGTCATTGAAGGCGCAGAAGACCACACGGTCGCGAACGCATCAATTGAAGGCGCAGCGCGAAACAGTTGAAAGAAGAAAGGCGGGAAAATGACCGCCCGAATCGTACATTTTGGAATTGATGATTTCGATAGGCTTCGGACTCTCCGAGATGCCGGCTATTCCGTCGATAGCAGTAATAGCCTTACCGAGCTTAAGTCTTCACTCAGTTCAAACGAACAGATCGATGCAGTCGCAATCACGGAGAGTGGTGGCAGCGCTTCTTCGGATGTTATTTCCTTCATCCGGGCCAGTTCCGATGCTCCGCTGATTCTGTTCCGAGGCTGGAATTCGAACGCCATCGAATCGGAGTTCAACCTGGTTGTCCCCGTCCTGGCCTCGCCGGATATGTGGCTGAAAGAGATCGCGGCTCTAACACAGCGCGGTCGGGTTAGGCGCGCAAAGTCCGAAGTAATGAGACAGGAATCCAGGTCGCTGCGTGAGGAGGGCGGGCCTGCGGTGGAGGAACCTCCCAAGGAGACTGAGCGGCTGGCGAAGAGACGCAGCGGGATTGCCGCTATCCCTTCAAGCGGCTTTCTTCTTTTTGAAGCTCCGCCAGGGCGTCCGCAGGACCTCCGCAGAGGCAAGTTTCTTACGTCCATGTCGGAGGAAGCGCTGCTCGATTTTCAGGCTCTGGCGTCGTTTTCTTCCTGCGGCTCAGGCACCGTCTTCTTTGTGGAAGGACAACCCCCGCAAGAGGTGTTTGTCCTGCTCGAAGGTCAGGTGAAACTCTTTATGAATTCGAACGAAGGCAAGCGACTGACCGTACATATCGCCGGACCTGGGGAAATCCTGGGGCTTGCATCAGCATTTACAGCCGCTCCCCACCGAACTACCGCCGAGGCGCTCTATCCCTCCAAAGTTGCTTCCGCAGGCTATGCCGACTTTATGAAGTTCCTTCTTGCTCACCCCGATGCCTCCTTGTCCGCTGCGCGCGAGCTGAGCGAATACTGTGACAGAAGTTATACACGGCTGCGGACAATTGGCGTTACGCCGTCCAATCGATCGAAGCTCGCCCGGTTGCTTCTGGAATGGTCGACGCAAGGACAACAGACCGAGCGGGGCATCCAGATACACTTGGCTCTTAGGCACGGCGAAATCGCGGAGTGCATTGGGACATGCCGAGAATCAGTCACGCGCATTCTGCGGGATATGCAGCGATGGAAGATGATTGAGCTACGCGGCTCGTTGTTAACGATCACAGACCATTCCGCTCTGGAGGAGTGCGCCGAACTCAAGTAAAGCCGAGAATTTCAACGAGCAGCGACCTAGACTTGACGATCAGCGACTATCGCTTCGACGGAATGCCGGCTGCTTTGAGCGCATCGGCTGTTAGGCTCTGTCTAGTTCGAATCATTTCCTTCCAGGGATCGTGGTTCAGCCGTGATCGCCATTGCGCAAAATCCGTCACATGAAACGACGGAGCGTTTTGCGATGCTAATTCGTTCCAACTTAGAGTGATGGCCACTGGTGCCCCGGGACGGGCCCTCGGCGAGAAGGGTGCGATCGATGTGGCTTCGCGGTCATTGCGCAAATAATCCAAATAGATTCGATTCTTGCGCAGTGTTTTGGTCATTTTAGTCACATAGAGATCCGGCTGCTCTTTTTCCATCTGCAGAACGACAGAATGCGCGAATTCCTTGACTGTCGGCCATTGATGTTCAGGCTCGACTGGAACCACGACGTGAAGCCCTTTACCTCCCGTGTGTTTCAGAAAGCCGATTAGACCCAGCTTCTTCAGACGAGCGCGCAAATCTCGAGCAGTAGCAGCAAGCGTTTGCCAATCAATGGACTCATCGGGGTCCAGGTCGAATATGATGCGGTCCGGTTGCTCAAGCGAGTTGTTCCGCGAGCCCCACGGGTGGATCTCTAGCACTCCCATCTGCGCCAGACCCAACAATCCGTCGGCTGAATCCAAGGTGAGGAATTCTTCGCGCTTGCCTGTCTTTCGATTCGGCACGGAAGCGCTTTCCACCCCGTCAGCCAGTCCGGAACCGACATGCTTCTGAAAAAAGCAGGGCTTACCGATGCCGCCCGGACAACGAACCACACTGAGAGGTCTTCCAGCAATTTGCGGAAGCATTTGCCCTGCGACGGCCAGATAATACTCCGCAAGCATCTGCTTCGTCATCCCACTCCGCGGGTCCAATACCTTTGCCGGATGGGTAATTGGAAGCAAGGTGGCTCCCTGCTCTTTCACCTTCAGGATGCGATTGCTGCTATGGCGATTGGTTCTCTTCGATTGGCCCTCTTCGCCTTTTCGCTCGAGAGAAAGCGCCTTTTCGCGCTCGACTTCGCTTGCCGGCTTGTCTTCACGGAGACCTTTGAACGCAGCCTGTCTCACCAGAATCTCCTTTGTCCACGTGGCGAAAGAAATCTGAGCTACCAACTCCGGCTTCACCCAAACCGCATTCTGACGGGCGTCTCGCGGAATCTCGGCAAGGCTCGACTTCTTCTGAGTCAAATGATCCAACCGCGTCCGCAAATCCCGGCTTGTCCTTTGTGTGAAGCCAGTGCCGGATCGCCCTGCGTAGCGAAGCTTTCCAGATTCATAATAGCCAAGCAGTAAGGCACCGATTCCATGGCCGCCCTTGGATGGCGGAGTGAATCCCACAATGACGAATTCCTGTTCCTGGATGCATTTCACTTTTCGCCATGTGCTGCCGCGGCCGGATACGTAGGTTCCCGAGCCGAGCTTTGAAACGATGCCCTCCGCGCCAAGATGACAAGATTTCGCAAACACATCACTTCCCTTCGCCTGGAAGTGCTCGCTCAAGCGAAGAGGCGTGTCGTTCCGATCCCCCGCAAGAATTCCGGCCAGCAGATCCTTCCTCGAGAGGAGCGGGAGAGTACGAAGATCGTGTCCATCGAGATACATGAGATCGAAGGCAAAGTAAGTAATATATCGGTTCTTACCCTCTTGAAATGCGGCCTGCAATTCCGCAAAACTCGACACTCCTTTTTCGTCAAGGACAACCGCCTCTCCGTCGAGAATGGCGTCCGTCACTTCAAGTTCCGTGGCCGATTGTGCAATATCTGGCATTCGACCGGTCCAGTCCAGCCCTTTGCGCGTCAGCAATCTTGCCTCGCGGGCCGCTCTGCCATTCCCTTTGCTTGAACGTATGTGAATCTGAATTCTGTATCCGTCCAATTTCAGTTCATGGATCCACTCTGCTTCATCGGGAGCGGTTGTCGCTTGCTGCGCAAGCTGCGGTTCGATGAATCCTGGAAATCGTTCTCGCGGCGCAGATTGCAAAAGGTGCGCGGAATCTATATTTGGTCTCCGCACTTTCTTGATTGAAATGCGCTGTTTCTTGGCTGGCGCGAGCGGAGTTCGATCCGAAACGGTTCCGTTCTTCTTCGCTGCGTCCCGCTTTTCACCAGAGCTGTTCCAGACATGGTCCTCACTCTCCGCGATCTGGTCCATGCTCCGCTTTGTAATTGCGCTCTTGAGCTCTCTATCAGTGATCGCAGGTTCAGTTTCCGATCGCGCGAATGCATCCTTCTCCTTGATCAGAAGCCAATTCTCCTTGCCGGGCTGAGCTGCGCGCCCGTGCATCCTTACAAGAGCCCATGCGCCTTTCAGCTTTTTCCCATGCAATTCGAATTTGAGATGCCCCTCCTGCAAGCCGCGAGCGACATCGCCCAATGGCGTCCAGTCGCCAAAGTCCCACACCATCACAGTGCCGCCACCATACTGGCCCTTCGGGATCGTGCCTTCGAATCCTGCGTAATCAATCGGATGATCCTCAACCTGGACAGCGAGTCGTTTATCCCCTGGAAAGTCGCTTGGACCTTTCGCAACGGCCCAGCTCTTGAGCACGCCATTCCAACCCAGGCGGAAATCGTAATGCAACCTTGACGCCGCATGTTTCTGAACCACAAACGGCAGTGCCTGAGCACTGGGAGATCTGGTTCCGCGCCCGCTCCCGCTGGGTTCCGCAGTGAGATGAAAGTCGCGCATGGAGCGATAGCGGGCGAGCTGCTGCTCCACAAGAGTGGAGGCTTTGGATGCCGGGTTGGATCGAGTCGTCATAGATGAATGATGGAGAATGAAGTCTATCGAAATTGCTTATCGAATCGGAACTTTTGCTGTGGGGGGCTCTGATTAATCCGCGCTTTCTTGATCCGAAAATCAGTGATCTGAATGTCGCTCATTTCTCATAAGTCGCTTGCAATTCAGTGAGATGCGGCGACTTCGAATGAAGTTTTCCAATTGGGAGTCTGCCTCCTTAGTGCCTTAAAGGAAGGGTTACGCCGTAAATGGCCGCCCAACCGCAATGCTATCGTCATTTCGCAAAACGGATGCGCGGTGCGGATCCAGCAACCTCCTCCCGGACACGGGCTTCTAAGAACTTGATCTATGCCAACGTCCGCTGGCATGAAATCGAATTGACGAACTTACATGATTCGGTACGCGAGCTCATTTAGTATCAGCTGAAGTCTCAGATCGTTGCGCTCGGAGAGCAATCCGAGGGGTGCTGAAAGTGAATATCCTCGTATTCAATCCGGGCAGCAACTCGCTAAAGGCGGGGATCGTCTATTGCAACACTGCGGCGAGATCTGCTTCAGAGAACACAAGGCTCATCGAGATTATCGTCGAAGGAATCGGTAAAGACCCTAAACTCTCCGTCTACCAGGGAAAAGAAATCGCGCATTCGGAACCGATCCCTGCGAAGGACTTTGAAGAGGCGGCAGCTAGCATTCTGAATTGGTTCGATTCACGCGCCAAAGTCGCCGAATTGCAATGGAATTTGCACCAAGTGGGTTGCGTCGGTATTCGCGTTGTCCATGGGGGTTCATACTTCACAAAGCCGACAGAGATCACTTCAGATGTGGCAGAGACCATCCAGGAGCTTGCACAATGGGCGCCCTTGCATAATCAACGCTCTCTTGAGATTCTTCCACCTCTGCGGCGCCAATTCGATAATGCGCCAATCTATGCCGTTTTCGACACGGCCTTTCACGCCACCATTGCGCCGGAAGCCAAACTCTATCCGATTCCATACGAGCTTTCGATGAAACATGGTATTCGCAGATACGGCTTTCACGGCATCTCGCATCGATATCTTATGGACCGTTATGCCGTGATTACCAATCAGACGCCTGACAAACTGAACCTCGTTACGATGCATCTCGAAAGCGGGTGTTCGGTCACTGCAATCTCAATGGGACGGTCGGTCGACAACACCATGGGCCTCACGCCTCTTGAAGGCTTAATGATGGGAACCCGCTCGGGTGACGTTGACCCATCCTTAGTGGCATTCCTCGCGCAGAAAGAGAATCTTAATCTCACTGAAGTTATGAATATCCTGGAAAAGAAGTCCGGCCTATTGGGCGTCTCCGGCAAGTCGCTCGATACGCGCGTACTTATGCGTGACTACGATTCTGACAAGCGTGTTCGCATTGCGATGGAGATGTTTTCCTATAGAGTGCTGAAAGCTGTCGGCGCCTATCTAGCGATTCTGAATGGTGCGCAGGCTGTGATCTTTGGCGGAGGCATCGCAGAGAATAACCAATTGGTGCGTCAGCGGGTTTGCGACGGTCTCAGATGGTGCGGTCTCGACATGGACGCCGCGCAGAATCAAAAGCTGATCGACATAGAAGGCCGTTTATCCACCGCACATTCGCCGATTCAAGCCTACGTCATTCCCACCGAAGAGATCCTGCAAGTCGCCCATGAATGCTGTCAGGCTGTGGACCAAGCTAGCATCCATAATTTACAGACAGACGCGCTCTTTCGGGCGTTATAATCCGGGCACCAATCACACCTCAAGGCGACATAGAGCGGTGACAGCGCATCTAGACCAGACATGATTCGCAAACTCAAATCCGGTGAATTCCGCCTGTATTCCCGCAAGAAGGACACAACAACTGGCAAGCGCCGAAACCTCGGAACATTTGCGAGCCTCGAGAAGGCAAAACAGCACGAACGCGAAGTGCAGTATTTCAAGAAGCATTGAGGTTTGCCCGGTCAAGGAGATCAGATGCCGCAGTCGACAAAGAAGTGGTCGGGCAAGGTGAAGACGGTTTCCACCTATCCTCGAGAGGGGCTTTTTACGAAGGACCCTGCCAGCATCGCGCGTAAACTGGTCTCTAAGAAGGTTTCACCCAAAGGCCCCGGATCAGGGATGAGAATGCTGACGTTCTTCATCAATCGAGCCGGCAAGACCTTGAGGGCGTCGAGAAGAGCCAAGTTGGAAAAGGCGAAAAAGCTTCTTTCAAAGCGCGCAGGCCGCTCGTGAAGCGAAAGGACAAAAGACTACCTAGATCGCTAAGAGATTTGAGCCCGTGAGAACCCGTGGCAATGGGCTAGCGGGGAGTTGCCTGCGAGTTATTTGCCGTCGGGCCGACCCCATTCATCGGTAACTCCAGTGCGAAAAGGGACACCGCGCCTTGATCGGCATGGACCCAGATTCCATGAAATGCCTTGTGGAGTTCCGGATGTTGCTCCAGGAGCACGGACATCACGTCCATTACCTGTTTGCGCGCGGTGGGCGGATCACGGAGCTGCGATGCCTGCGTTGGATCCGGCGTATAGTGCACGTCAAGGTCTAACGCACCGAATGTCGTCGTGGTGTCAATTCCCGCGACTGAATAATTTGCGCCGTGAGCGGCTAAGGTCACCGGTGTAGAACCGGGAAGATTAGTCGGCTTCACCCTGTCGGCTTCATGTTGAATCTTTTCGAGATTCAAACTGGATAGCATATCCAGCGGATTTAGAAGATAACTTGCTGCTCGGTAATAGAACCAGGCGTCCCAGTTCATATTCTGTTCCGCATACTTACGGGCAGAACTCCAGTACCAGATACCATCGTGGCCAACTAAGACCATCGACTTACTGAATAAACCGGCGAGCATCCACTTATCTTGCGGGAGTTTGGCCAAGATGAGCGAAATTTGCTGAGGCTGCGGGACGCCGGTTGCGTGACCAATTGCCAACGCATAAGTTCCGGCGGGAAGGTCGCTGAAATTCAAGGTAACCACTGGCTGCCCACAAAAGAAATCAGTTCGAGGGGCACCAACAGACTCCGTGGAGGCGTCGAGAATGTAAATATTGTTGACAGTGAATGAAGCGTTCTGCAGCAACGGCTTAAGGTTTTGGACCGACGCCGCAATTCCACTAAAATCAGCTGCAACCGCAGGAATCGTATTCGCCTGCATCGCCTGAATGTTGCCAGTTTGCATTTCCGTAAGCAAAGTTCGAGCCGAGCTCGTCAGGTCGTCGCGCTGGGGAGCGGTCATTTGCGATTGCGTCGTGCAAGAAGCAGCGTGTGCGGCCGATGACATTGTTTGAATCAAAACAAGGAGGACTAGGACTCTGGGCACGTTCCTCAGTCTTAGTAGCATCGTCGCGGCCTTCCTATGTAAATGAGAATTCAACGGACACAAAACAAACGCTCTATCATAGGTTGGATGCAAAATGGAGTCACAGTGGAGCCGAGGGCGTGCAGGCTCTGTCCAGTTCCACGATTTTTCTGTTGTCGTTCCGGATAGCGGCTCCATTCCGGCTTGGTTCTACGTCGTCTTCGCTCCGAAACAATTCCAGGCCGTTTCTCAGTACGATCGATTTCACCTCGCCGATTGGGAGCGCTGGCACAACAACCATTGCCTCCACGACCTTGCTCAAATCCAGATAAGCCTGACGATTGATCACTAGAAAGTCTACGGGATACTCCGGCTTTCGCGCACGGGCCTGCTGAGGATCTGCATCTAGCACAAAGCTGATGTCGGGTCGAGGAACCAGCGTTAGGATTAGTCGAGCGTAGGCTCGAATGAAAGAATTACTCAGCTTCAGGTTCGCAAGTTCATCATAGATGTAACGATCGAAGATAACCACATCGGCCTTCGAGAGCAGCGCTCTCTTCACTGCAAACCGTGTTGAAATCGCATCGACCAAATAGAGGGCCAGGCGCACCACGGTCATTGGAAAAGACTGGACATTTTTATCCCGCCGGTTGATGGGCGCTGAGGGCGAGCCCACTCCTTTGTCCCCTTTAAATACGGTATGTCCGGTCGCTTCCCTAACACCTTTTAGTCTGGCAACGTCCTCCCAGAAAGTGACCAATTCCACGCGGAGGACAATCTCTTCCATCCCGCGCCGTAGGCACTCAATCTGAGTACTCTTCCCCGCACCATCGATTCCAGAGAAGCTGATGATCCGGACTTGACTTCTCTGCTGGCGGTGATGCATTGCTGTGCCCTCATCAATCTAGGTGAGAATCGACCAACGCTTGTTAGGGATGGCTTGGGCTTCCGTGCGATAGCGCTGCGACTGTTCCAATTGCAATCGCGGCGCCCACGACTACTCCGACACTAATCAAGATGGCACGCACGCGCCGCTGCCTTCCCGGCGCAATTACGACTCCTGCCGGCCTGGAACCCGTGACACCAGAAGGCTTCGAATAAGGGGCGGCTGCGGTTCCCAAAGGTTTGACATCGCCGCTCGGTTCTTGCCCCGCGCCTGATTGCAAATTACCCGTTTCCCCACTGCTTTGGCTTTCCGGCGCATCGGGATACACCATTGACGAGTGGCCGGCTGTGGCGTCCGGGATCCCAGTTTGACCGGGCTGCTGGCCACCTTGAGCCGAGGAGTTGCTCTGCTCCGGTACTGAGGGCGAAGCCTGCTGCTCCTGAGCTACACCCGCGTCGGCGGAAAGCGCCAATAGAAGTATTACAAGGGAACGCGCAACTTGCGTCACCATCCAATCTGAACCTTTCATTCTATCTCCGTACTTGCTTCTCAACTCCACAGAATCACATCGGAAGTCGGCACTTTATGCCGCATTCTCAGAAGTTTGAACCGAAATGTCGGACAGACATGCTTCAGCTGCGGAAAACATTGAATGGCGCTGGAAACTCTTCACAGCTTCTACTTCCGTATCGAACATTTTAAAAAGGCGGTCAATTCCAGCCGATTCCAAGACGACTCGAGCATCCATCGGGACAGCCGCGAGCTTAACGTCGCCATTGCGCTTCATCGCCTCCTCTAAACAACACAGCAGGAGATGAAGCGAAGACCGATCGAACGCGCGACGATTCGAGCAGTTGAGCACAATGCGCGGGCGATCGGCGTTCAGGCTGCTCTTCAATTCCTGCAGAAACGCCCATTCTTGCTCCTCATTCAGCGTTTCCGGCAACTGCGACACAGTTACCGTTCGAAGTTGAATTGCCATTTCAATACCTCCCAGTTTCGATTGATCTTTCACAACGATTCACAATCACAGTCTCGTGCTTTTTCCCTATGATCACAAAGGCTAACCGGTACTTTGCAACATCCGCGCAAGCTCCGATTCAGGGTTGCGTATCGCCTGCGCCAGAACATTTGTGGCGTAACGAAAGAGAGTTACAAGGTTTGTGTTATACCAGCAGCACTCTGTCATGCGCGGAGACAGCCCACAAATGAACCTGAGCTTTTGCAATCTCTTTGGGGACGCAAGTAATGCAGCCACGAGGCGATGATTTCCGTCAAGAACTGCTAGAGGCCTGTTCTCATCAAGTCCAATAAGAATCACGGCACCAAATTCTGGGGTACCCTTGGCGAGCTCATCTCCTATCGAGGCTATCTTCGAAAGAAACGGGGCTTCCAGCGTGTATCGATGTTCCTGAAGGTTCTCGACCACCTCGGTGATCGAGAAGTTTCCTCGCGCTAGCTTCCTCCATTGCGCCCGGGGAAACACCCGGATGTGATCGAGATCCGGTTCGTTGACTTCAACCTCATACCATTGCGTGCCGTTCGGAATCTCCCTCCAAAGGGCAAGATGTCGAATGAACAAAAGAGCGCGACGCTTCGCGTTTTCGTTCCCATCATCGAAATTAGGCATGTTCACAATTTCACGCATGGTCGCTTGATAGTCCTTGAATGCTGGGTTATCGAATTCGCTCTTCAGAAACTCTGCGATAACCTCATCTTCAGTCACGCGGCGAATTAGTTTGAGCGGCCAGTCAGTTGCACAATTGAGCAAATCGCAGGGACTTGTCAAAGAATCGATAAGGAATGGAATTGCAACAGAAACAAAAAGAGCCGCCATCAAATAAAGCTGCACAAGAATGACTTGGTGCATGGACTCATGGAACCGACAGATACCGGCGATCAATACGCCGCTGAATGCCAGTTGGACCCAGCTTGTGTTCGCAATCTTATAGGACATTTCAAAAGTGATGATCACGACACTGAGCGAATAGACAACTGTTGCAAGAGCATACAGTGCTAAAAGAGCAGGAAGGTTATGCTCCCCCGCGATCTGGAATCCCGGCCCAAATAGCGAGGTCCAAATCCACGCTGGTGTGATGCAGAGGCCGAAGGCCAGGAGCGACCCACTTCCAAACACTAGCAAGAGCGAAGTCGCAATGACCCGGAGATCCTTCCGTTCTTCATCCCGGGTTCCCGCAACCAGCGGAAACGTTGTATTGACCACTGACGACGAAAAGGCGAAGATGACGCGCCCTACCATCGCGACCGCCGCATAGAGCCCCGCGATTTGTGCCGGAAAGAAATGCTTCACCAGAACGATATCGCAGTTGTTGATAAGCACCTGGCCCGAAAAGAAGACCAGTGCCTGGCCGGTTTCACGAAGTGCGAACAAAACGCGAAGTGGATTCAGAATTCGATCTGCTAGCCTTGGGATGGCAGCGAAGTAGGCTACAGCTATTGCCGTCGCGTTGGCCGCGATCACGCCCCGTACACCGAATCCTGTATAGACGAGAAGGAACGATCCGCCCAGACGGACGGCACCCTCAAGTACTAGGTTGCTCGCGAGTTTCCGAAATCTGTACGTGCCCTGAACGTATCCTCGGCGACTACCGAGCGGGACATAGAATGCAGCACCTATTGCCAGCAAGGCAACAAGAGCGGGATCGGGAAGATTGAGATAGGTCGAAATCGAATGCTGAAAGGAAAGAAGCGCAAGTCCGATTAGAAGACCGCAAGCCCAGGCGCTCTTGTGAAAGCCGCGGTAGACCGCTGCCATTTCTTCGGGCGAATTCTGCTGTGCAACAAGCTTGGCGGAAATGATTTGAAACGAGAGCGTCACCGCGGAAAGAACGGTAAGAAGCGTGTAAACGGCCGTCGCATGCCCAAACCCTTTCGGTCCGAGAAACTGTGCGACCACGATGTTGTAGGCCAGATTGATTGCTGTGGTGAGACCTGAACCTGTGAGCAGGACTACACTCCCGGAGACAATTCGGCCTTGGAGTGATTTCGGATTGTGGATCCTGCCAATGAGCACGCTCTATCACTCCAGTTTGCACCTGCACAAAAGCTTGCTTATTCCAGCCCAGAGATCTTGTCGCCGACATCCAATACGATGCGACATTATGAACTTCGGCTGCTCAGCGGCCGCAATAGTGGTTTTATGCAGTGGTGCGACAACCGACAATTTCAGAAACGCTTCTAATTGATAGACCTTATGCTTAATCGTGCAAACACTGGACTCTTTTTGATCCTTCTAGCGGCTCATGGATGCTCCGGCCCCGGCCCGAGCGCCACCACCCAGTTGCAGCACAAAGCCGTTGGCCCTTCGCCCGAGGTGCTTGCTGTTTACGAAGCGTGGTTTGGGCATCCCCAGCACATTTCAATTGGCTATTCGTCGCAGGATCCTGCAGAGATCAAATCTCAGATTCACCACGCACAGTCGATGGGTATCTCCGGATTCGTAGTGGACTGGTATGGCGACCGGCAGCCATTCATCGATCGAAGCTATGCACTGATGCAAGAGGCGGCAGGCAAACAAAAGTTTCATGTCGCAATGATGTACGACGAGACCGATTCCGACGATGAGGCGACCGATGAAGCCATTGCGGACTTCACAATGTTCCATGAGACTTATTTATCGGCATCCGCAGCAGGGCACGAAGCTTACCTCACGTACGAAGGCAGGCCTGTCATTTTCATTTTTCCAAAAGGGCAACATACCGACTGGGGCAAGGTGCGCACTCTGGTCAACAAGTGGAATCCCGCTCCTTTGCTGATTGACGAAAATCTTCCTGGAAGGGACGCCGATGCGTTCGACGGTTTTTATGCCTGGGTAAACCCCGGTGAAAAGGGCTGGGCGGCGGACGGAGGTAACTGGGGAGAAGAATACCTCAGCGACTTTTATGAGACCATGCAAACGAAATATCCCGAGAAGATCATCGTGGGCGGCGCGTGGGCGACTTTCGACGACAGCAAGGCCAAGTGGGGCTTGAACCGCCATATCTCGGCGCGGTGTGGACAAACCTTTGCAGATACATCTAACTTCTGGCGCAAACAGTTCCCCGCCGATGATCCCATCCCCTTCCTGTTGATCGGAACGTGGAACGACTACGAAGAAGGCACGGCGATCGAAAAGGGAGTTCCTACCTGCGGAGCAACGGGAAAGCAACAAGCTTTCAAGTGAGTCTTTGCATAACTATCTGTTGCGGCGAGATCGAAGCTCAATCAACACCGTTGGCGGGTCTCCCGCAAGGAAAACGACAATGTCCTGCCACGGTGAGGCAGCGCAAAACCATTGAAATCCCGTGGCGCCCCAACGGAGGAACTTGGACCATACCGCGCTATCGTCTGGTCTCGGGTCTAGTTCGTTCCTGCAATATTACGCTGCCTCAGTAACTTTCTTGCCTTGATAGGTTGGCGATTGTAGAGCCATCATGCCGACTTGGGGCGAAATCGCCGAGGGTGAACGATGAACTTCGTGGATTATCGAGAGGGGGCGGCTGCGTACTTCGTCGTACACCCGACCGAGATACTCTCCCAACACTCCGAGACACAGAAGAAGCAGACCACCCACAAAGAACACTGCTGCAGCTACACCGAACCCAGCGGACTCCACCATACTCTTCGAAAGCAGCATTGAGAGTGCCAGAATCGCGGCTGTGCCGCTGGCAAAGCAGAACAGTCCAAAACTTAGCCGGAGAGGCTTATAACTGAAACTGGTGATGGCATCCATTGCGTACTTGATTCGGCTTATGAAAGACAGCTTGCCTTCACCGCCCAAGCGGTCCTGGCGATCATAATAGACAACTGCATTGCGATACCCGACCCAGGCACGAAGACCTGGAAGGTATCGATTCCTCTCTCCCATGGAGTTAATTGAATCGATCGCTCGACGGTCCATCAGGCTGAATATTCCCGCATTCAGCGGTATTGGGTAGTCGGAGAGCATTCCTAGAACGCGATAGAAGAGTGGAAATAATTTGGCGAGAATCTTCCGCCCCTCCTGACGGCTTCTCCTGACTCCCACAACAATTTCTGCACCTTCGCGCCAGGCCTCAATCAATTGAGGTAATACTTCCGGCGGATCCTGAAAATCGCCGTCCATCAGGATGACCGCCCGACCACGCGCCGTATGCAGGCCAGCCGATATCGCTCCCATGTGACCCCAGTTACGGGATAACTCGACCACAACAACATGGAAATCCAAGGCCTGCAACCCCTTCAACAATTCCAGGGAAGAATCGGTAGATCCGTCGTTCACGTACAAGACTTCCCATTCATCCGCTACGTTCTGCAAGGCGCTGGCAACCGCCTCATGAAACCGTACGATGAGTTCTTCCTCGTTATAGATGGGGACAACCACTGAGATCATGTGACACTCCTGATTGGGGATTGGTCGAGATGCTTGCCAGATTGATTGCTACATTATTTTTGATGCAGAAACTTCATTCGGTTACTGCTTGAAGCACTCGAACTCTCCACCGGGTTTCGCCAGGAGTCATAACAACGATGTAACGAGCTCTTACTTTTTGTGTGCCGACAGGCTTGTCATGGTCAATAAGCTGCACATCGTATTGAACGTTATCTGTCAGTTCCAGCGATAGCCCTTCCGGCGAGTAAAAAACAATTTGGATGTCGTGCGCTTCGTCCTGATATTCCGTGCGAATTCCAGCCGCAGATTGTTGTCGAATCGTATCTGCGAGTTTATCTTTCGCAGTGCCCACAAAATCGCGATCAAGCATGTCGGTACGATTTTTCTCAAGGGCGGTCCCGAGGCCTTGCCATGCCTGAAGATAGTTGCGAATTGCGGCTGCCGCCGTCTGATCCTGGAGGGTACGCGTGCCATTTACGTCCGGCGGATTCAAATGCACGGTGGCTTGAGCTGATCCAGTCAAGCTCGTCGCAGCAATCGCGCAAAGTAGGAATCCGGATTTCAGCATGCTTATTTCTCCCACTGAATTTGATTTCCCAACACGACTCCGCTCGCGACGGAAATCGTCGCTCCAACGTGGGATGGCATCTGCACTTCTGCAATGCCGCGCTTTAGGGGCACGTCAACCACCGACTGCGCACCGTGATAAGTCTGGGTGAAGGTTATAATTGTCCCGTCAGGAACGGCGTTACCGCTGCAGTCGCGCACGGGCTGGGTGACTAACTGAAGCTTTTCTCCTGATCGCGCGACGCTCATCTTCAGTTCACACGGATCACCGGGAACCTGTCGGATGACGCGCAAACTGGAAATGTCCCCAGCGCGAGCCAGAAACTTATCTGCGCCTTGCTGGAGTGTGGAATCGAATTCAGTCCACGCCGAACCATATCGAGTGACGGCGGAACGCGTCTGCGTGCTTCCGGACGGATTCGAAAGTTCAAATTGGATCGGCAAGGGTACTGCAATCAAATTGTGGTAATCGTCGAAAACGTAAATGGCTCCAGTGATTCCGTTATGCAAGCCCACCGGGAGCCGTGAAGGCTTAGCAAGAAAACTCAGGTCCGCAGCCTTACTAGCAGGGACCACGTCAAACTCGCTTGAGCCGTCCGAAGAGCTCCCCGTGACAAACGCAACATAGTGACCTGCATTGGAAAACGATCCAGCAGGAAAGGACCATATCTCACCGAATCGAACGTCGCGCTTGAGCGCCCCACCCGGACCAACAATATAGAGTGTCCCTTCGCCGCTCCCCAGAAGCTGAACGGAGAAGGCTGACCCCGCTTGAACGGTCTTCGGAAATCCTAGGCTCTCACCTTGTGAGAAAGCCTCTTGCACAGATCCGAGGCCAAAAAGGGCGACAAGGAGCATTACTAGCTTCATAGGGCGCTCTCAAAACTATAGGACGCGACCACAGTGCGTTGGCTGCTTATGTTTTTCGCGAGATCTTCAGGAATGTGAATGTTGAATTGTACCGGAGTCTGCGGTAAGAGAGCACGGTCAACATACTGATCGGCGACCCATACGACTTGGCCACTCTTGTTGTAAAAAGTGCCAAGAACATGGGCCACACTCACAGCGCGGCCGCTCTGATTGATCAACTGCCCGGTCAGTGAAGCATCGGGCGCCGGGTTGAGACGCTCATTGTCTACCTCAATTACAGGGTCAGCCGAAGCTGGAATCAGCGTCGAGAAGGGCGTCATGCGCACACTGCCGACATCCGAAAGGGATGTGCCCGGAAACAGAATGAAAAACGGTGTCACTTGTTTTGGAAGCAGAAGATGCGAAATCTTGTCAAAGCTGCCTTCCGTCGCAATCGGCGTTTGGCTTTTTGAGAGCAGAGTCGCGTTAACCGACACATACGCAGGCACAACATCTTCGTTCAGGATCTCACCGAGAATCACCACGCCGTCAGCCCGCTCAACAGGGTGCATATCAATAATGCGGACGTGCGGCTCTTCCACATCCTGCGCTCCCCAATCGTCACCGGGACCGCGATAGATCACATCCCAGCGGAGGTAGTTGACTGGGATTACCTGAGGAGGAACGGCTGCCATTTTTTCAATAGGCCACTCCGGCTCCCATTGGTCACCGCTTTTCACAATTTGCAAATCGCGCGTGCTGACTGAAGTGCCTACAACGGTAGACCAGTAGAACTTCATCCGAACCTGCGCCTCGTTGTTGTCGGAATGGAGGGGAAAGACTTCGAAATTGTTCAAAGTTGCATTGGTACGAAGACTTTGATAAGACCCGGTAAGATCGTGCACAAATTCCGGCTCGGTAAATTGAGCCTTGTTTGCAAAACCCGAGTAGGCCTTCCCCCAGTTCTGGGACCGAATTTCATTGCCCAAATTGGTCGCTGCTGCCTCCGGAGTTGACGCAGATCCGGAAAGACTTCCGGCTCCGGCATACGCTGCGGCGGCCGGAACCGGCCAGATCGTTCCGACCATAATCAGCGCGACGGTCGCGATGAAAAGCACTGCGGCAAGTACACCTCCCTTTCTCATGAAACCATCCTCCTTGCCACGAGCACCTCGTCGGGAACAACAGAATGAGTGCTCCGAATTTCGTCAGATCTCTTTTTAGGAAGCAGAACGACCAGGATTGCCAGAATACTGCTTCCGAAGGGAAGGATTCCCCACAGCAGGCCTTCCCAATGCGGCGGCATCTGCGGTGAGTTCACTGGTGCTGCAGGTGGTACCCCATCCTTGCCCCACACCGTGATTGTCTGGTCCTCCAGATAATCCACTGGACGCCACCCGGCAAATGACAAGAGGGGATCGTAATAGTGATCCCGCACAAACACCCACTTCAAACCATAGCGGTCTGCGTGCATGAGCATTGCGTGGAGCGAATCGAGGCCCGGCTTTCCGAAATATTTCGAACTGGTGAGCGCCCCTCCGCCGTACTGGGTCAGTTCAGGCAGCAATCGACCGGAGTTCCATTCACCGTCTACGCTGCCTGCATTGGTCATCATGGCCAGACGCGAGATTTTGTTTCCAAATCCCAGCGTTATGTACCTGTATTGATCGTGGCCGTCGCGATTGAGCCAGGAAGCCACCGAGTCTATCTTGAAATCCTCGCCGTCGGCAGGGCGGTACGTCGACCAAGCAACCGCAATTGCGCAGCTCAGCGTCGCGAGTGCTGCTAAAGAAACAATCGCCGATGTCCGATAGCGATCTATGAGTTCTGCCGCCAAAAGGCCGACAAAGGGCAATGCGAGCAACGTCGCCCAATAAGTAAACCGCTCCATTGTGAGGACGTCGAAAGCGCGCCCAAGAATGAAACGGCCCACCGGGGTGGTCCCTCCGAGTCCCAAAAGAAATGCTATCCAGAATCCGAACAGTAAGGGACGGAGCCGGACAACAATCGAACCGCGAATAAAGACAAACGGGAGAGCAAGAATCAGAGCGCCATAGGGAACAACGAAATAATTAAGTCCCCATTGAGGGCTCAAGATATAGTTCGCTCGGCTGGGGTGTGGGATAGGCGTCTGCGTGACTGGGTTATGAATTAGTGCGATCCAGAAGGGGAGCAATACAATCGCAATCGCACCGGCCACGAGAATGGTGATTAACGCTGCGCGACCGACAAACGCGGGTACCGAGACTCGATCCTTGTCATCGTTGTCATCGAGCAGCGCTAGAACCATCACGGGAACAGCAAAGAAGATGGATCCAAACAATAGTGTTGCGTGGTGGGCAGCCGCTGCAGCGGCAAAGAGAACGCTCGCTTTCAAAAAGGAGCGGAACTTTCCATAGCGCAGCCATTGATAAAGGAACGGAAGCGCATTCAAATAAATCGGCGCCGCAGATGTGGTTCCGAGCTGTCCCGCCGAATAGATCAGGAAGCTTTCCGAACCAAGAAAAACGCTCGCGAGAGCCGAAAACGACGCGGCCCGCGGACTCACCCAGAGCAAGGAAAAGCGATAGACACCCACTACCAGGAGCAATATGGCCGCAAACTGCACCGCCATATAAGCCATGTCAAGGCCGACGATTCTGGACGCCAACGCCACCCATTGCTGCGGAAGCGGCGGGTATGTTGTTTGTGAGAAGCCGGCGTACCACTTGGAGTTCCAAGGATCAAACCAATGCCGCACATAGTGAGAGGCGAAAAAAATATGGAAATTAGTGTCGTAAGACTTCAAAGGCAACTTCATCAAAAGCAGTGGCAGATGAACCGCTAGGGCAGCCAACATGAGCGCGCTTATCGGTATCGGTCGTTGTGAGGATTCAATCGGATCAGATTTCTGCACACTCGCCTCTTAGAAAAGCACTCAGTCTAGCTCGCTCGAAATGCCGGCCGAGCCAACCTACTCGACTGACCGTTGCGGAAGAACGGCATAGAAATGTCACAACCGTGCTGTTTCTTCGATAGCGGAACGCCCCGAAACGGTTGCTTCTCGGCAGTCCCGCATTGCGGACGAATGCAGGAGATGCGAAAAGCATTTCATGTAGCCAACATTCAGATTGTTTTCCGAATCGAATCGTTCAACGTGAATTCAGTCTCTGGTGACCTTCTTGACTGCTAGACCTAGACTTGGATCCCTCAAGGCTTTGATTACGATTGCATTCTTCGCGTTCGCAAGCGTAGCGAATGCACAGACCTATCAAATTGACTCCGAGCCTTCAAAGAGCTCGCAGACTCCGGCAAGTCAATCGCAGGGCCAGGAGCTTGGTTGGGGGTCGAATATTCAAAACGCACGGCTCGCGCGCGCAGCGCAAATGGCGCTCGAGCAAGGACATCATGCTCTGGCGTATGAGATGGCTCAACGTGCCACCCAAGCCGCGCCAAATGATCCGCAGCTGTGGTTTCTGCTCGGTTACGCGGCTCGGCTTAACGGAAACCTCCAGCAATCTGTCGAAGCTTACAACAAGGGTCTTCGGTTAAAACCTTCGTCGCTGGATGGACTCTCGGGATTGGCCCAGGACTATAACTTGATCGGACGACACGACGATGCGGAACGGCTTCTTAAACAGGTTGTCACTTCTGATCCGCGACGCGTGGACGATGCGCTGCTGCTTGGAGACATTTATCTGCGATCGAAGGATCCCGCGGACGCAATCGAGTGGCTAGGTAAGGCCGAAACGACCAAGCCTGGGGCACGCTCGGAATTGCTGTTGTCCCTTGCATATCAGCAAACGAAGCAAACGGACCTGGCGAATCACTATCTGGAATTGGCCGAGCATCGCGACCCAGGTGACCCCGAGGTGCAGCGATCGATGGCGGGATATTACCGCGAAGTAGGGAGATATTCTGATGCGATCGCTGCGCTCAAGTCGATCCATAATCCGAAGCCGGATCTGGAGGCTGAGCTTGCCTACACATACCAACTCGACGGCAAACCCAGCGAGTCTGCAACGCTCTACGCGCAAGCCGCGGACGCCCTGCCGAGAGATTTGAGTTTACAGTTGGCTGCGGCCGAAGCCCAGATTGCGGCAGGTTCGACCGCGAAGGCCAACAACTTTCTCACCCGCGTCGCAGCAATCGATTCCAGGAATTACCGGCTACACGCGATTTTGGGAGAAATCGCGCAATTGCAGGAGCGCGCGCACGATGCGGTCAAGGAATACCTAGCGGCGCTTGGAAATCTTCCGGCAAATCCCGCAGAGGGGCCTCTCTACGGCATACAGCTGCATATGAATCTCGTGACTCTCTATCAAAAGGTGGGAAACGACGAGGCATCTCATCGTGAGCTCAACACCGCGAAAGCTGCGATTGATACTGTCGATGGGAGCGGACCCAACCGGGCAGGCTTCCTTCGTCTCAGAGCCCTGATTAGGTTGGATACCGGTGAACTCGACGGCGCCCTGGCTGATATTAAAGAAGCACTCACGCTGAACTCGTCCGATCCCTCCTCTCTGCAGTTAGACGGCGACATCCTGATGAAACTTGGGAAAACAGAGGATGCTATTGGCGTCTATAGAAACATCCTGGCAATTGATCCGAACAATAGGTTTGCTCTCACGTCTCTTGGTTATGCCTCGCGCGCAGCGGGTCGGGATCAGGATGCCGTAAAGTACTTCCAACGTCTTGCGCAGGCTGATCCCTCTCTGTATGTCCCTTATCTCGCCCTTGGCGATCTCTACACTGCTCGCCGTGAATTCGATAAAGCTCAAATTTCCTACGGCGACGGGTACAAGTTTGCTCCGCAGAATGCACTGATCGTCGCCGGAGGCATGAACGCCGCAATCGAAGGACATAACTTAGGTTTGGCCAAGACATGGCTCGGCCGCGCCACCGCAGACATGGACAATGAGCCCCAGTTGCTTCGCGAAGAGGAAAGGTATTTGAGCTTCGCAGGCCAATATCAGGAATCGACAGACGTCGCTCAGAATGCAATTAAGTCCCTGCCGAAAGACAGGGACGTGGCGGTCTATCTCGGCTATGATTTGCTTCATCTCGGAAAATATGATGACCTGCTGAATCTGACCACAAAGTATCACGACGTTCTTCCCAAGGAACCAGATATTCCGCTTTTGGCAGGTTACGTTCATAAACACCAAGGCATGAGTGAGCAAGCTCGACAGGACTTCACCGATGTCCTTGACCGAGATCCCAACGTTGTTACCGCATACGTCAATCGCGGCTATATGTTGAATGACCTCCGCCAACCGGAGCCAGCTGCGGCAGACTTTGAAGAAGCTCTCAAGAGAGAGCCTAATAATGGTGAAGCTCACTTGGGGCTTGCGTACGCGAATCTGGATCTCTCGAAACCACAATCCGCCCTACGACAAGCGGACCTTGCCGAAAAGACATTGGGTGACTCCAGAGATATTCACGTAATTCGTGCCACTGCGTACGGCCAGGAAGACCTGCTAGCCAAGGCTGCCACCGAATACCGCACAGCTTTGAAGTTCACGCCGGACGACGGCGCGCTCCATCTTGGACTCGGAAATGCGCTCTTTGCCCAGCAAAGATACCACGAGGCAATTGAAGAACTCGAAATTGCCGAGACGTTTTCACCGAACAATACGTATGCTGAGGCCACTCTCGCGCGCTCCTACGCAGGTCTCGGCGAAAGAGACAAGACGCTGAACTATGTCCGATCCGCGGAATTGTATTCGCAATCCGGAACTTCCACCGAACGCTGCCAGGTTTTGGTGTTTACCGGCGAGGCGCTCAGCACGATTGGAGACCAGAGCAGCGCTATGGATCGTTTCAGAAAAGCTCTTGAAATACCCGATAGCGATCGTGTTGCGGTGCGCCTCGCAATTGCGCAACTCATGGCCCAACAAGGTCGATCCGAAGATGCAAATCGACAGATTGCGCTGGGTTGGATGGAAGCCGCGGCCGGAGATACGGCGCCACCCAGTGGGAACGAGTTCATCGCGGCAGCGGATGTCTTTCGCGCGACGCATGACTACGGGCTTTCGCAAACTTATCTGGAGCGCGCTAAGTTAGCCGGTGCGCCCGACACGAAAGTAAGAGTTGGCATGGCGAACAACTACCTTGCCTTGGGAGACACTGCCAGAGCGCACGCAGAACTATCCGCCGTCAGCGCGGAAGGAGACGATGCACCTGATTATCAGTTTCTGATTGCGGAGGCCAACGTCTTTAGGCAGGAACATCAGGGGGCCCAGGCACTCACCTCCTTCGCCCAAGCGGCCAACGCGGGTGGTGACGATGAAGCAGCCGAGCAAAACATGCTTCAGGCGGGAGCTGATGAAGGATTCCGCGTTGCTCCCTCGTTGAGCCTGCTTTCCGATTTCTCTATTGAGCCCATATTCGAAGACACAACGGTCTATGTTCTCGACTCGAAATTGGACGGCCCACTTCCTATGCCAAGTTCGGATACTTCCCTTCTTCCGCCCCCGCGTTCATCGATTCAAACGCAATGGACAGATGCCTTTCATCTTCATCTCGGCCGCATCCCCACGCCCAGCGGCTTTTTTCAACTGAGGAATGCACAGGGACAGATTTCCGCACCGAGCATTAACTCGATCGTGAATCGCGATACAACCGACTACACATTTAATTTCGGACTTAACCCCATTCTTCATGTCGGTTCCAATGTCGCCATATTCAACGCCGGCGTGCAGGAGACGATCCGCCGCGATTCCCTGTCACCGATTGAAATGAACCAGAATCTCTTTCGCATTTTTGCATATATGTCTACGAGTTCGTTTTTCAACGCACTTTCGGTCAGCGGTTATCTCATCCGAGAAACTGGACCGTTCACCGAGCTCCCTCTTCGATCGGATGAACTAACGGGCGCGCTTGATTTTCGTGTCGGTGCGCCATGGGGTAAAACGGCACTCGTAACAGGATGGGGAGCAACCGCATTGCAGTTTTCGCCAGTGAGCTATGAGAATTACTACACATCCTCCTATGTCGGACTTGAACGCAGGTTCACGGAGCGTCTGAATATCCGTGCGGTATTGGAAGACGTTCGCTCGTGGCGAATCGCAGACGGACACTCCGGTATCGCACAGAATTTGCGTCCAGCTGGGACCGTAGAATTCATACCAAAGCGCAACTGGGAGTTGAAAGCTTCAAGCGCGTATTCAAGCACCAGAAAGTTCCATGTCTACGATGCCACCCAAAACGGCGTCTCGGTCTCGTATGCGAGACCCTTTCAACACAAGTTCAACGATGACTCCGGCCCGGTCCCCATCAAATATCCAATTCGGTTTTCAGCGGGCATTCAGGAAGAGAGCTTCTTCAATTTCCCGGGAAGCAGAAGTCAGCAATTCAGACCCTATGTGCAGATCAGCGTATTTTGAGAGCGATATTTGATGAGAATATGCTTAGTTGCTACGTTTCCCCCGAGTGGGCGCCAACTGAACGAATACGCGTTCCATATCGCACGAGAACTTCAACGTAATCCTGACGTCGAGCTGATCGTTCTGGCTGACGAACTGACGAATTATGAGTTCGCCACCGACACCAATGGAAAACCGCTGAACGTCGAACAGCAGCCAGAACTGCTGGGCTTTAACGTGATCAGATGTTGGAAATTTGGCAGCCTTGCTACTCCAGTTCGCTTGCTTCAGACGATTCGAAAGCTGAAACCCGATGTCGTTTGGTTTAATCTCGTCTTCTCCAGTTTCGCAACCCCCGAAAACCCGCTCGCCGCATTTGCAGGATTGACGACTCCCGCACTAACTCGAGGGGCCGGCTATTACACACATATTACCTTGCATCACATCATCGAACATGTCGACTTTGCCGCAGCCGGCGTGAAACGCGAACGCCTCTTTCGATTCGGAACCGACCTGACCACCCGAGCTCTGCTTAGAGCAAACTCAGTTTCTGTGCTGCTTCCTAATCATCATCGCACCTTGATGACAAAATACTCTGCTCGAAATGTGCTTCTTGGGACCCACGGAACTTTTGCAACGGTTCCTACACCTCCCGATCTCACTAAGCGTGGAAACCCAAACAAGCGGATATTGGCCATCGGGCATTGGGGAACCTACAAGCGGCTTGAAACCTTGATGAAGGCATTCCCGATCGTACTGAACAGAGTGCCGAATGTGCGGCTGATTATTGCGGGAGCCAATCACCATACGAAAGCAGGTTATTGGGAATCGGTGCGCGCGGCGCAGCCCCCCCACCTGCCAATTGAATTCCGCGGTTATGTTCCGGAAGAAGAAATACCCGATCTTTTCGAGACGGCCTCTATTCTTGTGATGCCATACGACTCTGCCACCGGATCGAGTGGCCCCGCTCACCAGGCGTGTGAATACGGCATTCCTATTGTTTCTGCGGATATTGCTGATTTCCGGGCGATGGCGGCAGACGAAGAAATGGCCATTCGCTTCTATCGGCTTGGCGACGCAAACAACCTGGCCGAACAACTCATTGTCATTCTGGAATCAGAAGAGCTGGAACACGCAATGGCATCGCACAACTTCGCGGCCGGGTTAGATATGACGATGGCCAATGTAGTAGGCAATTATCTTCGCTGGTTTGAGTTGCACAAATGCAAGAGCAATTTACGCAATCCGGCACTGCGGCCTGGGAGTCGGCGCTATCGGCCAAGTTCGCTCGGCACCGACAGAATACCCTTCGAGCTGTCAAAGACAATGATTCTTGCCGCAAACGAGGAGCAGATGGCGACAAGCGATGACCTCGAGCGGTCCGGGTTCATCGCGGAAGCAGCCGATTCTGCGGACCAGAATGTGGCGGACATCCTCGATCCGCCAAGAAAGCATCCAAATCAACGCGTAGTAAGGCGCGGACATCACTAAGCGCCGCTGGAACATACTCGTCCACTAAGTGGAGCTAAGCTCGAACCGGGGCCTCCCTTACTGGAGGTAGTGTTGAGAATTCCGATTTCACATTGATCTGTCTTGGTGGGGCTTCTCGGCTGTGTCTTCCTGGGGAGCCGCATAGGAGGCCATCTTGTCGACCGCTCGGCTGTCTGGGTATCTCAGACAAATCGTTCCAACGGGCATAGTAAGCCTGGCGATTCTGCCTCTCCTTTCGGGCTGCAGCCTTTTCCAAGCCAATACTTCGGAAGGAACACCTATTGTGACTATTAGTGCTAAACCGGCTTCAATCTCTGCCGGCGGTTCCTCTACTCTGACAGTCACAGCAGAGGATGCGACCCAGGTGACAGTCACAGGCTCGGACGGTAGCAAATACACATTCCAAGCGTATGGGGGCACGCAGGCAGTGACTCCTGGAGCAACCACAACTTACACAGCAACGGCAACCGGAACCAGCGGGAGTGTGACTGCGAGTACGACCGTGTCGGTGGGAGCGACCGGAACAGGGCCCAGCGGCACGCCAATTGTGACTATCGGCGCGCAACCGTCCTCGATTTCTGCCGGCGGTTCGTCTACTTTGACAGTCACAGCAGAGAATGCAACCCAGGTGACGGTCACAGGGTCAGACGGTAGCAAGTATACCCTCCAGGAAACCGGCGGCACGCAAGCTGTGACTCCTGCAGCAACCACAACTTACACAGCAACAGCAACCGGAACCGGCGGAACTGCGACGGCGAGTACAACCGTGTCGGTGGGAGCTGCCGGAACAGGCCCCGGCGGAGGTTCCGGCAGCGTCACGTCGGTCAACCACGTCATTTTCATGCTCCAAGAGAACCATACTTTCGATAACTACTTTGGCATGCTCAATCCCTACCGCGTCTCGAACGGATGGAGTGTCGGAGATGACGGCAATCAGTATTCGGTGGACGGAATCGATGACAAGCTGACCTCGATCAGCAACGAAAATGATCAAGGGACATCCTACCCACTGTTTAAATTCACCAGTACTTGTGTTGACGATATGAGCTCCGATTGGCTGGCGAGCTATGGGGACGTCAACCGATATGACTTTTTAGCAACTCGACCTATCAATATCGATGGCTTTGTCCATAATGCGGAAGGCTATGCGAAGAGCTGCTCGGCACCGGGCGCAGGCGGAAGTTGTGCCGGCACCTTTACAGACACGGTTGGGCAACGGGCGATGGGATACTACGACCAAGGGTTTCTCAACTACTACTACTACATGGCTTCGCAGTTTGCGCTGTCGGATCGCTGGTTCTCCCCAGTCGCGAGCAAGAGTATCGACAATCGCGTCGCCACCTTCACAGGCGGCACAACTCAGGGGTTGGTCAAAGATCCCGGCGGTGATGACAAGCTTGGTCAGCTCGATATCTCAAACATCTTCCAGGAACTCGATCAAGCTAATGTGCCCTGGAAAATCTACTACACGGTGACTCAAGGCTTTTGCCTCAGCGAGGACGACTGCACAGGTTCTGCCAGTGCGGCTTATCCCGCTACCGACTTCTCCAATCTGACCTATTCTTATCGATATGTGTACGAGAATCCGTCTGGCGCGGCATGTACCGCCCCTACGCAACCATCAAGTGTGGTTGGTGACTCGTCCAATTCATTTTGCATCGATCCCAACCATATTGCCCCGATTTCGCAATACTTTACTGATCTGACAAACGGCACGCTCCCTAGTTTCGCCTTTATTGAGGCAGGGTACGGCAACAACGATGAACATCCAGGTTCAGGTCAATCAATTTTGCTGGGGCAGGCCCAGGTAGCAAATGTCGTCAACTCTCTAATGACGAGCCCCTCGTGGAGCGATTCCGTCTTCTTCTTTAGTTACGACGAGGGGGGCGGACCGTACGACCATGTTCCGCCAGTACCTGGCTACTCCAACATAAACACTAACGCCGCGCTGGGAACTATTCCGGATATTTCCGCAATCGCAGTCAATCCGGACGGATATGACCCGTGCGTACCAGCGAACAATACACCGACGACGCATTGCGACTTGGCTTCCACTGATCCCGGAGCGAATGCTGGCGATGCGGCTGCTGTTCAGGGATTTGCGGCGCAGCTAGGCTTTCGGCTGCCCAACATCGTCATCTCGCCGTTTACGCGCAAGCATTACGTTTCCCATACTCCAATGGATCATACGGCGGTAATCAAATTTGTCGAAAGCCGGTTTATCGGAAGCTCCGCTCATCTGACTGCACGAGATGCGGCCCAGCCGGATCTGTTGGAGTTCTTCGATTTCACTAATATCCCCTGGGCAACTCCGCCAACTCCACCTAGTCCTGTAACGACGCAATCGCTCGGATACAATTCGTGCAATCCGGCACAATTTGCCGCAGCCCAATCTACGCAACAGCTGCGGTAAAGCTGAAGCGGAGTCGCTAAAGGGATTAGCAAGTGATGGTCACGCGAAGCCGACGCCCAGTTCATTTGCGGCTAAATGCGAGCGATGGTTCATGTCAAGCGCTGACGTCAGTCGGGTCAACCGACGGGGCCTATTGCTTTATTCTCTCCCCTCGACGAAGGGGCAGCCACCATCGAGCAAACTATGTCGGAGCATTCTCGAAGCTCGGCAAGTCTGCCGATGGACAAACGCTCTCGGCCCTAGCCCGAAGGTCTGAGATCATTCATTTGACTATGATCGGAACTTTAGATCTTAGAATGAACGTTCGATCTACAACTACGTCAACGATATCTAATTTGCCGTGATGTTGCTGGCCATGTAGTGGATTCCGTCATATTCCGCGACCACTCTGACGTTATCTCCCAAGTGAAGGCTCTCGGTCACTGGGATGCCAGCCGGATCGAAAGTCACCTGATAGCTCCTGTTATCGCGCGGATCGACCAATATCAATAGCCCGGAATGCAAATCGAGAGAAGTCAGATTCCCACTGAAAACGAATCTGGCACCTGGAACGGCCAGGATCTCGATCTGACTGGCCACGGCCTCGTCTTTCCCGCCGGTTTTGAATTGAACAGAGACGAGGGTTCCAGGAACAAGATCGAACGGTCCGGTGTGCTGCGATGAAAATGCCGTTTGCCCCATGCGAGCAAAGGACGTATCACTTTGAACCAGCATCTTGATCGTCTCACGGGACTGTCCAGATGCAACCGTCAATTCGCCATTGGCTTGATTGAAATTCGTTATGCGCCCCTCATATTGAACCTCCTGCGAGCGCGACAGCATGTGGACGCTGACCGCAAACAGCTTCGTACCGTCCAACGTAGTTTGGACTGAAGCATGCTCGGCTGGATGAAGTTCATGTAGCGATACCCTGTCGCCGTCGCGGTAGACCTCGGTTCGTTCATCGAAAAGAATCTTCATGGGGCGATCGCCGAACACCTTCAAAGTTAGCTGATCTCGCACCGCATCTAAGTCTCGAATCTCACCGCCGAAGATTGTGCTCTTGCCAGCGGGAACGGAGGGAAGACCGGTCGTCTCCGCGCGGGGCTTGCTGGATGTGAGTACCGAAGTTCCAGGCGCGAGCCGAACTTGCGCACTAGCTTCCTGTACCGACTCCATTCCGCCCAGCATTAGCATGATTACCGAGAAGAAACGAGCCATCGCGCCCACTCTCGTCATTGTTTTAATCGAAAACATTTTCAATTTAATTAGATGACGCTTTCATAACTCAGGTGGCCTGCAGCTCTTGTCGTTTGGGAGCAACACCAAACCGAAACCTGCATCTAAATGGACTGAGCCTCAGTAAGCATAAGACCATTTTCAAAGCCGAAATGCAGGAAGAGCCGAATGATTCGCACACCATTCAAACTGATGGCAGTCATTGCGGTCACCATCGCATCGAGTTGTCCTCTGGTTTGGGCAGGCGACGTCAAGATAATCATTCCGATGCGCAGCGGTTTGAGCCCTGTACAACGTCTCAATCGAGGAGGCGTTGAGGCGGTAAAGAAACGCCAGTACCAGAAAGCTGAAGAACTCTTCTACAGGGCATATCTGTATGATCCTGCAGATCCGTTCACATTGAATAATCTCGGTTTCATCTCAGAACAACAAGGCCAGCTGGATCGTGCTCACAAATTCTACGAGCTTGCGAGTGAGCAGAGTTGTAACGCCCAGATAGATTTGAGCAGTGCTAAGGAGTTGGAGAAGCGGCCGATGAAGGCCGCGCTTGAGAATCTCCGAGATCTTCCCATGCGCATAAATCGGATGAATGTTGAGGCAATGCGGCTTCTGTCGCAAGATCGAGTTTCTGAGACTATCTCTCTCTTGCAACAGGCCCTCGCCTTGGATCCAAGGAATCCATTCACGCTGAACAATCTCGGCGTCGCTGACGAAGCAATCGGAGACTATCAGAATGCTTTACAAAATTATGGGTTAGCATCCGCGGTCCACTCAACAGAACCGGTAATGGTCACGTTGAACCGGTCGTGGTCCGGGAAGCCCGTAAGTGAGATGGCGGAAGCGAGTGCTAAGCGCCTGGAGAAGCGGCTGCGGGATCGGAATTCCGATGAAACGCAAGCTGCGATGTTGACCATGCGCGGGGTGTTTGCAGCGAATCGAAACGACTGGCAGACTGCGAAACAAGAGTTTCTGAGTGCATATGCTCTCGATCCTGAAAGCGCGTTCTCTCTGAATAATCGTGGATATGTCGCGGAAAGAGAGGGTGACTTGGAGAGCGCGCAGTTCTTCTATGAGAAGGCAAAGAGAGCTGGCGACGCGAACAGCCGCGTCGGCTTTGCAACAGACCGATTAGCAGAGGGGCGCGCGCTCTTCACCGTTGCGACGGACAGTGACGGAAAGGTCGATGGCGCGTTAGACGCTTACAGTCGCGAACGCCATCAGCAAACAGGACCTGTCGAATTGACTCCACGCGGCAACGGATCGTCTGCATCGCCGGCAAGCACCGTGCCAGAACAGCAAGCCGTACCGCAGACTCCCACCGCGATTCAGCCGTCTGCCACGCAACCATCACCACAGTGACACACAAGAGGGCCAGGGTTAAAAGACATGCAATTTCCTTCGCACAAATCGCTGAAACTTCTCTCTTGCCTCCTGTTGGCCCCGGGAAACGGCTACTGCTCTTTGGATTCGGCGAGGACCGAGTTGAAGCTGGAACTCCTCAATCTTAGTCGAGCAGAGTTCAATGACTTGCATGCATTGGCAGATTCAAACCACGTAATCGTTCGTGGTCTGGAAGCTTTCCTCGATCTCATCCGGAAGGAGGACGATCCTATCCGCAAGCAGTGGGCGGAATCGGCTTTGAAGGCTGAACAAGAACGCATCGAGACAGCCGTCCTGTTTCTTCGCCGGATCTGCGATGCGTTCGAACAACATTCCTATAAGGTCGCAGTAATCAAGTCGCTTGATCATTGGCCCGATCTTGGTAGCGATTTGGATTTATTTACAAGCGCAAACGACTACGACGTAGATCAATTGATGAGAGAAATCTTCGACGCGCGGGTCGCGCCGCGTAGTTGGGGAGACCGTCTGGCCCGGAAATGGAATTTCATGGTGCCGGGATTGCGCGAAGCTGTCGAGATCCATGTGGGGCGACTCGGCCAGACTGGCGAGCAAGTCGCGATTGCAACTTCTCTGTTGGAACGCGCGCGATGGACTCCGGTTGCCGGACATTCTTTTCGCACAGCATCGGCTTCCGACCGCTTAATGATTTCGACCCTCCAACGGATGTATCGTCACTTCTATTTTCGGTTGTGCGACATCGTGGACACGGCTGCATTGGCAGACGCAGGCGGCATTGACTACGACAACTTGCGTGCTTCCGCGTTAGTTGCGGGAATCTGGGAAGGGGTCGCGACCTATTTGACGATCATTTCCGATTACGCGCGCTGCTATCGGGGATCGGGTCTTGACTTGCCGAAGTTCGTGCTGGATGCAGCGCGCTTCGGAGGCGAACAGGTCTTCTACGCGAAGAGCTTTCTTCGCGTTCCTATCATGCCTCAGTCCGCGAGGCTTTATGGATCGCAACTAGCGGGCGTGCTGGGAAGAGGCGAATTGCACAACGGAGCCCGGCTTTCCCTTTTGCCGTGGTTGGCAACGGCAGCAGTGGTGGGCCAAAAACTTACTGGAAGCGACAAAGGAATCTGGTGAGCGTTCGAGTGTTTGTTTGGCGAGTGAAAGCGGTGTAGGACAACTTACTTGTTTCAGTAATACCAAACCTTGGTTCAACAAAGAGAGGGGGATGCTGGACCTTGTTTCCGGCAACATCCTATGGGCTATCCAATATCAAGAACTCCGAACTCAAACAGTCGTGGGAGCGACGCAATCAGGTCAAATGTGGCAGGCGACAGACAGCCTGAAAGAGAATTCTATAATCGTTCTTCACTTGCCTTAGAAACACGAAGCTCGTCGTACCCAACCAAGCAGCCTGCTCCGCACTTGGTTTTGAGACCTGAGCCGATCGCGGGCGTGCCAGCCTCCCTTTCCTTTCAGGGTCTCGACACCTTAGTCGCTGACAAAAATAAGACCTCGAATTTTGTTTCATTCGTAGTTCACGTTTTCATCATTACGGCCGTGCTGTGGCTAGGACTGAGAACTCCGAGCGCGATTGTTCAACCAGCGACCACACTGACTCATCTTAACTTCACGCTGTATGCTCCTCCACCGCCGCCCAAAGTGATGCGGGTTGCGAAAGCCATGGGTGGAGGAGGAGGCGGAGGAGCGCATGAGGTGGTCGAACCCACAAAGGGACAACCGCCAAAAATGGCAAAGGTCCAAATGCTGCCTCCGCAGCTTGCTAGGCTACATCGGCCAAAACTTGCTGTCGAACCGACGATGCGCGTGGAGATTCCCGATAGCTCGAGTCCGGCTCATCTCGGTATGGCCGATTCACCCCAGATCGTTTTAGCGTCGCAGGGGATGGGGAGCGGTTCCGGATTTGGCCAT
>Ga0182030_10000865_pt1 | contig 59865 bp, 67 predicted proteins | sample 812S3MmetaG_FD_121299 | JGI IMG/M metagenome (GOLD analysis project Ga0182030, IMG submission 121299) | Permafrost microbial communities from Stordalen Mire, Sweden - 812S3M metaG (Illumina Assembly) | ecosystem: Environmental > Terrestrial > Soil > Wetlands > Permafrost | place: Sweden... | reverse complement strand
TTATCAGGGCAGGTGCCTATTCTGTTATTCGTAAACATAACTGGCTATATATTAATTAGTAGCGTAAGTTGACACACCGTACCACAATTAATGCAACTGGGAAATACACCTCTTATGGTTGCGCCCCTAATTGGCTGGCCCCACACTCAAATTTGTTAGTCCGCCGTTGATACCTTGATTTGATCCTCGTGGTGGCGAGTTTGTTCTTCCATAACCAACAGCGATAATATTTTCTTGAGTTCGTTGAATTCGACAGAACTGGGATCGCGCTGACGCGGCATGGTGACGATCACTTCTTTTTTGATTTTACCGGGTCGGTAAGTCATGACGATGATGCGATCCGCGAGATAGATGGATTCTTCGATGCTGTGGGTAACGAAGATGATGGTCTTTTTGAATTCCATCCAAATACGCAACAGCTCATCCTGAAGGTTTCGTCTGGTCAAAGAATCGAGCGCGCCGAAAGGTTCGTCCATCAGCATGATTGGTGAATCTAGAGCCAATACACGGGCAATCGCAACACGCTGGCGCATCCCGCCGGAAAGGTCTTTTGGATAACGATCACGGAAGTCCTGCATGTTGAGCATTTTCAGCAACGCGTCAACTTGCCCTTTGATTTGAGCCTTGGGTATTTTTTTGATTTCGAGACCGAAGGCAATATTTTTCTCCACCGTCATCCACGGGAACAAAGCATATTCTTGAAATACTATGCCGCGATCCGGCCCCGGTTTCTGCACTGGCTTGCCATCGACGGTGATCTTGCCTGATGTGGGCGGGGAAAATCCTGCGATGGCATTGAGCAGGGTTGATTTTCCGCAGCCGGATGGGCCGAGTAAGCAGATGAATTCTCCGGCTTGAATTTCAAGATTAATGTCGTCCAGTGCAACAATTTCATTTCCGCCCGTGCTGAATATTTTACTGACATTGCTGATTTGTATTTGTGAGTTTGGCATTATTTGCTTTCCATTCCCCGATGCCACTTGAGCAAATAATTATTCAGACTGTTCATGCCTGTATCTATAGCTAAACCGAGCAGGCCGATAGTGAACATGCCGGCAATTATTTTGTCCGACCAGAAAAATTCGCGTGCTTCAAGAATGCGGTAGCCAAGCCCATTGTTGACGGCAATCATCTCAGCCACAATTACCACGATAAACGCAGTGCCGACACCTATTCGCGCACCGGTAAGAATGTACGGGGTTGCCGCCGGTAACATGACACGCAGAAACATGGTGGTCTGGCCCGCACCCAAACTTTGAGCGGCACGGATGTAAATGCTATCAACATGCCGTACACCGGCGATGGTATTCATCAGTATGGGAAAAAATGCGCCCAGCACAATCAGGAAAATTGCCGGTGGGTTGCCCAACCCAAACCAAAGAATCGAGAGAGGAATGAACGCGATCGGAGGGATAGGGCGCAAAATTTGAATCAGCGGATTAAACAATTTGTAGACGCGATCATTCGCTCCCATCATCAGGCCGAGTGGCAGTGCCAGAATTCCGCCGATCAGGAATCCCACTACAACGCGGTAAAGACTGGCGTATGCATCACGGATCATCTCGCCGGAAAATAGCCATGCCAAGTAACTTGATTGAGACGCATCGAATGCATCCGGCGGTGCCAGGTACTCCCACCACTTTGCGATGACTGTGGTGGGTGCGGGCAATATTTGCGGGTTGACGATCGCTTGCGACGACAAATATTGCCACAGAGCCAGCAGTGCGAAGGGCACAATAACTCCTTGTAACTTATCGAATAGCTTTGCCAGAAAAGAGGTTTTCAAAAAAGACTTCACCGGGCTATTTAATCTGCAACTCTTTCTTTGCTTTCTCCAGCAAGTCCAGACGAACCCAATCTTTCGCTTGGGGCGTGGCGGGCATCTTGCCGACGCCGTATTTTTTCATCAGATCGGCAGTGATTTGTACATGCTCCAGACTAACATTATAGGTGAACGAAGCATTGCTCATTGCATCCTGATAGTCTTCACTGCTGATTTGATTTTTGAACATTTGCGCACGCACATATTTTTCAGCCAGTTTGGGATCGTTCAGAAAAGTCTGGGTCGCTTCCACAAATAATTTGAGCACCCGCTCTGCCACATCATGTTTCTCGTTATACATTTTCTCCGTCATGACTAATACGCGTACCGGTTCACCAAGAGGCGTGTCATAGGGCTTCAGTATCTCCTTTCCATAGCCCTTGTTGATTGCCTGGGAAGATTGCGGTTCGGACTGGCACATGGCATCAATATTCTTTTGCATCAAAGCCTGATTTAAATCTGCAAAAGGCATAAAAAATATCTGCACATCTTTACCCGGTTGATCAGACCAAGTCAGATTATTTTTGGACAACTCGGCAGCAAGCAGTAACTCCTGCGCGCCGCCGCGCGCGACGCCCACTTTTTTACCTTTGAGATCGGCAACCGATTTGATGTTCAGATCAGCGCGCCCAACGATTCGTGCCCCACCCTTGGCAAAACCAGCCACTACATAAATCGGCACGCCACTGGCACGTCCGGCGACCGCGGCATCTAGGGCACTCGCGGCGATATCAATTTCACCCGCGATGGTTGCAGGCAAAATATCGAGTCCCTTGGGAAATACGCGCTCCTCAATAATAAGATTGTATTTGGCGGCTATTTCCTTCATGTAAGAAACGGCGCCGTAGTGAGCAAATTTAAGATTGCCCAGACGGACAACATCCGGCGCGGCTTGAGTACCAATCGAAAAAAATACGATGAATGCCAGCAAAACATATTTTGATAGTTTCATGTGATTTCCCTGAAAGAGTTCAGACAAAACGCGAAGTGCGCTTGATCGTCGGGCAGGATTATACCCTCGGCTGGGACATGATCCTTGCCTACCGGTAAGATGAATTCTAAGCATTGCTTCAAATTGGCTGGGCGGGCTACAAATTCTATTTTGTAGGAATACCTACATCATTTTATGAGCAGATGAATATCTGTCTTTGCCGCCATGAGTTGAAACGTAGACGCTTATGTCTTATAACACTATAACTAGAAAAGATAATTATTTTTGATATTTCTCTATTCTGGATGTTTAAAAGGTTGGAGGCGATCATTAGTCCGTGAATTTAATTCGGGCTCAAAATTTGCTTGCTAGTTTTAAATTTCTGCTTTCCTACAAAATATACTGAGTCTGGGAGGACCAAAATGGGAGCTTACGAAGGGGGTGATGTCGATCAGGAAATCATCGAATTGATTCGATGGATGGGCAAGGCAGAGGAATACCGCGAACGATTGCAAACGTTGCAGGCTGTGTGGGACAACCTGACACTTCTCGGTCATCTTTCCGGCACTGCCACAGATATGTCAGATACTCGTATTGCATTTCAGCAATTGAGTGGCAAATTGCTGAATCAGCTTGGGCGCGAGACTCTAAAAAAGGCAACGCTCGCGATGAAGTCTAAAGCTCAGGTTGCCGTCGATATCATGATTCGAAATTTATTTGAGCGTACCGCTGATATCGGTTTTTTGGCGATGGATGATGATGTACGCGATTACCTGAGCAAGTTTGCTCCGCTAAAATCCCGGGGGAACGCTGAAGAAATTGGGCAAGAATTGGAAAGCTGCGATATTAATCTACTGGCACGTTTTCGCGAGTACGTAGAAAAATATTCTGTTTACTCCAATATAATTTTGCTTGATACCGATGGCAATGTGCTATTGCAGTTGGATAAGGATAATCCGGTACGCCTTTCCAGCGATCCCTTGATTGCTCAGTCACTGGCATCGACTCAGGCTTATGTTGAAACTTTCCGGCATAGCGATTTGATTCCCGGCCAGGCAAATAGTTTGATTTATTCATATCGAGTCACCGGTGCAGATGGGCTGGCTAACCTCGGTATATTGTGTCTGTGTTTTAAATTAGATAATGAAGCCAGCCGAATATTTTCCAATCTCGTCGACGCAAAAGATTGGAGTGTAGTTACTTTACTTGATCAACAGGGTACGGTCATTGCGAGTAGTGATAATTTCCATATTCCGGTCGGGGCGACACTCGCCTGCCAGACGGGGAGCGATTGGCGCGTGACACGCTTTGCCGGCAGGCGGTATCTTGCCGTCACTCAGGCTACCCAAGGCTATCAGGGGTATATGGGGCCGGGTTGGTATGGGCATGTGATGTTGCCACTTGATCATGCGTTTGATCAAGATGCTGAACAACAATTGGACACCGAAATTCCTGAAGCATCTCTGAATGAGGTGATGAGTAATTCGAAATTGTTTAGCAACGCTCTGCGCGAGATTCCCTGTCAGGCAGCCAAGATACAACGCGCGCTTAATCGCTCGGTTTGGAACGGTAACGTCAGTCAGAATAGCGATAAAAAGGCATTGAATCCGGCATTTTCTAAAATTCTACTGTGGGAAATCAGCAATACCGGACTGAAGACTCAGGAAGTATTTGATCAGTCTATCGACAATTTGCACCAGACCGTTATTTCCAGCATTCTTGAAGATAGCCAGTTTCAGGCGGCGTTGGCGATCGACATTATGGATAGAAATTTGTATGAACGGGCCAATGATTGCCGATGGTGGGCGCTATCGTCGCTGTTCAGTCGAATCTTATCAAATGCGGAACCCGATGCGGTATCGCTAGGTATGGTCTCAAAAACTTTAGCGAAAATTAACGGGCTTTATACCGTGTACGACAATCTGGTGCTGTTCGACCGCAAGGGCTATGTGCTGGCGGTCTCAAATCCCAAGTATCAGTCGTATTGCGGCCAGGTGCTGAACGAAGAATGGGTGCGACGCACATTGTCTTTGAGTGATAGTCGGAGCTACGCTGTTTCAGATTTTGTTCCAACGCCTTTGTATCAGGGTAGGCATTCATATATCTATTCGGCGGCGATCCGCGAGCAGAGTTCCTGTCAGGGTATTGTCGGAGGCATTGGAATCGTTTTTGACTCTGAACCCCAATTGGTTGCAATGCTGAATGATGCCCTGCCACGTGATGAAAATGGCTCCGTTCCCGACGGATGCTTTGGTGTGTATGCAGATCGACAACATCGCATTATTGCTTCGACTTTGAGTTCCCTTCCGCTTGGATCACATTTAGAGCTTGAGGATACCTATTTTCAAATCGGTCGAGGAGAAAGAAAATCCGGCGTCACCCTTTTTAATGGAAATTACTATGCGGTAGGTGCGTGCATGTCCAAAGGCTACCGTGAGTATAAGGGCGCAGAAGATACCTACCGAAATGATGTCGTCGCACTAATATTTGCCCGCTTGGGCGAGTACCGTCAAAATGAACGCAGATCAAGCCAAAGCGATCGGGGACGCCTGCAAAGTGCCGAGATCAAGATGGCGGGCGGCAGTGAATGCATTGAAATCGCGACCTTCTATGTGGACAGTCATTGGCTGGGTATCCCGACTGAATATGTAGTCGAGTCTATTGACACTAAAGGACTTACCAACGTGCCCGGTGCGGGCGAAAATTTGCTGGGTTACATTATGTTTCACGATACTCTGATCTCAGTGGTCGGGTTATGGGGCATGCTGGGTAAAGAAGACAATCGGCGCAGCAGTAATGAACCGCAGATCATCGTATTGCGTTTGGGAGGCGACGACGAAATCCTGCTTGGCATAATGGTGGATGAATTGGGTGAAATACCGGAAATTCCGTTGGAAAGGATAGAGAAGGTTTCTCCGATGTTGAACTCAGGCAATGCACTTGCGGAGAGCCTGGTCAAACCGGCAGCCGGGAAAAGTTCACGTGAAATGATAGTGGTGCTTTCCCCGGAAAGGATACGGCGCAAATTTTTGAATAACGATTAGTGCCTGACCCCCTGCATACATTAATTTTCCCTGATGGCAATCAATTCTTTTGCCTGAATCGTACAGGCACGATTGATGTTCACATCGAGTGATTTTAACCACGCTTTTGGAATTTGTTCCAAGCCATACAATGCGCCTGCAAGCATACCGGCAATGGCACCCGTGGTGTCGGCATCTCCGCCCCTGTTGACCACGTCGACGAGACAATCACGGAAATCCGCTGTATCAAAAAAACTTTGAAAAACTGCTTGCATTGTATCCACAACATAGCCGCTGGGATTCTGACTTTGCCGTATTGAACGGAAAATAAATTCAGGGTGGCGTTCTGTAAGAGGGTAGACGTGGGCGTTCAACAGTTCATGCTTGCTTGCGCCACGTAGCGCGTCTTGCACCATAAGTACGAGACATTCACAAGCCGCGTCGGAAAGTGCGCAGTGGTGGGTAACATGCGCCTGGGCGCGACAAGCCGTACGTACTGAATTTTCCGTCAAACCGAAGGTGGCAAGAGCTACAGGCAACACTCGCATTGCAGCGCCGTTGCCGGCATCATGATCCGAGTAAGGCGCTTCCGGATTACCAGTCTTGCGAAATTGAAGCAGATTGCGCCGCACCGTGTTACCAATATCAACCGGCTTGGCCCGCATCCATTCATCGAAGGCTTGCGCTGCTGCCAGAGCATCAACTTTATGGAGCGTCAGGATGGCGTTGCCAAGTGCGAGCGACATGGTGGTATCGTCAGTGACATGGCCGGGTTTGAGATGCAACCAGCCGCCTCCGCGTAATGTATCGTGTATGCCGTATTGCGCTACGATCTCGCGGGGAGTCATGAATTCAACTGTCGACCCAAGCGAGTCACCGATGGCCAGGCCAAGATAAGCTGCGATGGCGCGATCAGTGGTATTCATTGACTGTACGGATCAATCCTCCGGCCCGAAGCACGTCAAATAATCTGCACAATATTCACACGTCGGGGCGCGACACATATTGATTCCATCTTTCTCGCACAATTGTTTGTAGAGAAATTTTTTCCACTTCATATCGTGTACATTCTTCGCTGCCAGCGAAGGGAAATTTTCAGTCATCAGACGGCTGAGGTAATCACGTGAACGTAATCCGAGGTCTTGCCACAAATGATCGTTACCCATGCATGCGAAGGTAACAATCTCGGCCATCCACTCCTCGGACATATGTTTGTATGCGCGGTGCTCAAGCAAAAGCGCAAGCACATCGTCGCGTTCCAATGCGCGTGCGTCGGCATGTTTATCCAAATCATGGATGGCTAATTGGAACCCCGGAAAATGACGGGCCAGTAAAGCCGAGAAGTCTTTTTCTGACAAACCGAGTCCGGGAGGCAATGTGCCCGTACCTGATATTTGGCTGGCAATCATTTGGGCAAACAGCTCTTCGTTCGGCAATCCGGCCGCATGCGCCATCAGTTCTGCATACAGGCTGTTTGGCTGTACTGAAGAATTTTGATGAAGTACGAGGTCGGTTTGCATGATGCTATTATGCTCCTTGGTTATTTGCTAGGGTATTCAATCAGCACATCTTCGTCACGCAGTACCAACTGACATGCCAAACGCCATTCGGTAGTGACAAGATCGTTTACCTTCATCGCGTCAATCTGTGCCTGGGTAATCTTACCCGATCCTTTAAGCACAGAGATTTCACGATCAGTAAGCGGCCCGGCCATCGGGCCTTTATTGGATAAATTTGTTACCTTTACCAGGCAGGTCGAACATTCTCCGTTTTCGCATCCGAAGTCGATAGGAATGTGGTTTGCTTTGGCAAGATCAAGCACTGTCTGAGTAAGGCTACCGGCTACGGCGTAAACTGTTTTGTCTTTGTGCAGCGGGCTGGAAAAAGTGATGTTAGGCATTGCAATTACTCCTGTTGTAGTGATAAAAAATTATTAAGCTTTTACGGTGATATCGCCACCTAATACCTGTGCCTGACAAGCAAGCCGGTGATTTCGTCCGGCCATGTTTTCTTGCAATATTTTGTCTTCCAGCACCGAGCGTTCGCTCATGTTTTCCATGCCTGAAACAATCCGCATCATGCAGGTGCCACATTCTCCTTCGCGACATCCGTAAGTGATGCTGGCACCCACCTTTTCGGATATCTCGATCAAACGGGTGCCAGCCGGGACGCTGACGGTGATGCCGAGTTTTTCAAAAGTAACATTTGCTTTAGGCATTAGATTGCTCCTGTGCGATTAGTTCAGACATTGAAATGATTTTGCGTTCGATGTTGCCGGTCAGATGTTGGGCAAGCTGTTTGCCAAGATCACGGCAACGGTCGAGTTCTTCTTCAGTGGGGATAAGTCTTGCGCGCACGCCTTTGATCGGCACGCGCAGTTTGAGTCCGCGCAAGCGGTCTTCGATCATATTGATTGCTTCACCGCTCCAGCCATAAGAGCCGAAGGCAGCGCCCAATTTGTCGCTCACTTTTATGGCAGCCAAAGAGGAAAGCAAATCCCAGATGGGTTTTACTGCGTCGCCGTTAATGGTGGGCGAGCCAAAGGCCAACCCATCAGCTTCTTCGATCAAATCTACAAAAGGCAAATCTCCCCCAGCCTGCAAGTCATATAACGACACACGCACACCGGAGATGGTTTCGGCACCTTCTGCCACCGCCCGCGCCATGAGCGCCGTATTGCCATAGGATGAAATGTAGAAAACCAGCAGTGACTTGTTGTTAGCGCCCACTTCGTTGTGCAATAGCGGAGAGGCTAATTGCCGGTAACGTTGCACATAACTGCGGGGAGCTTCACGCAAAATAGGGCCGTGCGCCGGGGCGATCAACTTCAAAGGCAGTGGCTCAAGCAATTCGAGCGCTTCAAGCACGTGTTCGCGGAACGGACGCATAATGTGCGAGTAATAGTATTCAAACGAGAAGCGGAAATCGCCTACCTGATCATTGAACAAGCGTGCATCGCAGAAATGACATCCGAATACATCTCCGCTAAACAAAATGTTTTGTTCCTTAACCAGCGTACATTGTGTATCAGGCCAATGCAAGAATGGAGTGCTAAAAAATTGCAGTGTGCGCTCACCCAAATCAACAATATCACCGGTTTGTACGATATTAAAATCCAGCCCGGTATTTCTAACCAATGCTTTCAACATCAATTGGGCTTTTGGAGAAATGTACAATTTGGCTTGTGGTGCGCGACGCATTAATTCCGGCAGCGCACCCGTGTGGTCCGGCTCAAGATGATTCAATACGATAGTGCTAATCTCGTCATAGCGTGTGACTTGCTCTAACCTGAAAAAAAACTCATCCGCGTGCGATTCTTTTACGGTGTCGATTATCGCAACGCCTTGGGTGCCGCGAACGCAGTAAGAGTTGTAGGTGGTGCCGTTTGCAGTTTTGAGGATGATGTCGAATGAACGCAAATCGGGATCGAGCGCACCTATCCAGTGCGTGCCCGCCGCGATCTCAACCGCATCCAGAGGCGGTGTCATTCGACCTGTTCCGGTGGTCTGCAAGGCTCTGAATGCGTGCAGAGAGGGCTGGCATCTTCGTCTTTTGATCTGGAATCATTAAGACCGATCCAGGTATCTACCGCTTTGGCGTCAAAGCCGACACTGAACACCCCTCCTACTTCCATCAGCGGACGACGGATGAGTAACGGTTCGACGATCATCATATCCAGCGCAGTTTGCGCATCTAGTTTTGACGGATCAATTGCGCCGGATTTGATTTTTGGCGCACTGGGATTGAACCACTGGGCTACGGGCAGATCGCCAAAAAATGGGCGCAGACGTGCTTCGCTCCATTTTTCAGTAAGTAAATTTTTCGCGAGAACAGTGTGGCCCGAAGCAGCAAGCCACAACTTTTGTTTAGTGTTGTTGCCGCAACCGGGCTTTTCGTAGAAGACGACGGTAGACATAATCCAATACCATCAGGCAGCCAGTTTTTGCAACGGAATGCCAGTGAGCGAACCGGGTGGATTGAGTGGCTCGCCATCTTCATTAAGGATAGCACCTTCAATCGGGCAAATAGTTGCACACTGTGGGTCTTCGAAGTCGCCCGCGCATTCTGTGCATTTGTTTACATCGATCAAAAAATGCGGTTTTGCCTCAAAGATCGCCTTGCTCGGACACAGCGGTTCGCATGCCCAACAGTTGACGCACGATTCGATGATTTCAAGAGCCATGATCTTCTTCCTTGTTCGAAATAAAAACAAAATTCTTGCCACAGCGGACACAGAGAAAACAAACCACAGGGCTCTCTGTGTGCTCGGTGGCAAGTAGTTATTAGCTTTAAGCCACCTTCTGCTGCTCCACAGCTTTCTCTGTCAGTTTGCCCGCAACCCGCATTTCTTCGTACACCGCAAGAATTGCGTCTTCGATGGCTTCCATTGCATGTTCGCCATTCGGCTGAATTCCGGCAGCCTCCAGAGGCCCCCACGGTTCGTAGCCAACTTTACTGCACAGCACCGCTTCACAGCCAGCCAATACGCGTATTGTTTTGTCCAACGCGCTTTCGCCGTCGCCGCAGGTGTCGCCCCCCTCGCAGTAAGGCGTTGTTTTGCGATGGCCGATGAAACGTACGCCGGAAGATGAAGCTTCGTAGATGAGGAATTCGCCCGCATGTCCAAAGTGTTCATTGATAACTCCGCCACCTTTTGTGGCAATTGCTATCAGTACAGGTCGGGTTTCCTCAACTTTAGGTTTGAGCCCTTGAATGCTGACAAGCTGAACCTTTGACTCTTTGGCAAGACGCTTACTTTCCAATTCTTCGTTGATAGCAGCGTGTACCTCGGCGCGCATCTTCATTGCTTCGGGATAATTGATATCCATGGCTTCGATCTTGTCCATAGTGAACTCGGAACCCCGGTCTTCACCCAGCAAGCCCACTGCATCGGCACGACATTGACGACAGTGGCGCATCATGTTCATGTCGCCGGAACACTCATCCTGCAGTTGTTGCAACTCATCATGAGTCGGCCCGCGCTGGCCTGTCAGACCGTAGAACGTTCCATGTTCAGCCTCGGAGATCAACGGCATCACGTTGTGCAAGAACGCACCTTTGGCTTTGACGATCCTGGAAACTTCAGCCAAATGTTTGTCATTCACACCGGGGATCATCACCGAGTTCACCTTGACCAAAATTCCCTTGGCGACCAGCATTTCCAAACCCTTCTGCTGTTGCTCGATGAGAATGGCAGCGCCTTCGCGTCCCTTGATACGTTTGTTCTTCCAGAATATCCACGGATAAATTTGCGCGCCCACGTCGGGATCAACACAGTTGATGGTAATGGTGACATGGTCGATGTTGTACTTCGACAATTCATCAACATTGGCAGGCAACGACAGTCCGTTAGTGGAAACGCATAACTTGATGTCGGGGGCTTGTTCAGAAAGCATACGGAACGTTTCAAACGTGCGCTCCGGGTTGGCAAGCGGATCACCGGGGCCGGCGATACCCAACACCGTCATTTGAGGAATGGTCGCGGCGACCGCAAGTACTTTTTTCACCGCCTGAACCGGATGATGTAATTCGGAAACCACACCCGGACGCGATTCATTGGCGCAGTCATATTTGCGGTTGCAATAATGACATTGAATATTGCAAGCCGGGGCGACTGCCACATGCATACGCGCGAAATAGTGGTGCGCTTCTTCGGAGTAGCATGGGTGATTAAACACCTTCTCGCGAATATGCTCCGGCAAGTGGTTCATCTGATCATCGGTTGAGCCGCATGATCCGGCGGAACAGCCGCCAGAAGGGGCTTCAGCTACAGGATTATTAATGACTGGTAATTGCACGTTATGTCCTCCGCTAAGGTTTGGCAGAGTATGAGCAAACTGCGTGCCTGTATAAATTTAATGTTTAACTCCTTGTTTCAAAATACATCTGCAATTGCCAGATAGCTGTCTGTTGCAAACTTCACATGACACTTGTTCCGGCTTGTACTGAAAGTGACAAAAATGTGATTTGGAATGGAGGGGGCTGGGTAGTTGAGCAAATTTGCGGGTTTTGATTTGGAATTTATAGCTGAGTATATTAGTCAGGATTCCTTTGCGATCAGAGGTTTGTAGGTAGCAAGGTTTTTTGTAATTTGTGTCTTGGCACTGTAATTGCACTCCGTAAGAAACAGTGACAAACGCTCGGGAGATGAATTAATGCAAAAGACAGAATTAATCACACGTGAAGCAGCTTTGCGCGTGGCACTTGCGGCACGCGCATTGCCCAATACAACTTTGCCCCAATTAATAGAGGTACTGCAAACCAGATTGGGTGATAAATTGGATGCCGATATTCTGCGCACCTTTACGGTCACCGATTTAAAAACTGGATTTGGAAGTTTGGATGGTGAAGAAGATGGTGAAGACATTGGCATCGGGCTGGAGTCGATGAAGTTGGCAGTACGAATTTTGTGGGGAGATGCAGAGGCGGATGAAAAATTGCCTGAAGTGCAGCCCTATAAAGAGGGTGATATGCCCGGCTCAGTGCGGTTAGCGATTGCCTCTGATATTGGCATGACGCTGAGCGGGCACTTTGGCTCATGCTTGCGTTTTCTGGTTTATCAGGTGTCGGCGAATGATAGCCGTTTGATCGGCATACGTTCAGCGCTGGAGGCGGATTTCGCCGAAGATAAAAATGCATTTCGTGCGCAAATTATTAACGATTGCCATGTGGTGTATATTGTTTCTGTTGGCGGCCCGGCTGCGGCTAAAATAATCCGTGCCAATATATATCCGATCAAACGTCCCGAAGGAGGCTCGGCGGAAGAAGTGATCACGCAGTTTCAACAGGCGATGATTAATTCGCCGCCGCCCTGGATGCTGAAGATATTAGGTGTGAGCGCAGAGCAGCGGCTGAAAAACTATTCTGCCGAAGCGGTGCCGGAGTAACGCATGGGCAAGCCCAAGCAAAACCCCTATCAAACGACGAGTGAACTTATTGCCAATGCCATTGGCACGGCCAAGGTGTTGGGGGAAAATCAGCGCATCACTAATCTGGTTGCCAGTAGCATCGGACGCTTTGTTTTAGAAATGGATAATTCAGATTCGGGAGATGACTTGTTGTCCCACGCATTAAGTTGTATCAGCACGCAAGATGCCGAACATGTACCCAAATTGTACTCGACACTAAACGCACTGTTATTATCACGGGTATGAAACATCATCTCGACTGGTCGTCATATGAAACTGCGGGGCAGGGCGATGCCTATGCGGGTATTCCCGCGACAGGCGGAGACTTCGCCAAGGCCGTCGCGGTTTGCATCAGCGACAAATTGTGCCAGCGCACCCCAAAAGGGGTGATGTGTCCCAGCTTTCGTGCTACCGACGATGCGGCACATTCGCCGGGGGGAAGGGTCGTGGTGCTCAAGGCAGCTTTGAACGGTGAACTTGGCGACAATGCCTTTGCAGGTTCGAAACTGGCAGAGGCGATGGAGCTTTGTGTCGGCTGCAAAGGATGCAAACGCGAATGTGCCAATCAAGTGGACATGGCAGCAATCAAAATTGAATATCAGGCGCAGCGTAACGAACAACTGGGTGTGTCGTTGCGCGATAAACTAGTGGCAGCCTTGCCGAAGTGGTTACAACATCGGCGTATTCTGCGCAGTTTGGTTCGCTTGCGCAATCGCAATCTGTGGTTGGCGAAATTGGGCGAACATTATTTTGGAGTCTCGGCTCAACGCCAGTTACCTGAACCTGCAGCCGAGCAATATAAGTCGCCTACAGATAGTGTTAAACCTGCCAGTGACAGAGATGTAATCCTGTTCGTCGACACTTTCGCCTGGTATTTTGAGCCGGAAATCGCGCAAGCTGCGCATCAAGTTTTGACCGCTGCTGGTTATAGCGTCACTACATTAAAAACTTTGCCGGATGACGAAGAACCAGACCGTGCCTTGTGCTGTGGCCGTACTTATTTGTCTCTGGGACAAGTTGAAGCAGCGCGTCGCGAGGCTTGCCGCATGCATGCTGCATTACGTCCGGCCTTGGCTTCCGGCACACCCATTGTTGGACTGGAGCCATCCTGTATCTTGTCTTTGCGTGATGATCATTTGAAGTTGGGCTTGGGCGAAGAAGCCGTGGCGTTGTCGAAACAGGTGTTTTTGTTTGAAGAATTCATCGCCAAAGAACATGATCGCAAGAGATTGCAACTTGACCTCAAGCCATTGGCAAAGGGAAAAACTTTGGTGCATGGACACTGCCACCAGAAGGCTGTCGGCGCGATGAAATCATTGCGCAAAGTATTGCGGATGATTCCTGAATTCGAATTTGAATTTATCGAGGCAAGCTGTTGCGGCATGGCCGGAAGTTTTGGATTGGAAGCGGAACATGCTGACATTTCCATGAAAATGGCCGAGCTTGATCTCTTGCCTGCTTTGCGTGCAGAGCCTGACGCCGCAATTCTCGCCAACGGGTTTTCATGTCGTCACCAGATACGCGAAGGCGTTGCTCGCAAGCCAGTTCATATCGCCTTGTTGTTGCGGGAAGCACTAAACATAAAGGAAGCAATATGATGACCGGAGCGATGCTAGGGCTGATGCAACAGCTAGGGATGGATATTGTCGTCCTGACCGAAGAGATTAACGATACTGAATTTTTTGCGAGTCGTTTAACTCGATCTGAAACCTTGCGACTACTGAAAAGCCTGAGTAAAACAGCCAATAGTTTGCCTGTTGAAACGCGCGAACGCTTGCATGAAATAGATTGGGTGGCTTGGGATACATTGGCAAAGCTCCTGTCCACTCCAAGTAAACATCCTTTGCAAATATGGGTAGCGATTAAAGAACTTACGCCAATGACAGTGCAACAACTGAACGGCTACAAAAAAGTACAGCCGGAGTTGTTTTCTATAGTGCCGTAACTTTCTTTTGATAGACCTGTTCCCCCTTAAATTCGACCTCGTATAAAGTGCTATAATTGACAATAATAATATTGGGATAAATTGCACTTCTGTAAAGGTTACGAGTGGATAAGCAGCTTATCTTCATTTGCTTTCTAACGTTTGTCATTCATTTGATTGGCACGCTGGCTTACTCGGTTCGAATTGCGGGAGTAAGGACAAAGCGAATTGCCGTTTCCTTGGCATTGTTTAGTATTCTTGTTCTTGTTTCCCGCACTTCGAATTCATTTCTGGGGCCTTTTCTTGCTAAAAGAGTGGAGTCGAATTTGTCGGGAGAGGCGGTAAGCAATCTTCTTTCAGATTTTCGGTGGCTGTTGGTATCGGCAAGTGTGGCGACTATCGTCGGAGCGTTTCTAATTCCAACGTTTCAAAGAGTCTTTAGTCGAGCTGTTCTTCATTTCCAGGCATATCGTTCAATTCCCAAGCTCATACTCCATGGGTTCTTTAAAGGTGGACTTTCATACATAAAGGATGCCACAAGCGTTCCCGCATCAAGTAACATCAAAGATATTCATAAGGGGCATGGTGTTTCCATGTGGATTACCGTCCTGAATGTGGGCGCTGTAGCACTTTGGACGGTTGGAGTATTTGCAGCGCTTTATGCGGGTTCTCTTGATCCATCGGTACGAGTTACGTCAAGCACGCTCTCGTCAATAATTAATGGAGTTGCGACGGTGTTGATGACAGTTTTTATTGACCCACATATGTCGGGCATGACTGACGACGTTATTGAGGGTAAAGTGAGCGAGTCACAATTTAGAAAGGCTATCGTTTGGCTGGTCGGAAGTCGCTTGGCGGGAACAATCCTCGCACAAATTCTCTTGGTACCATCAGCCGTTCTTATCGTTTATGTAGCTCGAATGTTGTAATTACGATGTGCCGGATATGCGCTTAAATTTGTCGTTAGTCATGGACCGAAAACTATCTTGAATCTGTAAGAAAGCCAGATGATCCATGAGTCCATACGAATGGAGTTACAGGTAGACGATAAATTGAATGGCTGGCCATTCAAGATGAGCCATAATTTTTTTACCAACCAGAAAGGAACTACCGATGTCTAATTACACCACAAATTCACGGCGCCAATTCATAAAGCATGGATGTGTAACAATCGCGGCGATTCCGTTGTTTGCCTTTGTTGGTCAAGCCTCAGCGACAACCAACGCCGCGATGCGCAATTCTATGAAGTATCAGGATAAACCGAACGCCGAGAAGGATTGCGCGGGCTGTGTGCAATTTGTTCCGGGTAAAACTGCCGCGGATCTTGGAGGATGCAAGATATTCCCTGGCGACACAGAAGTATCACCCAAAGGCTATTGCGTCGCTTGGGCTGTAAAGCCGAAATAAGTTTCCCTTATTTGCTGTCCGCAAAACCGGCGGCACAAGCCGCCAGCTTTGCTCGCCGATTTTTTTAGTAACTGCTTTAAGAAATAACGCCGAATTATCAGCTGCGGATGAGTGCCAAAGTAAGCGTTGGCCAATAGGTGATGATTAGCACGCAAAGCAGCAAAATCGCTACAAATGGTAAAACAGCGCGGAAAATTTCCAGCATGGGTCGATCAAAGCGATACATGGCGATAAACAGGTTCATACCCATCGGCGGCATCAGGTAAGCAATTTCCATATTGGCCAAAAAGATAATCCCGAGATGAACGGGGTTAATACCGTAACCCACGGCAATGGGAAGGATCAATGGCACCATGATGACTAGCGCGGAAAAAATATCCAGCATCATGCCGAGGGCAAGCAGAAACAGATTCAATAACAGCAAAAAGGTGAACGCATTGTCAACATGGGTGCGAATGAAGTTGAACAGCTTGCTTGGAATTTCGGCATCAAGCAGGTAGTTGGTAGATGCCAATGACATTCCCAGCACGATCAGAATTGCGCCGACCAGTACCATCGATTCACGCATAATCTTGGGAAGATTGGTAAAAGTAATTTCGCGGTGGATGAGCACTTCGACGATGAATACATAGATGGCTGTAACTGCGGCAGCTTCCGAGACAGCGAAGTAACCACTGTAGATGCCGCCCAAGACGATGAAGGGCAGGGGCAATTCCCAAGCGGCTTCACGTACTGAGGCAAGAGCTTCGCGCGCGCTGAACGGTTCGCGCGCAACAGGCGATCCGCGCCTTTCCCATAAACCGTAAAGCGAAAGTAAGACAACAATCAATAAGCCGGGAAGAATACCGGCCAGAAACAAATCGCTGATTGAAACGGGATGGCCAATATTCAACTGCTGCGCCACCACTCCGTAAAGAATAAGCGGCAAGGAGGGGGCAAACAGCAGTCCGATACTGCCCGAGGTGGTGACCAACCCAAGGCTGTAACGTTCTGAATAGCCTGCTTGTTTGAGTGCGGGATACAACATGCCGCCGAGCGCCACGATCGTTACACCAGAAGCCCCGGTGAAGGCGGTAAACATCGCGCAGATGACGAGTGCGACCGCAGCCAACCCGCCGGGCATCCAGCCGAAAAATACATTGGTGATACGCACCAGGCGTTGCGGTGCATGTGATTCGGCCAGCAGATAACCGGCGAAGGTGAAGAGGGGAATAGCAAGCAATACCGGCATTTCTGCCAGGCGGTATATTTCAATGATGACGACCGTCAGATCCATGCCGTCGAAGGCAAAATTTACCATCACGCTCGCTGCAATAACCGCGAAAAGCGGAGCGCCAAGCAGCATCATGGCGATGAGCGCAATGCCGATCACGATCATCATTTTATTTCCTCCCGACCGAGACCTTGTTTTACGTGATGCATGAAGCGCAAGCCATAGCGTAGCGCGATCAGCGTAAAACCCAGCGGCAAGATTAGGGCGGCACCCCACACGGGAACCGACCCGAAAGCCATTTCTCCCGAGGAGACTGCACTCTGCATGAAACGCACTGCTTGCCATGCCAGCACCAGACATACAACCAGTGTGAACAGATCGGTTACGGCTACTACACCCGACTTGATCCGGTCGGGCAGCCAGCGCGCAATCGTATCCACATGAATATGTTTGCCTTCGCGACTGGCGGCAACAGCACCCAGGAATGCCACCCACAATACCAATAGACGCAGCATTTGATCGGCACCGAAAATACTTACGTCAAAGAAGTTGCGGAACAAAATTTGTGCGGCTGCCAGTGTAACCATCAACCCCAGCATCGAAATGAGCAGTGCGTTTTCAGCCCAAGTGACGATCTTAACCAGACGAGCCAGCGCAGGGGGCAAATTTCGTGTTGGCATGCGTTAGTGAGCCGAGGGGTGGCTGTGGCGATAAGTATCGAGATTGGTGCGCAACTCATTCAGTATTGCCGGTGAGATAACTCCCTGCGCACTGAGGTTTTGAATAGTCTTATCGGCAGCGCCACGCAATTTTGTAATCTCGTCTGCGGGCAGCGTGGTAAACACGATACCTTGTTTGCGCAGCGCTTCGCGGGCACCGTTATCGTCAACGCGTGTCTGGCGGTTCATTGCCGAATAAACGCGTTCCATGACGTCACGTACCACAGCCTGATCGGCAGGGCTCAGACTTGAAAAAGGTTTTTTGTCCACGACGAGTGTTCCGAATATTGACATGGTGGGGAGGTCAGTCAGATATTTTACTTTGGTGTGCCATTGCAAGGCGATTGCCCCCGTGGGAGTACAGCCTATGGTGGTGATGAGTCCGGTTTGCAAGCCGGTAAGTACATCGGTAAGGGGTAAGGGCAACGAGGGAGCGCCCAGGTTTTCAAACATAGCCCGACTGATGTCATCCCCTTCCGGTACCCATATTTTATGATTTTTCAGGTCGTCGATATGTTTTATTTGCGAATTGGACATCAAATAGGCAAAGCCACCATCGGTGAATCCAAATGAGACAAAGCCGTGATCTTCAAGGCCTTGTGAAATTTTCTTGTCCATGCGCGCACGCACGTAATCCAGTTCGTCATAGGAACGGAACAGCATCGGTAAACTATAAACTTGCGAATCAGGGTAGATTTCCGACAGAGCACCTCCGGTGAGTGCCCCGCCCTGCAACTGGCCGGCGCGAATCTTGCGCAATACCACGCGGTCGCTGCCCATGCTGCCGCCCGGATATATTTTGACGGTGACGCGTCCTTCAGTGCGTTTCTCAATCTCTTCAGCTCCTTTACGCAATTCCTGCGTCCATTGCGTGCCATCCGGCGCAAAAGTAGCAATTTTCAGAACTAGCGCCTGAGCTTGCGCGCTCAAAATGGTCAACAGAGCAGCAAACATGATTGAAAACGGTAAACGCATTTCTTTCCCTTTGGTCATTGACGGGACATTAACCCGTGATTAATTTCAGAAATAATTGTCAGCACTTGCCAGCAGTTCTCGGGCCTGTCGTTTGGCCAACACATTACTCAGCGTCAGTCCCGGCGCAACTGCATCCGCATCAAGCACTTCCTGTAACAGACGGTCATGCAATGGTCTATCGTAGGTAATTCGGGCATAGCGGCGGGCGTATTCTACCTTTGCCATCAAATCTCGTCCTGCTGAAAGTTGTATAGCACGTTCAAAGTGAACACGCCCCTCTTCCGGCTTCCCGCCCAGTGCCGGTGGCAGCAATGTGGCAAACACACCCAAATACAAATGTCCTTCGCCGTGGCTATAGGTTTCATCCAGCGCGACTACCCGTTCCATAACGGCTTTAACCTTGGCCAGATCGGCGATAGCTGTCCAATCGCTGCTATTGGCCTGAATCCATCCGGCCCAAGCTGAACCGCTGGCATAAAGCAGCGGTACGTCATCGGCTTTCAAAGCGCTGATAGCGACAGTAAATTCATCGAAGGGGCGGTCCAGCAAATTGCATAGATCGCTATCATGAGCGCAGAGTGCGCGGTCAATATAGTCTCGCGCCTTGTGTGCAAGTCGTTTGGTTCGTTCCGGCTCTTTAATAAAGGCAGAAGTGTATGCGCCATATAGCCTGCTGCCTGCCAGCAACAAACTTTCATTTTTCGGATCGCCCTCGATCATGCTATCGACGAGCAGCAAAAATGACGCTGTTCCGGCTTCCACCGTTTCAGGGTCGTCATTATTGATAATTGCGTTGGATAAATTGTTGGAAAACTGGCTGCTGACTTTCGTGACAACACTGGAACAGCCTGAAACTGAAAATAATGTCAAAAAGACAAACAAATAGATAGGGCGCATCGTTGAAATCTTTGGGGAAATTTATAGCGGTTAGTCGGACTTTATTTCGCAGGCTAAACCATTTTTTCTTCAGGTGCAACCATGCTGAAATATGAACTGCAATGTCGATGAATTAACATGATATTTTGAAGAACCTATATTTGAACCTATTGAGGATATAGGGCAGCATTAAAGTAATTTGAAAACCGGGCTGACCGGACAAAATCCAGCCGATCAGCCGAAATTATTGGATCAGAGTGCTGGAGTGGGTTTCTTTTTGGGTTTTTTGACTTCCTTGTTTTTTCGTTGCTGACCTTTAGCCATGATCGTTCTCCTTGAAGTGTCGAGTAGTCATCATAATACGAACCGAAAATCAATGTGGGACAAACTGTAGGGCGACAACCTAATTCTTGATCCGGTTATGGACGTTTGCGAATTGGCTCTAATAATGATGAAAGACCGTTGTGATCAAGCTCCTGCATCAATGCCAGCAATACGCCCAACTCGCCGGGAGGGAAACCTTTGCGTGCGAACCAATTCAAATAGTTGCCGGGCAGGTTTGCAATCAAACGCCCTTTGTATTTTCCGAAAGGCATTTCACGAGTGACTAAAAGTTGCAAGAGTTCGGGATTCATCGGAGCAAAATAAGTTCAATCGGATTTCTTCTTGAGAAGTGCTTTCAAATCGGCAAAAGGATTGTGTGTTGCCAAGGTTTGACTATTCGCGTCTCTGGTTCGCGCCGCTTCATCCATTTCGCGTGAATGCTCGTTATCGTGGCAGTACAGACAGAGTAATTCCCAATTGCTTCCGTCAGAGGGATTGTTGTCGTGGTTATGATCCTTGTGGTGAACTGTCAATTCACGCAGACGGATGCCTGAAAATTCACGACCGCATCGGCCGCAAATGTGCGGAAATAATTTGAGTGCCCGCTCGCGATAACCGGTTTCGCGAAGTTCACGTTGTTGCCGTGCTTCGACGACAACGCGGTCGAGTCTGGCGTGATCGGGAGTGGTATGTTTTGGCATGGCTCGGAGCTTACAGGTTGTTGTAATAACTATATCAGGAGATGAGGGTTATGTCGCCCCGGCTCGCCAAGTCGGTTAATACTCACCCTGTGCGCAAGTAAATACCGGCTTGGATAAACAATTAGATGCGGGTAAACTGCGCGCGCTTCTAAAATGACATTTGAAAGAAAATCTACAGCAGTAACTTTCCCCCGGGAGGGAGTGGTATGAGATACGAGCAAGACCGGAATGCAAGCGGTGAGATATTGCGCCTGCTTATTCAAAAAATGGCAGGGCATCCGGCGGCATTTACTCCGCTGAATTACACTATTTGGTATGAGGTGGTAACTGGTATAAACCCCGGGCTGAGTTCAGCGCTCACTTCGCTGCTTGATAGCGGCAATCTGCTTGATGATGAAGCCATCGAAAGGCTCTATACCAATCATATTTCCGAACTGAACACGGATGAGCAACGGGAAAGTCTTCAAAAATTGTTGGGAAAGATTGCAGGCTTTACGGAAGAGACCGATAAACAGGCATCTCAGTTCGGGAATAGTTTGCAGACTTACGGAGATACACTAAAACAAAATCCGGATGCACCTGAACTGGATGCATTGATTTACAACATGGCTGGCGACACAGACAAGATGCGCGGCTCTATGCACAGCTTGCAAACGGAATTGGCCGCCAGCAAACAACAGATTGAAAAATTAAATAAAGAACTTCAGTCCGCGCGAGGAGAGGCACTAATCGATCCGTTAACCGGCATTTACAACAGGCGTGGTTTTGACGGTGCCGCAAAACTTGCGTTTGATGACCCTTCAGTTCTTGCAAAAGGTGTTTGTTTACTGATGTTGGATATTGATCACTTTAAAAAAATCAATGATACCTATGGCCATTTGTTTGGTGACAAGGTTATTCGTGGTATTGCCGAAATAGCAAAGTCAAAAGTTCGCGGGCAAGATTCCGTGGCGAGATTGGGTGGGGAAGAGTTTGCAGTATTGCTGACGGAAACAGATATTGCCGGAGCCAAAATCGTGGCTGAACATTTTCGTCAGAGTATTGAAAAAGGGAAAGTTCGCCGCCTGGATACGCAGGAGCAAATAAGTGGAATTACCATTTCCATCGGAGTTGCAGCATTCGCCAATGGCAAGGGCATAGTTGATTTGATAGATCAGGCAGACAAAGCACTGTATCAATCCAAGCAGCAAGGGCGGAATCGAACAACGGTATTCGCCCAGACTTAATATTGCCGCTGAGTTAATCTGGAATCTGAATTCCCCCGGCGTCATAATTTAGTACAGTCACCTCACCGTCGATATCGGTGATCTCAGCCTGTTTTAAAACCCCGGTGTCATGAAACGTATAGCGGTGTGATAGTTCAATTTCGCTATAAGCCAGCTTGTCGAACCCGACGAGACGATCCCGCGCATCATAGTAGCCGCGAAAGTACGTGTTGCGGTTTTCAACTTCGGCGGGCTGAAGTTCATTAACCAGGCGGAATGGCAATTTGACGCCTGTGTAGGTAACGAAGAACCGGAAATTCTCCCGGTTCTCGCTGCTTGCGTTTTCCATAAGAATCAGGCGCGCAATAGCGCTTTGATGAGTCGTTCAGAAAGTTGGTCGGCGGTAAATTGCGGCTCATTGGGCGGGTACAATTCATCTTCAATAAAATGGAAGCCGTTGTCGTTTGCGAGGGCGAGTAGCTCGCGCACTTTTTGACAGGCGATGAGTTTTGCTTTCAGATCTGCGTCTACCCTGGCTTTGTCAGCGAAGGCCTTAATATCTTTAATTGCCATTTGGTTGTCTCGTGTTTTTGGAGTAAATGAAACATCGGGAAGATATTTATCCCGATTTGTCGGTTGAATTGTCACTTTTTCAACCTTGTCGCCTAGACGAGCAAATTCCGTGCCTTACTGTTGGATATCCGAAATTTGACGATTCTTGGATTCCAGACATAATGCGGACACGGGATTGAAATTATTATTGACCGTACAAAGGTGCGAGACGTGCAGCTTTTAGGCGGATAATATTGATCTAAATGAGCCGGAAATAATCTTGGATAAGTATTTTGCGGTTTGAACTTTCTGCTGGACTTATTTAAAATGGTTCACGGAAAATCAGGGAGAAAAAAATTGGAAAATTCTATAGAGCGACCTACAGTCATCGTTGTCGATGATGCAGAAGAAAATCTGATGATTATTGAGTCGATTTTGGCAAATGAATACAATCTAAAACTGTTCAGCGAATCGCAACAAGCTTTGGATTTCGCCCTCTCCAGTCCCCCTGATTTGATTCTTCTTGATATTATGATGCCCAATATTGATGGCTATGAGATTTGCCGCCAATTAAAATCAAATCCTAAACTGGTGGATATACCGGTTATCTTTATCACGTCTAAAAGTGACTATGAGGACGAAGAAAGGGGATTCTCGGTTGGCGCATCAGATTTTATAAATAAACCTATTTATGCGCCGATATTGTTGGCCAGGGTTAAAACTCATCTCAAGATCAAGTTGGCATTAGATTACCTAAAAAATGAAAATACTCGTTTGGAGTCGGGGGTGAAACGCTCATCTTCGGAGCTTATAAAAATTATTAAAACACTTTGCGACAATCCATTTTTTAAAGTTTAGGAACAGGTGTCTAAAGTATTCTCTCCGTATGCCCAAGCTGCGGGACAGAAGTAAAACACGCTGTCTATGCAAAATCCAATACTCAATCTCAATAAAACAAAGGGGCGATAACTTCGCCCCTTTGGATATCTTACAACAAAGAAAAATTACATACTTACAGCGACAGCCGCAATTGTCGCTGATAATGCGCTCAACCATCCCAGACAGCTTACAAAGTTAGTATCCTCTGGTCTGGGGGCTTCATGATTGGCAACTTTAGCATTAAGCTTCGCCAAATCAGCTTGCTCCATCTTCGGTTTCTCTTGTGGCTCTTTTATCTCTTTCAATTTTTGTTGCAGTTTGGTTTGTGACATTTTATCGCTCCTTTAATAAAAATTAACAAGCAATAACACAATAAGTTATGTGGAATTAATCCGCGAAACTTGCTTCTAAGCTACTATTTATTAAAAGAGAATGCAATAAGTACTAATACTCATTTTGTTAAATCTGGCGAACTTTAATGTTCAACGTTTGGATGCGGTAAGCGATCTGGCGCGGTGTCATTTCAAGCAAGCGTGCGGCTTTGGCTTGAACCCAACCGGCCTGTTCCAGCGCGGCGATAACTTTTTCACGCTCATCAAGGTTAGGGTCGTCCAGATCCAGATTCTGGATAGTTCCCCGGCTCGGCGAAATTTTCTCATCGATACCCGTGAGCAAAATGGCATCACGATCAATCATGTTGCCTTCGGTCATAACCGAGGCACGTTCCAGACAGTTTTCCAATTCGCGCACATTACCGGGCCAGTCGTGGTGCATTAATATGCGCAGGGCTGTGTCGCTCAAGGTAAGAGTGCGACCTTGTTTTGAGCCGATCTTCTCCACCAGGAAGCGCGCGATTTCCGGAATGTCTTCCATGCGTTCGCGTAATGGCGGCAGGTATAGCGGCATTACGTTTAGGCGATAATACAAGTCTTCACGGAACTTTCCGGATTCGACCTCCGCTTCCAGATCACGGTGGGTTGCAGCAACTACACGCACATCAACTTTTATCGTACGGGTTCCGCCGACGCGTTCCAGCTCACCTTCCTGTAGCACGCGCAATAACTTGGCCTGGAACGACGCGGAGATTTCACCGATCTCGTCGAGAAATACGGTACCACCTTCGGCTTGTTCAAAACGACCTTTGCGTTGAGCTACCGCACCTGTGAAGGCGCCTTTTTCGTGGCCGAACAGTTCCGATTCGAGCAAGGTTTCCGGCAAGGCGGCACAGTTTAACTTGACGAAACTGCCGCGCGCGCGCGGTGAATTGTAGTGTATGGCATTGGCGATCAATTCTTTACCTGTACCGGTTTCGCCGCGAATCAACACAGTCGTATTCCATTTTGCCACGAGTCGAACTTGTTCAAAGATTCGGCGCATAGGCTGGGTATGGCCAATGATATTGTCGAAGCCGTATTGCCCGCGCACACTGCGCCGCAATACATCGCGCTCTTCAACAATTTCCATTTTTTCCTGTGCGACTTCCTGCGACAGGCGCACACTTTGCCCGATCAGGTTGGCGACCATTTCCAGAAAACGCTGATACTCGCCGAGTTGCTTGGTTATTCCGGGTGCGGGTTGAGCGGCCAGCACGCCGACCACTTTTTTGCCTACACGAATAGGCACGCCTACGAATGCGCCCTGCGGATTATAGATGCCGAGACGACTGAGGAAGCGCGGCTCGTCCATAATGCGCTCGACCACAATACTGTTGCCGCTCTTCAATATATTTCCCACTACACCTTCGCCCGGCAGATAGCTCACTTCTTCAGTTACGGTGTCTGACACGCCGTAAACCAGCGATACCTGCAATTCTCCGCTGGCAGCATCAATCAGGCTGACCATGCCGCGATCCAGTGCCATGCCTTCATGCAATGCATGCAGCACCCCGTCCAGCGTTTGTTTGAAGTTAAGCGAATGCGACAACACGCGGCTCACTTGATACAACGTTTCCAGTTCGGCACGCAGCAAATCAAGTTCCAGTTCAGACCAACCTTCCGTGCGCGCATTAGACATGAGAGCCTCCCGATGCATAAGGCAATTGCACGCGAACACGACAGCCGGCGTGATACCCGGGATCAATGTCAATAGTGCCGTTATGGCGGGTCACTACTTCCTGCGCCATAGCCAGCCCCAGGCCAAGATGCTGGCGTGCAGCACCCTTGGTAGTGAAGAACGGATGAAAAACTTTGTAGCGCAGTTCTTCGGCAATTCCCGGTCCGCTATCTTCAACGAAGATTTCAATATGGTCGGGGCGCGGGTAGCAAGCGATGCGAAGTTCACGCTTGCCGCCGCGTTGTTCATTCACTGCTTCAATGGCGTTCGAGATAAGCTGCTTGAACAAGTTGGAAAGCTGCGCCGAGTGTCCCGATACGATCACGGGTTTGTCGGCGGGTAACCAGTCCACCACAATGCTTGACCCAAGCAAGCTGGAAGTGGTGAGCTTGAGTACATCGACCAAGACCTCGTTGAGATTGACCGATTGGATTGCTTCACTGCTTTGATCCGGGATGCAGGCGCGAAGAGTTTCGAGCGCATCGCGCCCCTTTTGTATTGCATCTTCAAGTGCGCTGGCAGGCAGTCCGCCTATCCCCTCTTTGGCTAGAGCCGGGGATTGGTTGGATAACCGCCGTTCCAGCATTGTTGCGGCGGCACTCAGCAAATTGAGCGGGCCTTCCAATTGGAAAACTGCCCCGGCCAATGTTTCACGCAAACTCTGGATGCGTTCCTGCTCGGAAAGAATAGCGCGCAGACTGTTGATGCGTAGGGCTTCCTGCTGGCGTTTGAGTTCGCTAATATCCTGAATGGTCAGTAATAAGTAATGACGGCGTACGGGTTCGTAGAAAGCGTCCGCGCCGACATCGTGTTCTTCAAACCATGAAGCCGCACATGAGAACCAGCGTGTCGGACGATTGGAAGAATCGATGCGTACCTCTCGTGCTGTCACGTTACGGTGTTTTTCGTAGGCTTTTGTGAACGTCTCGCCCAATTGATCGCGCATTGCAGCAAGGATCTTTACTGCCGGCTCTTTGCCCAAATCACCGATCAGTTTTTTGTATTCCTGATTGTCCAGAAGTACATGCTCTTTTTCGTCCAGCAGCACGATGGCGACTTGTGCCGCATCAACAACCGATTCGATGAGCGTTTTTTGATTTTGTACTTGGCGCTCCAAACGATGTACTTCGGTGACATCGCGGTGCATGCCCAGAAAATGCGTCGTCAAGCCTTCCTCACCCACTACCGGGGTAATGGTGACGTCGGCCAGATAGCGGCTACCGTCTTTGCGCTTGTTAACCAGCAGACCATTCCACGGGCGTTGCCGTTGAATTTGTGCCCATAAGGTTTCGTACACCAATTTGGGCGTGACGCGGTACGACAAGATGGATTCGTTGTGACCGATGACTTCGTCAATCCCGTAGCCGGTCGTGCGCTGAAAAGCGGAGTTGGCGTACATGATATTGGCATGCGAATCGGTAATCGAGATGGCCAGTGCGGCCTGCTCGACTACTTGCCGGAATATATGCGCGGGAACGCGGTCGGCTATGTCCTGCGCCGAATTGGAACTGGTGACTGGGGTCTTGGACATTGGAACTCCGGTGTTTGAGTGAATTATAGAAGATTATTATGATACAGAACTCAGCAATAAACATGCCCAATATTGTTTGAGAGTCTGCTGCGAGGTTGGGCTCATGCAAAATGTCGGTTTTGCTACATCAGCGTACAGGATAACCCGACAACGACAAATGTTTATTGCACTTCTCTGGTGCGCAGCTCTACCAACCGCCTGATTTTGTGCATCTCCATTTTTCCTTTAAGTGCTGGCACGGCGCTTGCAAATGAATGGGCAGGAGAATGTCAAAATGAGCGAATACCTGCTACTGCTACTTTCAACTGCACTGGTGAATAACGTAGTGCTGGTGAAATTCTTGGGGCTCTGCCCGTTCATGGGGATCTCCAAAAAAATGGATACGGCCCTGAGCATGGGGCTGGCCACAACTTTTGTGATCACCTTCACCACCGCCGGTGCCTGGTTGCTGGAGCACTGGCTGTTAATGCCATTGGGCATCACCTATTTGCGCATCCTTACTTATATATTGGCGATTGCCGCAGTGGTTCAGTTCACCGAAATGGTGATTCGCAAGACGGCGCCGGCACTATATCAAGTACTGGGTATTTATTTACCGCTTATTACGACGAACTGCGCTGTGCTGGGACTGCCCTTGTTGAACGTTCAAGAGAAAAGTGGCTTTGCGGTGAGCCTGATGGTGGGGTTCGGCTCATCGGTCGGCTTTACTTTGGTGCTGGTGTTGTTTGCGGGACTGCGTGAACGCATCGCTTTGGCAACGGTATCAGCAACATTCGCCGGTGCCCCCATTGCCTTTATTACGGCCGGATTGCTGGCACTGGCGTTTATGGGTTTTGCCGGTTTGGTTCCACATTGAGTTTTAACGAGGACTTATCAAAATGATTGCCGCACTCACAAGCCTGACTATCCTGGGCGCTATTTTGGGCTTGATCTTGGGTATTGCCGCTCGTGTATTTCGCGTGGAAGGCAATAAATTAGTTGAGGAAATACTGGACATATTACCCGGCTCGCAATGCGGACAATGCGGATTTCCCGGCTGCGCCGGCGCCGCGCAAGCCTTGGCGGCTGGAAGTGCACCGGTGACGCTGTGTCCTCCGGGTGGTCGCGCAGTGGTTTTGGCCTTGGCGGCAAAGTTGGGCAGAGAAGCAAATCTGGCTGGCGTAAAAGAAGCGGTGCCTATGGTAGCCGAAGTAAAAGAAGAAATTTGTATCGGCTGTACCCGCTGCTTCAAAGTCTGTCCGACTGACGCCATTATGGGCGCGGCGCAACAGATACATTCAGTATTTCGCGACGCCTGTACCGCTTGCGGTAAGTGCGAGGAAGTTTGCCCGACAGAGTCCGTCAAACTTCAGCCGATTCCTGTAACACTGCATGGTTGGTATTGGCACAAGCCAAACGTGCAGGCGCAGCAAAATGTTCCAGCATGAGGTCAAGATGAAACTTTTTAAATTGCGTGGTGGCGTGCATCCGGAAAGCCGCAAGGAGCTGGCTGCGGATCGTGCTATCCGTGTTTTGCCCATGCCCGAGTACTTGTACGTTCCCTTGCTTCAGCATGTGGGCGCGCCTGCCCAGCCGATTGTAAATGTGGGCGACAAAGTACTTAAAGGGCAACTCATCGGCGCAAGTCAGGGGGTTATTTCCGCACCAGTACATGCGCCCACTTCCGGAATCATTGCAGCCATAGGTGAATATCCGGCGGCACATCCCTCAGGTCTGACAGCACCGACTATCACTATCAAGGCAGACGGAGAAGATCGCTGGCTTGAAACAGCCGAAGTCGAGAATCCTTTTTCGCTGACAGCGGATGAAATTTCAACGCGTGTTGCTGCCGCCGGTATCGTCGGACTGGGTGGCGCTACTTTTCCCTCTGCCGTGAAATTGAATCTTTCGCGCAAAAATAATGTGCGCACGCTCATCATCAATGGCGGCGAATGCGAACCTTACATCACCTGTGATGACAGGCTCATGCGCGAACGTGCGGCAGAAATTATAGAAGGTGTGCGCCTGATTCGTTACGCGGTTGGCGCGGAAGATGTCATGGTGGGTATCGAGGAAAACAAACCGGCCGCCTTGGCTGCGATGAGTGCCGCTGCAAAGAATACAGAAGTTAAAGTGATTGCTGTTCCGGCGATGTACCCCATGGGTTGGGACAAGCAAATGATCAAAGCGCTCACCGGACTCGAAGTGCCTGCCGACGGGCGCACTGCCGACATTGGCGTCTTGGTGCATAACGTGGCGACTGCATACGCGGTGCGCGACGCGGTTCGTTTTGGCCGGCCTCTGGTGTCGCGCTTGGTGACTGTCAGCGGTGGATCAATTGCCGAGCCCGGTAATCTTGAAGTTCCTATCGGTACGCTGGTGGAAACTTTATTCGATTTTTGCGGGGGCTTCCGCGACAAACCCGCGCGTATGGTACTGGGCGGGCCAATGATGGGTATTCAGTTGGCAACGGCAGCCGTCCCAATCGTAAAAGGCAGTAGTGGTGTGCTGGCGCTGACGGCCGGCGAAATCGGCAAAGTTGATCCTTCCCCCTGTATTCGTTGCTCCAGTTGTGTGCGCGCGTGTCCGGTGGGTTTGCTTCCTCTGGATATGGCCGCGCATATTCGCGCGGGAGATTCGGCTGCGGCTGTCGCGTTGGGTTTGAAGGACTGCATTGCCTGCGGCTGTTGTTCTTTTGTATGCCCGTCACATATTCCGCTGGTGCACTATTTTAACTTTGCCAAGGGCGAGTTGATGGAGCAGGAGCGAGTGAAACTGAAACAGGAATCCACCAAAAAATTGGCTGAAGCCCGCAGTGAGCGCATTGCGCGAATTGAACGTGAACGCGCAGAGGCAGCGGCAAGACGCAAAGCTGCGCGCGAAGCGAAAGAACGTGCGGCAAAAGAAGCGGCTGCAAAAGCAGCAACGGAGACAGCATGAACAAAATCGCACATTCACCGCACGCACATGCACCCATTTCCATCAGTAAAGTGATGGGCACGGTGATGCTCGCGCTTGCGCCGGCCACACTGTTTGGTTTCTGGTTGTACGGATGGCCCGCAATTAATCTGTGGGCGGTATCTTTAGTTGCAGCAATTGTTGGAGAGGCATTAGTTGTGTACTGGCAAGGGCGCGCGGTGCGTCCGGTATTGTTCGACGGCTCCGGTATTTTGACTTCATGGTTGCTGGCCTTGTCGTTGCCGCCTTTCGCGCCGTGGTGGATCGGGGTGCTGGGGAGCTTGTTCGCGGTAGTTATATGTAAACAAGTGTTTGGCGGTTTGGGGCAGAATGTATTCAACCCCGCCATGGCGGCACGGGTGATGTTGCTGATTTCTTTTCCTCTGGAAATGACCAACTGGATTGTGCCTGCGCCTTTGGGTTCGGCGCATGCGCCGGGTCTGCTGGAAAGTTTGCGCATCACTTTCTTGAGCCAGCATTTGGACGGCATGGCCAGCGCTTCGTTGCTGGGGCATGTCAAGACAGAGTTCACGCGCGGCATCGGGCTGGATCAGTCTCTGGCCGGTTATTACGCGCCGCTGCATTCGCTTGTGGGAGAACGTGCGGGCAGCCTGGGTGAAACGGCGGCGGTGCTTTTGTTACTCGGCGGACTATACCTGATTGCGCGCCGCATCATTACCTGGCACGCGCCTGTCGCCATGTTACTGGGCATTGCTATTCCCGCGTTGATTTTTAATTTGATCGATAGCAATCATTACGCCGGGCCGATATATCACTTGCTTTCCGGCGGAGTGATACTGGGGGCGTTTTTCATTATCACTGATCCGGTGACTTCGCCGAATACGACAGCCGGACAACTGATTTTTGGATTCAGTTGCGGCTTGTTGACCTGGATAATTCGTACTTGGGGTGGTTACCCGGAAGGCGTTGCTTTCGCCGTGATGTTGATGAACGCCGCTACACCGATCATAGACTATTACGTCAAACCCAGAATTTACGGGCGGGATCGCAAAGGCGTCTCGCTGTCGGCCGGGAAGGAATCCTGAGATGAACCTCGAACAATTACGCGGCAATTTGGCTTATCAGGGAGTTTTGCTTGGCGGCACAGCTTTGCTGACGACTGCTGCTCTGGCTTTGGCTGCACGCGCAACCGATGCCGATATACACGCAGCCGAAGCGCTCGATATGAAACAATCTTTCGCCGTGGTATTGCCCGGGCAATACGACAACGACTTGCTTAAAGACACATTGCAATTAAATGGCCCCAATGGTGAAGTCACCGTGTATCGGGCGCGCAGGGCGGGGCAGGTGGAAGCGCTAGTGTACAAAGTGAGCGGTAACGGCTACGCGGGGGTGATTGACTGCATTATGGGTATCGATCGCAGCGGCCACATTACTGGAGTGCGTGTCATCAAACACAAAGAAACACCCGGCCTGGGCGACAAGATTGAAGCGGCGAAAAACAGTTGGATATTCGCTTTTGAAGGAAAATCGTTGGGTGATCCTGCGGCCGATAAATGGGCGGTGAAAAAAGATGGCGGCGTGTTCGACCAGTTTGCCGGAGCCACTATCACCCCGCGCGGAGTGGTCAAAGCAGTGAAAGGCGGTCTTGAATTCTTTGAAAAAAATCGTGCGCAATTATTGGACGTCAGCGCGCCGAAGGAGATAAAACATGAGTAATATTTATTCTCGCATCTCAAAAGAAAGCCTGTGGGATAACAATATTGTATTCGCGCAAATTCTCGGCCTGTGCCCGACAATGGCGGTGACCAGTAGCGCCACCAACGGCCTGGGGATGGGGCTTGCCACCACGGCAGTGCTGCTCACTTCCAACATGATCATCTCGTCGATTCGCAACATTGTCAGCGAAGAAGTTCGCATCCCGGTTTACATTGTCATCATCGCCACACTGGTGACGTTGGTTGACGTAAGCATGAATGCATGGGCACATGGCCTTTACAAAGTGCTGGGACTTTATATCGCGCTCATCGTCGCCAACTGCGCGGTACTCGGGCGTGCGGAAGCCTTCGCCGCAAAAAATCCGGTATTGCCTTCGGGGATGGACGGCTTAATGATGGGATTGGGCTTTACCTTCGCCTTAACCACCATCGGCGCAGTACGGGAAATATTGGGTGCGGGAACTTTGTTTGCCGATGCACACCTGTTACTTGGACAGGCATTTTCCTTTATGGAATTGAAAATTATTCCGAATTACAAAGGATTCCTGCTGATGATCTTGCCACCGGGTGGGTTTTTAGTGCTGGGATTTTTGATCGCGGGTAAACGCGTTATTGACCGCAATCGTGCTCAACGCGCGGTTGTTGCTGCGACACCGGACGCAGAGCCTGTAGCGAGTTAACGTGATCTCAACTAACCAATTAGAAAACTCAATCAACTTCCCCCTTTATATAAAAGTGGGGAACGATTTTGACCGGCATCACCAGGGGACTGTCAGGAGAGTATCATGCAAATCGGCGTAGCCTATTCCGAACCCGCGCAGCAACTCTGGTTGCGTATTGAGGTTCCTGACGATACCACCGTAAAAGCGGCCATCGAACAATCCGGCATCCTGAAAAAATTTCCTGCCATCGACCTTGAAAAAGACACCGTCGGCATTTTCGGCAAAGCAGCAGAACTTGATGCGCCGCTCAAACCGGGTGACCGTATTGAAATATATCGCGCCATTACCGCAGACCCCGCAACAGTACCTAGACGAGTGATTGCGGGTGAGGACGACGACGATTAGACTCTGCCCTGGCGTTGCCGGAAAAAGATGGTTTAATAATAATTTACTTCACGGTATCTTTAACATAGTGACTTGCGTCCAAATCAATTGAGCCATCTTTATTGATTATCCCAATAGCAGTGCCTTTCACTCCTGTCACTTCAACAGTCTCGCCTTTTACAATATAAGAAAACTCTTTGGTCTTGCCGGATTTTGAATAGTAGATCTTTCCGTCCCCATTAAATTCTATACTGTCTTCTTTGCCGACAAACTTGCCTTCAAGTTTTGGTTTAATTGTTCCGCAGGCAACTAATCCAAGAAGCAGAAATACAGCAATGACTTTCTTCATCAATGTCTCCATACAGTTGAATTATTACTCAATGCAATAATGCACCTCATGCGAGTTAATTGTACAACTAAAACTCACCTCTACTAAGTCAGTATGAGATGGCTTTTGTCGGATACGAAAAACAAAGGGACATTCCCTAGATTCACCCGGTGACACAGGTGGTTCCCTCTGTTGAAGCAGGAACAACTTCTATAAGCGACTTCGTGTCGCACTGGACGGGGATTGTCCGCAAGTCCTTGCCAATGGCAACGACTCTTATGTGATTATAAAGAGACCTTTGATTTTGTGTTGGTACTTCGTCGACAGACAACCCTTTTGAGACATTCAGGCTTCCCGGTAAGAGACTTTCACCTACTTTTCCCGGAATCTAACAAGCTACTTTGAGGCGGCCTTGAATTTGCTGGATTCTATGACTTTACAAAAAATATGCATTAGGTTCCGGTCGTGCTTCAACCCTGTTTCAGATTCTAGGATGGTCATTATTTCTGAATGCTTTCGTGCTTTATGGTATGACCTTGTTACTGCCATCGCGTCGTAACTATCTGCTATTGAGATAATTCGCGAACAAATTGGAATATCTTCTCCAATAAGCTTATCTGGATAACCTAGGCCATTGTAGTATTCATGGTGGTGTCGAATTATCTTAGAAGCTTGCGGCGAGTCCTCGATGTCGATCGCCGACATGATATCTTCACCGATCACAGAATGCTCTTTCATCTTCTCCCACTCAGTCTCGTTATGTTTCGATGGTTTTAAAAGAATATTGTCAGGTATTCCTATTTTGCCAATATCGTGAAACAAAGCAGATATTTTGAGAACAGCTAAATCTTTCTTGGACAACCCAAACTCTACCGCTATTTCCCCAGCAAGTCCAAACACGCGATCAGAATGAAGGCGCGTTAATAGATCACGATGCCCCAGAGCAACTGCCAAAGCTTTGGTGTAGTTATATAGAGCGTTGAAGATGGTGTCTTCTGGTGCCATTTTGAGCGACCTGCCTTACTTGGGAAGTAAATCAATCATGGCACCAAAAGAAATGGATATCAACCGTAATAGACTGCTCATAGCCGATTGTGTTGAAAAACTATTTTTCGCACCCCCGGAAAAATTTCACGATTTAAAAGTGCGCCCACAAATCGCACTTGATTGTCGAATGTGGCTAGGTATATTGACTTACAAGCGAGTTTGTCAATACCAAAGTTACCCGCTCATATCGAAAAATCAATAATCGCTTTATGAGGCTAGAATATTTTTTAAGTGATTCAAAAAATAGTTTTTCAGCACAATCGGCCGATAACGCCAGCCAAGTAATTCTACATCTTGGGACTGCTTGAGGTATATTTCGGAACAAATCCTCTCCCACATACGAGACTTACTTTTCCCCGAACACATAAAATACGGTCATATCATTCCAAATGCCTTGTTCGGAATTAAGCTTCTCAAGTTCATGCTCAAATTCTGACTGCGCTGCAGCTTGTTGTTCAGAAGTCATTTGTGCCATTGGATGTGGAAACTGACCGGGTGCAGGATGAGATGAAGTAACCCATGAACTTTTCGCTTCTTCAAGTCCGATGTAACTTCCACCTGCAATAATCTTTATATCAATATTTTTGAACCCTCCTTGCCTCATTAATTCATGACATTTATCTTTTGTTCCAGTTGGTTTGTTCATCAGATATGAAACGCCGTATTTTTGGAGAACGTTTTGAGCGATTACGCCAGTAACGAAAGCGTTCCCATAGAAAGCGTGAAAGCCGAGTTTCCCATGGTCTTTAAGTTTCGTGTGCCAATGCCGTAATACAGATTCAATGTCTGACATCCAAATGAATGCTGAGCTACAAAATATGTAATCAAAAGTGGTATCTTTAAAATTCAGAGCCTCTCCGTCTCCTTTTTCAAATTTGATATTGGAAAGTCCGCAAGACTTTAGCTTTAAATTTGCAATTTGCAGCATCCCATCTGAAATATCTATCCCAATTACCGAACCCAACGATCCAATCTTAGATGCGACATAAAAAGCGACCATGCCCGTTCCAGTCGCAATATCCAAAACTTTGGAACCAGCTGTAATGTCGGCATAATCAACAAGTTTATGTGCTATCTTTTCATGCCATTCGATACTATCGTAGCTCTGACTTCGTCTCGAATAGAGATTGGCAATAGCTTGCTTGTAATCTAGGGAGTCTTTCTGATTCATTTCGATATTATGAAACAAATTCAGCAAAGATTGGATTGGACTGCTTACATTTGCTCTATAGCTTCTTAACGTAAGCAATTAGCTGATCTAGTGCGATTCCCCAACCTTGCTCAAAGCCCATTGCTGCATGCTGTTTACATCCTGCCTCATCCGCATGTCGTGCAATAGCGGTATAACGTGTTTTTTTGTCGAGAGACTCTAATTGGATGGACGCTGTGAACTTGAAGTCTACGGTTGATTCCGGTTGTGCAACACCCGCGATGGGGCGAAAGCCTAGTAGCAATGCATTAGTCCATGTTAGGCGCTCATTTTCAATCACCTCAAGGTAGCAACCATCGTTTGGGAAAGTCTGCCCTTCAGGAGATTGCATTATGGTTTGAAACAGGCCGCCGGGTCGCAGGTCTATTTCACATGCTATTGTCTTCCAAGGTAAAGGGCAAAACCACGGCATTAGATGTTGTGGTTGAGTCCATGCTTTCCAGATGAGTTCTTTCGGTACATCAACCACTCGATGGAATGTTAGATCAAGTTTAAGGTCGAATGTATTTACGGTACTGTTCATTGGGTTATCTCCTTTGGGTAAGCGAGAAAATTCTTTTTCCCTTCGTTATTTGCACAGTACTGCATTTAGGCATCCGAAATAGCATGCCATATGCAGATCTACTTGTGGAAGACCGTTCATCGCCGACAGAGCTAGCTCGCATATTACTTGCAAGATGGCTCTTGTCGATCAAGCAACAGTAATCCGATTTACTCGAATTACTTAACTTCAATTTTTATAACAATCTCTTCAACTGATGCAGTGGGTTTACGAATGAAGCCCAACCACATCAGATGCAGATTTGGTAAGCAAAAATCAACTAGGGCATTGTCGCCATCACCGTAGTAATGACTCCAACTATTGCAAATGCCAAAGCAGCTAACCAACCAAGCTCGCTTGAGAAACTTACTTCATCTCTTTCGGGTTCTGTGTATGATGATACAAATGTCATGATAGCGACCTCCTATAGAAACTGTCGTTCCAATTGTGGCAACTTAACGCCACGGCACACCCCATGAATAAGTTCCCAGAATGTAAACGAAAACTACCATTTCGCGACACATTAGTCAAGTAAATTAGTCGGGTACTGTGGGGTAAATCGACAACCAACTCAGCTCATCTTGAAACTACACCTCGAATTGTCATCGCCAAAATACACTACATCACAATCGTGAGCGACGCAGAAAAAAGATGTTGTTTACCAGAACTTAAGGAAGATGATTTACTACAGACCAGATGGCGGAATATGTCTTTGGTCCCAAGCTGAACAACATGTTAATAAAAGGAACTCTTGAAAGCTGCCAGTCGCGAGCGGCTTCTCATGTTAAGGATTGTCAGATGCTTTGCCGTAATTTTGCGGGCATGCTCCTGCATCCGCGCTTGCGCACTGGCTAAGGGTTCGCCTACTACGATATTCAGTTTCATATTTACGCTCCTTCTTCAGCGTCTTGCAAAAAATCTTCGAGCAAAGTTGCTACGTTCACAAATTGGTAGGGTGATTCAACAGTGCCAAGATAGCGATGGTCGCCCTTGCCGCGCTCGTTGTCATAACCCACTACACATGCACCACTTGCCACGTATACCAGTCGATATTTGTAGTGATGAAGACATGGTGCAATTGGCTCGGGTAGGTGCCAGATATTGATTTAGACAATGCCTGATGCATATTGGCGCTTGATTCGATGCACTGAGATTGCCGTCTTGAGGGACGTCATGCGCAATGATATGGGGCGTATCAAGCCCTATATCAGTTATGGTCAGTTGGGGAAGGCTATTTAGGCAATTTCTTGTGTAAGTTTTTGCTTTTTGAGAAAAGCCACCAGCGCACCGTCCATCATTGTTAGATGCGTGTCAAACCACTCGGGTAGTCCCTCTCGCACATAAGCGCGCACTAGCGGCAGGTGACCGCGTTTGAGAGTGCGATTAAGTTGTTGCAGTTCGCCGAGTATTCGGTGATGTTCGCCTTCATGTATACCCAGCCCTTGGTACTTGTTTTCACGCATGAGCTTGCCTTCAGCGACGAAGTGTTCACGCAAGTGGGCGATCATTGTTTGAAACAAGGGCGGGAATTCTGCATCGCTGACAGCGATAAGCGCGGCGACTTGCGAGATAAATTCCCTATGCGCGACATCAATTTCATCTGCACCCAGTGTGTGTCGTGCTTCATCCCATTTAGCCTGAAACTTGCTCATGCCGTAGCCATGCTTCCATTCCAGGTTTGGGCTGTGGTGAGGAAGTCCGCCACGTCGGCATTCACGATTTCAATGTTGAGTTTTTCCAAATAGCGTTTTTCCTTGTCAGTGGGATGAGGGATGAGAGCCCAGCCTGCAGGTTTGTCTGCGCCAAAGATAACGTCCGAGAACACCATGCGGTCGGTGTCGCGGTTAAGGCGCAAGCCGAGTAGCAAATAACGTTTATTTTGGCGCGAACGTTTAACGAAAGAGGGAATGGCGAACCCGCCCATCAGTTCAGTGATGTAATCCACGAAGTCGGCATCCGACGCAATGTAGTTGGATTCAGGCAGCGGTGTGCCGAGCGGTTTGAAAAGAATAGGCAGGCTGGTATCCACCGCTTCTTGTTCAACTGAGGAATAGCTTATGCCATCGTATTTGTAAATGCGGAAACGATATTCTTTGCCCGCCATGCGCGCGATACCGACAATCAGTGTATGCGGTGTTGATGCATATTGCTTCTGCAATTGTGTGTCGCGATTGGCATCTACGATGTAGGGTAACTTTTGCTGTGCAAGCCATTCGTGCAGGGCTGATGTGCTCCATTGCGTATCGCGGTAAGTTGCATCAAGGAATTTGTTGACTGCGGAACGACCCTTTTTGAGTTCAATATTCATTGCTGCACGAGGAAATTCAAACATCAATTTGGGCGCCATTGGTTGTCCACCGTTCATCGCCAGAATTAGACTGTCACTGTCGGCAGGGATGGCTTTGCCACTGGCCGGATTAATCACCCCATTGAGTGCGCCGGGGCCAAGGTAAGGAACGACGCTGCCATCGGATAGGCCGTTAAAGATGTTTTCAAATTGTGAACTCATTTTGGGGGACTCCTCAGTTGATAATGAGAATTACATCGCAATAATCGCGCCAGAGCACAGGTCAAGCATTGGCGGGGCTTACAGAGGAGTTGGCATTGGAGCAAATGCGACAAAAGTGAGAATCATGTCGCAAAAGGGTATGGGGGTTGAGCGAAAGTGGAAATATTTAGAACATAAATATGTAGGATGGGAGGCAACAAAGTCAGGCAATCAGCTATCGAGCAAGCTCGATGCAGAGTTGACGCAGCGCAGCGATAACCAATGACTTGCTGTCGTTTTTTACAGCTTAGTCAGATGGCTATGCAAAGCTACCCATCGCTTAATTACGAAAAATGATGGGTATCGCGTTGCATAACCCATCCTGCGAGTACAAAAGGGACATCAATATGCGGCAATGCTTACTTCATAGAGTCCACCAATCACAGTGAACTCATTTTCCCCCTGTAATAAGCCGGGGAGTAATTGCGTATGGTAAAAAACCTTGGAAAGCGGGACTTGAGCAGTCAGCAAATAGTCGCCGAACTCATCTGCGCGATCGCGGTCTGAAGTGAATGAACTCAGATTATTGAATAGTACAACACGCCGCTTTTTGTCGATGGTAGCCAATGTTTCATAATCATCGACATGATTCACGCCACGATACAAAGTGAGATGCGGTGTGTCCGGATATTGTTTTGCCAGTTCATATTGGCAATATGAGTAGAGCAGATCGAACTGCGCTTCTATTGCGTTGGTTCCATACAAGGCAGACGCACGCATCTCCAGATAACGCCGGTAGGCTATGCCGGAAAAATCACGAATCTGCCCTGCATGATGACGCGGGAGCAAGCCAAAACGCGATTCAACCCAGCCTTTGAGTGCTGCACCTTCAATACCATCAGCATCAAATCCCCAGCCGCGCAGCATGCGCAAGTAATCAGCTTTATGGCGCGTGTTTGAAGTAAGCGACGAATATCCGGCCTGTTCCGGATGGTCGAGATAAAACGAAGCGTTCATGTGCAGCCTGAATGCTTCCGCACGATCAGTTGCATTATCGATGCGATCTAGCAAAGCAAAAAAACCTTGGTGGAATAGGGCTACACCGTCAAGCTCTAATGCAACAGGCGAGTGCTGAAAAGTAAGGCCGCCCAAGATGACCGCAGGCAGATTACAGCGGTTGATCGGCAAGCGTGCAGAGCGGGGCAAAACGATTGTAGGTGTTGTCGACACTACTACAAAGCGATCTGCATTGTTGGGTTCCACATCAGTCAATGCGCTTGGAGGTAAATAATTATTTAATGAAGGATCAATCACTTGGGTGTTTGTTCAAAGGGTGGCACGGAGCTTGCGACTGTAGCGGTGCGAGAAACAGTTTTTCAATCGCATCTTTAATCTGAAACTCATTAGGAGACTATCATGGCTCTGCGTCAATGCGCAATTTATGGAAAAGGCGGTATCGGTAAATCGACTACTACCCAGAACCTCGTGGCTGCTCTTGCCGAAATGGGCAAAAAAGTAATGATCGTTGGCTGCGATCCGAAAGCTGACTCAACTCGTTTGATTCTGCACTCAAAGGCACAAAACTCAGTAATGGAACTGGCTGCTGAAGCCGGTAGCGTCGAAGATCTGGAATTGGAAGACGTTCTGTCCGTAGGTTACGGCGGTATCAAGTGCGTTGAATCCGGTGGCCCGGAGCCCGGCGTTGGATGTGCCGGCCGCGGTGTTATTACCGCCATCAACTTCCTCGAAGAAGAAGGCGCTTATGACGACGAACTCGACTTCGTATTCTACGACGTTCTCGGTGACGTTGTGTGCGGTGGATTCGCGATGCCGATTCGCGAAAACAAAGCACAGGAAATTTACATCGTTTGCTCCGGCGAAATGATGGCGATGTATGCGGCGAACAACATTGCCAAGGGTATCGTGAAGTATGCGAACTCGGGTAGCGTGCGTCTTGCTGGTCTGATTTGCAACAGCCGTAACACAGACCGTGAAGATGAACTCATCATGGCGCTGGCTGCACAAATGGGTACGCAAATGATTCACTTCATTCCACGTGCCAATGCTGTGCAACACGCTGAAATCCGTCGTATGACTGTGATCGAATACGATCCAACTCATAAGCAAGCTGACGAGTATCGTTCTTTGGCGAGAAAGATTGTTGATAACAAGAAGTTCGTTATCCCAACTCCAATCACCATGGACGAGCTGGAAGCATTGCTGATGGAATTCGGCATCATGGAAGCAGAAGACGAATCCATCATCGGTAAGAAAGCGGCTGAATTAGCTGCTGCTGCGTAATAAAAGGTATTAAGGGAGACGGGTTGTCGGTGACCGCTCGTCATTCTTGGGAAATTGAAACTCTGACAGACTCCACATATTGGTGGGTCATTTAAGGAGATTAAAATGTCTACGTTAACACGTGAAGAATCAGAAGCCCTGATTCAAGAAGTGCTTGAAGTTTATCCGGAGAAAGCAAAAAAAGATCGCGAGAAACACCTTGCGGTTAACGATCAATCTATCGAACAGTCCAAGAAGTGCATCACTTCAAACCGCAAATCATTGCCGGGTGTGATGACCATTCGCGGCTGCGCTTACGCAGGTTCCAAAGGCGTGGTGTGGGGCCCGATCAAGGACATGATCCATATTTCACACGGCCCGGTTGGCTGTGGTCAATATTCCCGTGCGGGTCGTCGTAATTACTACGTCGGTACGACAGGGATTAATACATACGGCACAATGAACTTTACCTCCGACTTTACGGAAAAAGATATTGTGTTCGGCGGTGACAAAAAGCTGGCCAAACTGATTACCGAAATCGAACTTCTGTTCCCGTTGAACAAAGGTATCTCGGTTCAATCCGAGTGCCCGATCGGTCTGATCGGTGACGATATTGAAGCCGTTTCCAAGAAAGCTGCAAAAGAACTCGACAAGCCTGTCATTCCAGTACGCTGCGAAGGTTTCCGCGGGGTTTCGCAATCTCTCGGCCACCACATTGCCAATGACGCGATTCGTGATTGGGTTTTGCCACGCCGCGAAGGCAAGACATTTGAAGGTACACCTTACGACGTAGCTGTGATCGGCGATTACAACATCGGTGGTGATGCCTGGTCTTCTCGTATTTTGCTGGAAGAAATGGGCTTGCGCGTTGTTGCACAATGGTCTGGTGACGGCACCATCGCAGAAATGGAAAAGACACCGTACGTTAAAGTGAACCTGATTCACTGCTACCGTTCGATGAACTACATCGCGCGTCACATGGAAGAAAAGTACAACATCCCCTGGATGGAATACAACTTCTTCGGCCCGACTAAAGTGGCTGAATCGTTGCGTGCTATCGCTGCGTTGTTTGATGACAAGATCAAAGAGGGTGCAGAGCGCGTAATCGCCAAGTACCAACCGTTGATGCAAGCAGTGATCGACAAGTACAAGCCGCGTCTGCAAGGCAAGCGCGTCATGTTGTACGTGGGTGGTCTGCGTCCGCGTCATGTGATCGGTGCGTATGAAGATCTGGGTATGGAAGTGGTTGGAACCGGTTATGAATTCGGTCACAACGATGACTATGATCGCACCATCAAAGATATGGGTAACGCCACCTTGCTGTATGACGATGTCACCGGCTTTGAGTTTGAAGAGTTCGTTAAGCGCGTCAAGCCTGACCTGGTTGGTTCCGGCATTAAAGAAAAGTTCATCTTCCAAAAGATGGGTGTGCCTTTCCGCCAAATGCACTCTTGGGACTACTCCGGTCCGTACCACGGCTATGACGGCTTCGCCATCTTCGCTCGTGACATGGACATGACTTTGAACAACCCATGCTGGGGCAAGATGACTGCACCATGGTTGAAGAAGGATGTAGCTGTAGAGGAAAAGAAGGCAGCGTAACCTTTGCTCCTTCCCCCTCGCAGGGAGAAGGTTGGGATGGGGGTTAAGTCGTACAAAGTTTCTACCCCCACCCTAGCCCTCCCCCTTAAATGGGGAGGGAATAGAGGACAAGTTAGGTGACGCGCAAATAATCGCCGTCAAACATCAATCTGCGCCGACATCTGCATATTGGCAGTGCGGCTAAGGAGATAAAAATGCAACAAGCTGATGACATCAAACCCTGTTATCCACTGTTCCGTCAGGACGAATACAAGGAATCAATAGGTAACAAACAAGAGAGTTTCGAAGAACGCCACGATGCAGCCAAAGTCCAAGAAACATTCAATTGGACTACTACGATGGAATATCGTGAGTTGAACTTCAAGCGTGAAGCCTTGACTGTTAATCCGGCTAAAGCCTGCCAACCTTTGGGCGCTGTGTTGTGCGCACTGGGTTTTGAAAAGACCATGCCGTATGTGCACGGTTCGCAAGGTTGCGTGGCTTACTTCCGTACCTACTTCAACCGTCATTTCCGTGAGCCAGTTTCTTGCGTTTCCGACTCGATGACTGAAGACGCAGCCGTGTTCGGCGGTCAGAAGAACATGATCGATGGTTTGGAAAACTGCATTGCGATTTACAAGCCTGAAGTGATCGCCGTGTCAACGACTTGCATGGCTGAAGTTATCGGTGACGACTTGAACGCTTTCATCCGTAACACTAAAAAAGCGGGTAATATCCCTGAAGACTTCCCTGTTCCTTACGCTCACACGCCATCATTTGTGGGTTCGCATGTGACAGGTTGGGATAATATGTTCGAAGGTATCCTGGGACATTTCACGCGCAATAGCATGGACGACAAGGTCGTTGGCAAGAACGGCAAGATCAACATCGTTCCCGGCTTTGAGACTTACCTGGGCAACTATCGTGTGATCCATCGCATGTTGAATGAAATGGGCGTTGAGCACACATTGTTGAGCGATCCTAGCGAAGTGCTTGATACGCCGGCTGACGGCCAGTTCCGCATGTATGCAGGCGGTACGACACAAGCAGAAGTGAAGGATGCGCCGAATGCAATCAACACTTTCTTATTGCAACCGATGCAACTCGACAAAACCAAGAAGTATGTTACAGACATTTGGAAACATGAAACTCCAAAGTTGAACATTCCGATGGGCTTGGAGTGGACAGACGAATGGCTGATGAAGGTATCCGAAGTGACTGGCAAGCCTATCCCTGCTTCCTTGGTCAAGGAACGAGGTCGTTTTGTTGACATGATGACTGACAGCCATACCTGGTTGCACGGCAAAAAGATCAGTCTGTACGGAGATCCTGACTTTGTTTTCGGCATGACTAAGTTCCTCACCGAACTCGGCATTGAGCCACTGCACGTGTTGTGCAACAACGGCAGCAAGAAGTGGACAAAGGCAATGCAAGCGATGCTGGCTGAAACGCCTTACGGGAAAAATACCCAAGTATTTGCGGGTGCGGACTTGTGGCACTTCCGTTCACTGGTGTTGACCGAGAAGCCAGACTTCATGATTGGTAACTCCTACGCCAAGTTTATCCAACGTGATACGTTGCATAAGGGCAAAGAGTTCGAGGTTCCACTGATCCGTATTGGCTTCCCGATCTTCGATCGTCACCACTTGCATCGCTCGACAACACTGGGCTATGAAGGTGCCATGCAGATGCTAACCACGATTACCAATGCAGTATTGGAACGTCTGGACGAAGAAACTCGCGGCATGGGGACTACCGATTACAACCACGACTTGGTTCGTTAATCTTTATGTAGGGTGGGCACAGGGTCGTGCCCACCCTACATATAGTCTCACTCGCATTCAAATGCCGCCGATTTAGAAAGGAAGCAGTAATGGCAAACATTATGATTCAGCGTGGTAGCAAAGGCGAGTACGTGTTTTATCTGCCAAAGCGCGACCTCGAAGACAACATCGTATCGATGGAGTTTGACACGCCCGAAAAATGGGGTGGTGAGATCAAGCTAAATAACGGCGGTACTTACTACATTGAGCCACAGCCGGCTCCAGCCAGATTGCCAATTTCACTGCGTGCCAAGCGATTGGATGCGGCTGAATAAAACTTGTGAAGAGTTAAGGGGAAAGTGGTAAGGGTAAAACCAAACCGTTTTCCACTCGACGATGAAAGGAAAATTATCATGGCAATGAAAATTAATGCAGATTTGTGCACTTCTTGTGGTGATTGCGAACCTGAATGTCCTACCGCTTCCATCAGTGAGAAGAAAGGTTTGACAATCATCAACGCAAAAGAATGTACCGAATGTGAAGGTGAATATGACAAGCCCCAGTGTGTTAAGGTTTGCCCGATCAAAGGTTGCATTACACAAATAGCAGCGTAATACAAGACAGGGGCGAAGGGGTAAGATGGAAGAGAAGCAGCCTCACTACATTCTCTCTTAACCTTTGTCCCTTTTCAAACAGGGTAAAGACTATGACTACCGCCAGCGTCATCACCAAAATCGCCGCTTTGCGCATCGCGCAAGCTGCGCGGGTTCTTGCCGACGTTAACGCAGGTGCGTTTGCAGCCAAGCTAGGTGAGCAGATTGGTTTGCCTATCACTGAAGCAAAACTCGCCAAAGTAACTGTAGCCGACATTAAACTCATTCTTTCCGGCGAAGAGACGGTTGATCCGGATGTGGATAACGCTTCCATCAAATTGGCAGTGCGCCATTTGTGGGGTGTTTCCGACGAAGATGAAAACTTGTTAGTACCCGCCGCATATGCCGAGGGGGATATACCGGGTAGTCTGCGAGTTGCGGTTGCCTCGAATACAGAAGAGAATCTGGACGGGCATTTCGGCTCGTGTCCGCGATTTCTCGTTTATCAAGTCGGTCCGGAAGAAATTCGCCTGATTGATGTGCGTTCAACAGCGATTGCCGATGATGCCGAAGACAAAAATGTTGCGCGTGCCAATCTCATCAAAGATTGCCAAATCGTTTATGTACAATCAATCGGTGGGCCGGCAGCAGCCAAGGCGGTACGTGCCAATGTACATCCTATAAAAGCACCGGAAGGCGGCAAAGCAAACATCGCCTTGCAACGCCTGCAAGCCGTTCTTGATGCACCTCCGCCTTGGCTGGCTAAAATACTTGGCGTAAAAGCGCAATCGCTAAGTCGGTTCGCAGGATCGGAAGAAGAGTAAGCAAATGATTGTTCCGGAGACATTGGAAAGTATTGCCAACGCCGCAGCATTAATGAGCGTGTTGAGTGAAACAACGATGGACACTTTAAAACAAAGGTGGCCGGAATTGCGTTTTACTTACTGCAATGACGACGATATGCCGGCACGCTTGCCGCCTGCATTAAAGCGTGAAAAATTCAATCTGTATCTGGTCAATGGCAGTGAACATTGCCTTAGCCTGACGGATGACCCACTGCATGCCATAGGTGTCGTGGTGGCTGCCGTCGATGACGAAGTGTAAGAGCGCAAAATTGAAAGTGGTGCGAGAATAATCAGCATCCGGGGGGAATAAAAGTTTTGCGCGCGTGCTCAATCTTTGCTCTGATTACGCAGTCCTCAACATGATCGTTGATTAGCCCCATTGCTTGCATAAAGGCATACACAGTTGTAGGTCCGATAAATTTCCAGCCTAGTTTTTTCAGATCTTTCGAGAGAGCAATCGCCTCCTCCGAGGTCGAAACTGTTTGCGGCTTTGCGAGTTGTTGCGAATCTGGTTCGTACCGCCAGATATAGGCGGCTAGAGAACCTTCTCGTATAACGAGTTCCTGCGCCCGTTTAGCATTGTTGATCACCGCCTCGATCTTGCCGCGATGACGGATAATACCCTCATCCTTGAGCAGACGATCAATATCATTCTGGGAGAAGCAAGCCACCTTGTTGAAATCGAAATCATGGAAAGCAGTGCGGAAATTCTCGCGTTTGTTGAGAATAGTTCGCCAACTTAGGCCGGACTGAAATCCTTCCAGGCAAAGTTTCTCAAATAAGCGCTGATCATCGCTGACAGGGAATCCCCATTCGGTATCGTGATAGTTTAGAAACTCTGGTGCAGCATTGCACCAACTGCAGCGTAATTTATTGTCTGGCCCCGCTACTGTCGTACTCATGTATTGTCCTTGCATTGAAAAAACCGAGTAAAAACTTTGTTAAGAGAAGGTGTCGGTTGTTCAACAAATATATCTGGAAAATTAAACCGCAACTACAAAAAATCAGCTAATGGGACATTTTCAGCCAGTTAACATTGTAATATTCCGGTATGGCACCGGGCTTCATTTCGTCGCGACTGCCAATCGGACAGGCTGCGCTGTCGAGTTGCTCAAACCATTCTCTAAACCTCAGCATACTTGCCGGATTCATTACACAGGATTTTTGCCCGAAGGGATGCCCGAACTGGAACAGCATGTGACCAATTTCGTGCGCCAGATATGCCCCTGCCAATTTGGCAGCTTCAGTATCCGAGTAAGTTTCACCGCCGCGTAATAGCTTCGTGTTCTCCGAATTGTCCAGAAACGGAAATGTGCTGAACACAATATAAGCACCGAATTTGCTATTGCGACTGTAGGTGGTTAAGCCAACCGTCAGCCCGCCGCGAATCGCGGTGTGAATATCGACCCCGACATACTCCGCGCTCACAAAAAGCTGGTTGGTGATGACTAACTCATAGGGAAGATCACCGTAACCCAAAATGTCCCAATAGGTTATTTCGTTGTAGGGAGCGGAATCAAGAACGGGAGTACCATCGGACGCTTTAACACTGCGCCAGTCTTCTAGTCTTTCAAGCATTATGTTAGACAGCAGCTCGGAAAACGTCATCAAGTCTTTGGCATGGGCCTCCGGCAGAAAAGGCTGTACATAGGCAAGCCCGTCTTCCAGTTTTGTCCCTCGCTCGGTGAGTGTCTGCTTAATTCCTTTTGCAAGTTTGCGTTTGTCGCCGGTGCCGGATTTAAAATCGTAGATGGATGATTTCCTCAGTTCGCGAATCTTGGGAGGGATAAGTGCAAAGACTTGCCCGATGCCGGTTTCCGAAACGTCCGAGAATTCAATATTGACCCCGAAATTTTTCTTAACGGTTGTTTGAGCAGAAGCCAACATGATGCGAATTTGTGCCGGAGACATTTGCGCCAAACGTCCATTGGTAGCGTTGACGACACGGACCCGCACAGTAGCCCCCTGCTTGACGGGTGAGGTTGGCGCTTTCTGCCAAACGTTGTCACTCTCCTTGCAACCAAAGAGTGACAGGACTATCCCCAAACATAGGCACTTTATCAGCAATGTAATTTCTCCACGTTGCCGGGAAGTTTAGCAACTTGCCGGAATAAAGCGTAGCAGAATTACTGGAGTGCAAGTCTAAACGCTCTTGAGGGGGCCGTGTGTTCATAGCGATTCCAAAAACTCAACCAAGTCCCGTCGATCCATTGCAGACATATCTTTAACAAGCTGTGCCGAATTCTTGGCTTCACCGTCATGCCACAAAATGGCTTCGAGCAAAGTTCTGGCGCGACCATCGTGTAGAAATCCGGCGCGGGGTTCGACTTTTTGCGCAAGACCAATCCCCCATAATGGCGGCGTGCGCCATTCTTGGCCTGTAGCCAAATAATCCGGGCGGTTGTCGGCAAGAGGTTTACCCATGTCGTGGAGTAACAGATCGGTATAGGGATGGATGGTCTTGTTGGATAAGGCCGGGTAACCGGGGAAAACGGATGTGCGCAAGTCAGGAACATGGCAAGCGGCGCATTGCGCTTGTGTGAATAATTGCGCGCCGTGTTTTACTTCAGCGTTCTCCGGATTTCGTTGAGCGGGGGCAGCCAAAGCAAAATGATAAAACTCGGATGCATCTAATTGTTCATTACTCAATTCCGGTGTTCCGGCGGAAAGAGAAAGTTTGCAGGCCGTTTGAACAGAGGTGCAATTTTCCAGCGGAAAAAGCGCTGAAGTGATGCCCATGTCGCCAACGAATGCACCGGCAATTTGCTGGCGCAGATTGGGCATGTTCGCTTTCCAGCCGAAACGACCCACTACAGTCTTTTGTTGAGCTTCATCCCAGACACGATTAACTTTGCCTTGGATGCCCTTGGGTTTTGCGGCATTTTCCAGTGCGACGATATCTGCTTCCGCAACGGCTTGCAGTAAACCCAGACCGAAAATTGGCGGGGCAATGCGCGGCGAAGTCAGCAAGTCGGCTGGAAAATCCCCATAGGCCAGATCGACAAACGTCAGGCTGGGTTTTCGCAACATGACTTGTTCGTCGCCATTCAGTTTAATCGCAAACTCGGTATAACTTACTTCCGCTTTCCCCTCACCGGGTACACCGGGAACGCCGAATTCATTTAACTGCCCACCATAACCAGGGTGTGGGTTGGGACCTCCATGTTGATCGGTACCGGGAATACTTAAACGCACTAACATCGAATGCATGGATTCCTGCGGTGTGGCAGGAGCAAATCCACGTCCGTTCCCGGCATGACAGGCAATGCATGAAATGCGGTTGTATAATGGGCCAAGTCCCGCAATTTCACGGTTCTCGCTGGGCGGTATAACCCAGCTTTGGCGTACCAGATTGCGTCCTTTGAAAAACTTCGGACGATCAGCTTCACTAAGTGCTGACACAGGCTGCTCATACGCCTCACGCGAGGTAAGGTCGGTGGTGACCGATGGTTCAACAGCTATAACAGGAAGGCTCAGTGTCAAAGCTAGCGACAAACAACATGCGCGTCCGATCATCATTTTTTGGACTCCAGTATTTCTTGTGCCAGTTGCGTGGCCTGAACATATTGTTTGGCAATCTCTTCATCCCACTGACGTTCGGCGTTTTCAGCTTGGCTATCGTGTTTGATAAATGACTGCTGGAGCAATGCATCGTTGACTTGCACAGTGGTCAGTGGTAGCCAATTGGCATGCATACGCGCCGATTTTAAACGGGGGTCATCGGGGGACTTTTGCTCGGCTTGATGGATGGCCGCCCACATTGTTTTCAACGCTGCATGATGGCGGGTGATTAATGCGTCGAACAAAGCACCGACCACTTCTTGGCGCGCCAGACCGGCTGCCATATCGTAGTTGTACGAAGCGAGTTGGGCGGAAGCAAACGGATCAAAATAGCCATCCGGTTTGTTTGCATACACAGCGGGACGCACGGGCAACTTGCGAATGTCGGGATGGAATAATATCTTTTGTCCCTGCTCCGACAATACAAAGCTAACAAATTTTCTAGCTGCTTCGAGATGCGCCGCATCTCGAAAAATTGCAACATGCGCCGGGGAATAGCCTACTTTTTCCGGATAGGAAAAGCGCAAAGGTTTGCCGTTGGCGATAGCAGAGATGGCAAAAAAGTCTATCGTTGCGCCAACGGCAATTCGACCACTACCCACATCGTCTGAAATGAAAGCTGAACCTGCATCAGCAAGATGGGCGTTGGCCGCTACTTGTTCGAGTACGCTCCAGCCCTGTTCCCAGCCATAACTTTGCAGCAAAGTGTCAGCCAGCATGGGGGCATAACCAATTTTGGAAGGAATTGGAAATACAATATGTCCGTTGAATGCGGGAGAGGTCAGAGTTTTCCAGTCTGTCGGCACTGGCAAACCTAAACGATGCAATTCTTCCGGGTTATAGGCCATACCGTAGCCTGCCGTTTCGGTAGCGACATAAAAACCGTCCGGGTCGGAAATTTGGAAACCGCCGATTACTTTAGGCAAACCCTTCAAGTCCACATCAAGTTTGCGGAATGCACCTTCCTTTGACAGAACGGCAAAATTTCTTTGTGCCGGTGTCCAGTACACATCAACTGCACTATGCGGCTGATGCAGATAGGACATCGCATCACGCGATTGGCGCCATAGAATCTCAAGTTGGTATTGCGGATAGGCTTGTTCGAAAGCCGCTTCAAATTGCGTGACGACTTCCTGCGGATAGCTGGTTAATACCACCACTTTTTCGGTTGCGCAGGCAAACTGAGACAGCAGAAAAAGACAAACTGTAACGAGCAATTTTAATTGTGTCATACGTAACTCCCTAAAACATCAAATCAGTACAGGCGATATGGGTGATGTATTGCAAACATCCGTATCGCCTGCATCGGGCCAGCCTTAAAGGTGATAATTCAAGGCAATTTTCGCCATGCGGCCCGGCATCGGGAAACCTTCAACTAGCTGGTAGTTGCTATCGAACAAATTGTAGATGCCACCATTGACAGTAAACCCTTTGCCCAGATGCTCAGTAAAGCGCAGGTTGGTGACCGCACTGCCGGCAACAGGTTGCAGCCCGTTGCTTGCAGTCTGGATACTCGAATTTCCCTGTAAATCGGCGGCGACCTCAATTGCTTCCGATGCAAACCAGGTCACACTGACTTCGCCCCGGTTGGTAGGGGTTCCCGTGGGAACTAGGCCGGACGTCCCCAATGTTCTGTTGAGGTAGCTGTAATTCAAAGTGCCGAGCCAGTTTTGCGCCAGAGGTATCTTTAAACCAAGATCGAGACCATTATTCGTAGCAGTAGCAATATTCTGGTTTTGCGAGCACGCCGTAGCAGTTGTACCGCAAATGGATGTCGGGAGGAGCGTGACACTTGTTATGGCGTTGTCAATTGAATCCCAGAATAGCGCTGCATCGTAACTCACTGTTCCCAAACGGCCGGACACACCAATTTCCCGGTTAAGTGCTTGCTCCGGACCCAGTGCTGGATTGGGAATAGCGGTTCCCAATTTGTACGAATATACGTCCTTGATTCCCGGGAAGCGGGTTTTACGACCGATACCGGCACGCACAACCGGATCACCCGTACCCGGGGTCGCGCCCAGATCCTGCTGCACCGTAATTTGCCAGTTATTGGCGTCGGGTGAGCTAGTAGTTGCTAGAGGCATCACCGCCGTATCGGCTGAGCTGGTGTAGCCCTGAGCCTGGTCAAATTCGTGACGATCACGGCGGTAGCCTACGGCCACTTCAGTTGATTTTCCTGGTTTCCAAGTGTCCTCGACCCCCAGCGAGTAGGTGCGCGCCTCATCATCCAGCCACGGACTGTTATAGCTTTGATGTCCGTCTGCCAAAGCTATTTCGGTATGAACGTCATCCTTATAGAAAGCGCCCACTTTGAGGAAATGCTCAGTAGAGAGGGGTTGTCCCAGCTCCAGATTGACTCCGCTTGAATGATCATTATATTGAGAGTTAAACGCAAACGGTTTATTCGTGGTGGTATAGCTGGAGTTATCATACGAAATGATCGAATTTGTAAATTTATCGTAGTAAATGCGCGTTTTTAAATATCCTGCGCCGATTCCGGTATTGCCGATGAAATAATAGCTTTGCTTATCCCACTGCGGCCAATCCCAGTAGGCCACTTTTTGTCCCGTAATAGCGGTGTTACCGGTATAAGGAGAGTCCTCCTTTATGCTTTTGACTGTGCTCACTCCGAAGGCATATTCATCTGTGGCGCTTGGTGTCAGACCAATTTTAAAATTGTAGTTGGTGGTATCACTGGCCGAGTTTAAGCGCATTCCAGCAGGTTGTGCGGCTACGGGTGTGAAGTTGTTTGAAAGCTGGTAACCATTGGTGTTGCTGTAGGACGCGCCGCCGGTGACATACCATAACTCATTGAGACGACTGCCAAGCTGGGCGCTACCATTGGTGGACAAGACCCCGTCTTTGCTGCCGCCAATGCCCTCGCTTGCATCTAGCGTTAAGCTCTTATCCGGGCGTTTTGTGATGAGGTTAATTGAGCCCCCCATATTGTTTGGCCCGTACATCAAGGAACCCAATCCTTTGGTGACAACAATTTCTGACAAGTTTGGAGTAAGCAACCGGCTTAAATCCACGTTGCCGTCATACGGGACATAAATCGGAATGCCGTCAACGTTCAGAGTCACCTGGTTTTGATTGAAGCCACGGATATAGACTTGTGATTCGGCTCTCTGCCCGGTGAGAGTAGGTGTTATTCCAGTGGTATGCGAAAGCGCTTGACCAACATCGAGCGTCTGATGCGTTTGTATAGATTGTTCGGTAATGGTTTCTCCTCCGAAGCCCTGATTTTGGACAGAGGAGTCAGCCTTGGCGCTGATTTCAATTTCTCCAAGTTGAAATACGTCTGAGGATGTTGTGTTTTCTGCTCCATGAGCGAAAGTGGAATAAAGCAATATGAATGCGGCAACGGGGCGTAAACAATATGAGCGAGGTAAAGTAAGCATGAATGTTCTTTCCAATAGAAATATTGATCAATTCGGTTATGTTATAAAGTGCATAACGCAAAAGCCATTTAGCAAAGGATGTGCCAAAGTGACAAAGCCAGATATTATGAGAGCTTTTGGAATGGTGTATAAAGCGTTGTAGTATTAAGGTTGTAACGAACGCGCCAAATTGTTTTTAAGCTTACAACTCACAGGGTTTTATAGGGTTGTGCATATCAATCAAGTGCAACTCATGTCCTGTGGGAACTAAGGTTGACAGATGTTTCTATTACTGTGGCATTGCTCTTGCTAAGCATTAGGCACTGGATGGTTATAACGAGCGAGGTCATCATGTCTCAATTAAATGCAGAGAAAAAAACGAAGAGCGCACCTAGCGTTGTCTCGACACTAAAAATTGCCAAAGGTCGGCGCTGGGATCATTTAGAATTATTGGAGCGTATCGACGTAACGGGTTCTATAACTGCGGCAGCGAGTGCGATGGGCATGAGCTACAAAGCAGCATGGGAAGCGGTGGAAAGCATCAATAATCTTTCCGAGCAGCCGTTAGTGGAGCGCAAGACCGGAGGTTCAAAAGGTGGAGGTACAACGCTGACTACTTACGGGCGCCGAGTTGCCGGAGCGTATCGTCGCCTGGAACAGGAACGCGAGCAGGTAATCAAAAAGCTGGCCCAGGTGATGGATGATTTCGATGAGTATTATCATTTAATCAGGAGATTTGACATGAAGACAAGTGCGCGCAATCAGTTTCTCGGGAAAATTAAAAGTATCAAAACGGGTGCAGTCAATGCAGAAGTTGTGCTGGATATTGGCGGCGGTGATTCGATAGCATCTGTGATTACCAACGAGAGCGTGGATCATCTGGGACTCAAAGTTGGATCAGAGGCCTATGCATTGATCAAAGCACCTTGGGTGATCGTGACGACTTCAGATGGTTTCAAAACGAGTGCTCGCAATGAGTTGCATGGCAAGGTTGTGCGTTGCGAGGAAGGTGCAGTAAATGGTGAAGTTATTATCGAATTGGCGGGAGGCAAGTTTGTGGCGGCGGTCGTGACTAACGACAGTATCAAGTCGCTGGGACTCAAAGATGGCATTAAAGCTTGTGCGTTGATTAAAGCCTCTCACGTTATTTTGGCAGTTAATGCTTAAGGAGGAATGATGAAGTCGTATCAATTTAATTTGTGGGCAATTTTTGCAGCATTGTTGTTTGCTACCTTGGCAGGTTCTGTGAATGCAGGTGAAGTGAATGCGGCTGTGGCCGCAAATTTCACGGTACCAGCCCAGCAGATTGCTGCACTGTTTGAAAAGGAAACCGGAAATACGGTTAAATTCAGCTTTGGTTCAACCGGCAAATTCTATTCACAAATCAAAGAAGGCGCACCTTTTGACGTGTTACTTGCGGCTGATGAAAAAACCCCGAAGTTACTGGAGCAGGAAGGCTTGGCTGTTGCTAATTCTCGTTTTGTCTACGCCTTGGGGACATTGGTGTTGTGGAGTGCAAAGCCCGGATATGTGGATGACAAAGGTATCGTGTTAAGCAAGGGGAGTTATAACAAGCTTTCTTATGCCGATCCCAAACTCGCACCCTACGGATTGGCAGCCGAGGAAACGTTGCAAAAGCTGAACTTGTGGGACAAGGTGCAAAGCAAATTAGTAACGGGTGAAAGTATTACTCAAGCCTATCAATTTGCAGCAACGGGGAATGCAGAGTTGGCCTTCATTGCTTTGTCGCAAATCACCAAAGATGGCAAGGTGGCCGAAGGCTCATGGTGGATAGTTCCGGCGGATCTTTATTCGCCCATTAAACAAGCTGCCATACTGTTGTCTGCCGCGAAAGATAAAACAGCGGCACAAGCTTTTCTCACTTTTCTGAAGAGTGAAAAGGCTGTTAAGATTATTCGCAATTATGGGTATGAGTTACCTTAAGATTGTTTACTCCCTTCTACCGCCCGCGGTAGAGGGGCTCTAGTTGTAAATTTTTTGATTCTGCGCACTAAACGCCATGAACATATTAGACCCCGCTGACCTGCAAGCCGTATGGCTCACGCTCAAATTGGCGAGTGTCACAACTTTATTGTTATTGTTTTTTGCTACATCAATAGCCTGGTGGCTGGCACACAGTCATAAATGGTACAAGGGAGTCGTATCAGCACTAGTTGCTTTGCCATTAGTGTTGCCGCCTACAGTATTGGGGTTTTATTTGTTGCTGATCATGGGGCCACATGGAGTCGTGGGTGAAATCACCAGCGCATTACATCTCGGCAGATTGCCGTTCACTTTTAGCGGATTGGTGATTGGCTCGGTTTTGTTCTCAATGCCCTTTGCCGTACAGCCCATTCAAAATGCTTTTGAAGCGATGGGCAAACGACCGTTAGAAGTTGCAGCGACTTTGCGGGCAAGTCCGTGGGATCGTTTTGTCAGCGTGGCATTGCCATTGGCGCGGCCGGGTTTTCTCACTGCGATCATTCTGGCCTTTTCGCATACGGTGGGTGAGTTTGGAGTGGTGCTGATGCTGGGCGGCAATATTCCCGGTGAGACACGAGTGCTTTCCGTTGACATCTACAATCATGTTGAAGCAATGGAGCTCGGTACAGCTCATCTGCTTGCCGGTGGTATGGTGCTGTTCTCATTTACGGTGTTGCTCGGACTGTATTTTGCAGGCGGTAAATCGTGGAAGGGCCTGCGGTGAGCGAAATATTGAGAAAAGAAATTCAGGCTCAGTTCAAATTGCAACTTGGCAACTTCACGCTGGATGCGGAATTCAAAGTGCCTGCTGTCGGCGTTACTGGGTTGTTTGGCCCCTCCGGTTGCGGCAAGACAACACTATTGCGATGCATTGCGGGTTTGGATCTTGCTCAAGGTTCGCTACACGTGAATGGCGTAACATGGCAGGACGCGAATACTTTTGTAAAAACACACAGACGCCCATTGGGGTATGTATTTCAAGAGGCCAGTTTATTTCCACACTTGTCTGTGCGCGCAAACTTGGAATATGGCTATCAGCGAATTAAGCCTGCAGAGAGAAAAGTAAAGTTAGATCAGGTTGTGGAATGGCTTGGATTGAGTCACTTGCTTGACCGTAACGATCCGGCAAAACTTTCCGGTGGTGAGCGCCAACGGGTTGCCATCGGGCGTGCCTTGCTCACCAGTCCGCGCATTTTGTTGATGGACGAACCGCTCTCTGCTCTCGATGCGATCAGCAAGCAAGATATTCTTCCTTATCTGGAGCGGCTGCATCGTGAATTGGATATACCCGTGTTTTACGTTAGTCATGCAATCGACGAGGTTGCACGTCTTGCAGATCATTTGATATTGTTGGATCAGGGCCGTGTTATTGCCAACGGGCCAATTCATGAAACACTCGCTCGTCTGGATCTGCCGACGGCGCATTTTGATGATGCGGGTGTGGTTATCCAGGCTGCGATAGCGAAGCATGATGAACCTTATCATCTGACGCGACTGGATTTTTCCGGCGGTAATTTATGGGTGGGGAAACTGCATCAAATGATAGGCACACAAGTGCGCGCCCGTGTATTGGCGCGCGACGTGAGTATCGCCACCTTAATGCCGCGTGAATCCAGCATCAGTAATATTCTTGAAGGTGTCATCAATGAGATTCGCGATGAAGGCCCCGATAAAGTAATCTTGCGCATTTTCATAGGCGAATCTCAAGTTTTGTTGTCGCGCATCACACGACGTTCGCGCGATCAGCTTGGTTTGTCGGTTGGCAGGACAGTGTATGCGCAGGTGAAGAGCGTGGCGTTAATGTCTTAAATACGGCGATAAAATCCAATTTGCGTCGCTATGCGGCGTTGCTCACAAATAAGTACTTCTTACATATTTATGTATATGCTGCGGCATAATTTTTTGTTCGCGCCTTGCCTGGCTTGGTAAATTGAATTTATGGATATCTCTTTAATGAATGGGTAAATACAGCATGAGCTATTTGGCCTTAACTGACGAAGAACTATCCCGGCTTTTGATCGACGACGTGTCTTGTGGCGATCTAACCACGGAAACATCTGGCATCAATCAAAGTGCGGCACGCCTTGAATTCCGTGCAAGGCAAGAGATGGTAGTGTGCGCCATCGAGGAAGCTGCGCGATTATTTATATTAAATGGCGCAGCGGTCGAACTGTTGGTGCAGTCCGGTCAAAAGGTCAAAAAAGACACTTTGCTGCTGCAAGTGCAAAGCAGCGCACAGATTTTGCATCGGGTATGGAAAACTGCACAGGTGCTGGTGGAATGGGCGAGTGGCATTAGTACAGCCAGCGCCGCCATTGTAAGTGCCGCCGCGCCGGTAGCCGTGGCGTGTACGCGCAAGAATGTGCCGGGGACTAAAGCGCTGTCGGTTAAAGCAGTGCGTTCAGGCGGAGCTATCATGCACCGCTTGGGTTTGTCCGAGTCGCTGCTGCTATTCCACGAGCACCGTTTGTATTTGAATGAAATTCCTTCAGTAACTGTAGCAAGGTTCAAGCATGCAGAACCGGAAAGAAAACTGGTCGTAGAAGTTGCGGACATAACCGAGGCAATGCTCTGGGCGAATGCGGGAACGGAAGTATTGCAACTTGAAAAATTTACCTCTGAAGCTGTTGCCCAGTGCCGCATTGTATTGGATCGTGCCGGACTGAGAACGGTGCTTGCTGTGGCTGGCGGTATTCGCGCAGACAATGCAGCCGAATATGTGCGTGCCGGAGCTGATTTGCTGGTGACCTCTGCTCCTTATACAGCGCCCCCAAAAGATGTGCAGGTGACTTTTCTCATTTAGTTGATGGTATGACTGGTTCAGCGTAACCAAAACAAGAACCAGCTAATCTTTTGAGTTTGCTTCCGGATTGTGGATGCTTCACTCAAATAGCTTGTCTACCAAATTTGCCACCACGAACCTTTGGTGCCTGTCATCTGTGAGAACTCAACTGTTGCCTCCTGTTCCCAAGCGGCTACGGAAAAACCGGCTTGCTGCAAAGCAGCACTGTACTTTGTATCTTCACCCTGAATATGTTCCTTGAGCCAAGTTTTTAGAAAGCTTAGCATCTCAAAATAGATCGGTTTTTCATCGACCAGATACTTATTGCAAAGTCGATCCAGTTTTTCCACCAGCTTTTTGTGTTCATTAATGTGAGAATCCAAGTCTTTGTATTTTGCCTGGCGCAACAGACTCTCCTCCAGCGAAAAGTGTTTCTGGGTATAACTCATCAGTGCATCCAGTATTTCTGCAATGACCTTATCTCCCTCGCGCTTAGATACCGCTATAAATAATCGGTTGAGGATGCTTACTAGTTCTTGATGTTGTTCATCAATAGCTTTGATGTTTACACTGTAATCGGAAGACCACTTGAAGAATACTTCAGACATAATTACGCCCCTAGATCAGACACCATTCGGCCAAGTCAATTTTAGGGCAATAAGATTACAAAAATATTTCGGATAACTCTAAAATAGTCGTGTCAGCTCTTTGATCTCAAGAGTGTTGATCCATTGCGGCATTGTAAAGATGAAAACGAGCCTTGCCAGATTGCTTGGCTACATACATGGCCTGATCGGCGTGGCGCAATAATATATCGGGATCTTCATCATCAAGCGGATATATGCTGACTCCAATACTTGCGCTGACCGAACAATTCTTGTTGTTTACGGTAATCGGTAGAGATATCGCCGCTAGAAGTCTTTCTATTGTTGATACAGATTCTTTACCTCTTTCGTGCCCCAGCAACAGCACAACGAACTCATCCCCGCCGAGACGGGCAACTGTATCGCCACCCCGAATCGTTTTTCCAATGCGTTTAGCTATTTCAATCAATACCTGATCACCCGCTGCATGACCCCACTGATCATTGATTGGCTTAAATCCGTCAAGATCAAGATAGCAGACCACCATCATGTTCTTCTCACGCGCTGTCTGTAAAATAGCCTGTTTCATTCGGTCAGCCAACAGCATCCGGTTGGGAATACCCGTCAAAGCATCAAAGTGGGCAACATGCCTCAGTTCTTCTTCATGACGCTTGCGCTCAGAAATGTCCTGAATGATCGCGACCCCACCCACAATTTCTCCTTCACTATCGAGTGATGGTGAACAAGTCACTGATACCCATTTGTTGGCATCACTGTCGGTGGCACTGTAATGCCCCTCGTAATAGCCCAATTCGCCCTCCAACGCCTTTCTCAATGCGGGCAGTGGGGATTGATCTTTTAGGGTGTTCATGTCCAATCCATTGAGACGCTCAATAGAGGTATGCAGCATGTTGGCGAAACGATCATTGCAATATGTAATATTGAGGCCGTTGTCATAGTGAAAAATTCCAACAGGTGAATGGGTGAGCAGCAAACGATATCGTTGCTCACTTATCTTCGCTATTTTCTCGCGTTCGGCAGCTTCGAGATGCAATACGATGTTCTCGGAAACATTCCTGTTGATATGTCTCAAATTCATGATCATGAAGCCGAGATACAACATTACCCCTGTACTCATTGTTACAGACAAGCTATCTCCAGCAAGAAACATCCGAATGATGAGAGGCGAAATTACCAATAAAATAAATATGATTGAACTTATTATGTCGGCAGCATAGGAAACTAAAGCACCTGCCGACAAGCCGGCCAGTATGAAAACAAGGAATATCTGATGCTCTGGATTATTGGAGGGAAAAAGCAGAAAGCTTGCCGAACCCCAAACTATGCCTGACACAAAAACGCCGAAACGAAACCTTATCAGCCAAGAATGAGTTTCGGAATTATTCCTTGTATCAGAGCGCTGGTAAGCTATGGTGAAAGCAATTCGTAAAAGTGCAACCAGAACCACCAGACAACTCCATGCAAGAACTACCTCAGAGTCGATGACATCACTTTGCTTATAAGCAAGAAGTCCAGCCAAAATTATGCTGGCAAGCTGCGCCACATTGCTCGTAGAGAATAGTTGTCGCGTCTGGGCGGCTTGTATAGCTATCTTTTTGTCCATGTAATCACCACATGCGATCTCGGCAAATTGGGAGCGGCGTATTGTGAACCAAGGATAATATTAGTACCACGACCATTGAGCGTAAACTTTCTCAACTATTTACAGAAGGATAGAATCTACCCGACTAAATAAATAACGGCAATATGCCAAACGGCCTAGATAGGTATTAAACCCAAATAATCCATTAGCGTGAAAATGCCATTGTAGGAGCGCAATTCATTGCGCGATGATTTTTGTCGCCCGATAAATCAGGCTCCTACGAAGCTCGATCAGGCTAATGGGCAATCTGGGTTAAATCGTTATAGTATGATCCAAGGGGGCCTTGGTGAATGTGATGAGATTGCCATAGTTTAACCGAGATTTTCCATTAGGCAATAATCAGGGCGAATAAACCGGAGTAAATTTGGCGGGCAAATCGAACGAATTCGATGCGTCCCACAAACCCTGCATCCACGTTCTCTGCTGCATTGCCAATGCCAGATTCAAGATTGTTTTTCGGCTCTCAGTGGTCAGGTAAGCCGGTTTTGCAAAGAGTTTGTAGCGCAATGTTTGCAGCGTGTGCTGCACA
>Ga0182030_10000864_pt1 | contig 59868 bp, 48 predicted proteins | sample 812S3MmetaG_FD_121299 | JGI IMG/M metagenome (GOLD analysis project Ga0182030, IMG submission 121299) | Permafrost microbial communities from Stordalen Mire, Sweden - 812S3M metaG (Illumina Assembly) | ecosystem: Environmental > Terrestrial > Soil > Wetlands > Permafrost | place: Sweden... | reverse complement strand
TTCTGCGGTGGTCAGCGACAAACCTTCCCCGCTGCCCTGGCTGCACAGGTAAACGCTGAGGTCGTGGGGGACAAAGCGGGCCAGGTGGGCCGCCAGCAGATCCTCGTCGAGGGCCCCATCACTGCGAAACGGGGTGATGCTCATCACCCCCATCGGACCTGCACCGGGGCTTTGCTGTTCAGCACTGGGCACGAGGAACCTCCACTGCGTCGAGCGGGTTGGTCGCGGCGCGGGTGGCGCTACGTAGAGCCCGCCAGACCCGTTCAGGGGTCAGGGGCAGGTCGATGTGGCGCACCCCCAGGTGCGAGAGGGCGTCGATCACTGCGTTTTGCACGGCGGGAGTGGCTCCGATCGCCCCGGCTTGGCCGATCCCTTTGGCGCCCAACGCATTTACCGGAGTGGGAGTCTCCACGGTATGGACATCGAAGGAAGGTAGATCGGCGGCGCTCGGAACCAGGTAGTCGGCGAAGCTCGAGCTCAGCGGGTTGCCGGCGTCGTCGTAGGAGATTTGTTCGTAGAGGGCCTGAGCGATCCCCTGGGCAATCCCGCCGTGCTGTTGACCGGTCACCACCATTGGATTGATGATTACCCCACAGTCGTCGACCGCGACGAAGCGCAGCAAGGTGACCGCACCGGTTTCGACGTCGACTTCGGTGACCGCGATATGGGCTCCTGCGGGAAAGGTGGGTCCTGCCTGCTCCACGTCGGCATGAGCACCGAGCCCGCCGACGGGGATGAGCGCCGCCACTTCGGGAGGCAGGGCGCTGCCCTGAGCGGCGCGGGCTACCTCGTGCCAACTTACGCCCCGATCGCTCGAACCGTTGACGGCGAGCGTGCCGGCTGAGGTCACCACCACGTCTTCGGGTGCGGCTTCAAGCAGATGGGCCGCCACGGAGCGGGCCTGTTCGAGGATCTGATGGGCCGCGGCCACCAGCGAGCCCCCGGTCACCTGCAAGGAGCGAGCCGAGCCCGTCCCCGTGCCGTAGGGAACGGTTGCGGTGTCAGGGGGAGCAAGCGTGACCCGCCCGACGGGCACACCGAGGACCTGGGTGAGGATGAGACCCCACGTCGTCGCGTGGCTCTGGCCGGTGTCGCACGTTCCGGCTCTGACCACGACGTCGATCTGCCCATCGTCGGTGGGGCGGATGTCGACGGCGGCGTACTCCCCGGGCCGAATGCTGGGGGTGATGTCGAGCCACATGGCCACCCCGATACCCAACTGCAAGCGATCGCCGGCCTGGCGTCGCCGGGTTTGCTCGTGGCGCAGCGAGTGGTACTCGCTGTGTGCAACCGCCTCCTTCAGGGCACGGCCGTAATCCCCGCAGTCGTAGGTCGTGCCGGTAACCGTGGGGAAAGGAAACTGCTCCGGTTGCAGCACGTTGCGCAGGCGCAGGTCCACAGGATCGATATCCAACTCGACGGCGGCCAGGTCGACGAGGCGTTCGATCAGACCTCCCGCTTCGGCCCGGCCCGGACCCCGGTAGGCGCCCACGGGGGAGGTACTGGTCGCCGCAGTGACGCAGCGCGCATCAATGCGGCCGATGCCGTAGACCCATGGGAGCATTCGCAAGGCCATACCGGGCACCAACGCCCCCAGCGCCGGGTAACCGCCACCGTCGGCGATCAGGTAGCAGCGCAGTCCGACGATCGTCCCGTCTCGGCGCAGGCCCAGTTCCCCGTATTGGATCTGGCCCCGGCCATGCGACATCGACATCAGGTTCTCCCGGCGCGTCTCGTGCCAGGCCACTGCTCGGCCCAGGCGGCGCGCTGCGGCCGCCACCACGACCGTCTCCGCCGGCGTGTCGTATTTGCCACCGAAACCACCGCCCACCAGCGGCGCAACCACCCGGATGTCCTCTGGGCGAGCGCTCATGCAGTGGGCGATCTCGTCGCGCAAGCCGTGGACGCGCTGGCTGGCCGCCCACACCGTCACGGTGCCGTCGTCGGCGGGGATGGCCAGGGCGCCATTGGTTTCCATGGGGGCGGGCGCCACCCGCTGGTTGACGACCCTGGCGCGCACCACGATCTCGGCCGCGTCGAGCGCCCCGGCATCGAGGTGGTCGACTTCGAAGGCCACATTGGTTCCGTGCTCGGGGAACAGCAGGGGCGCTTCGTTGCCCAGTGCTGTTTCGGCATCGGTGCACGCGGCAGACGGGCCGTAGTGCACTTCGATCAACTCTGCGGCGTCGGTTGCTTGGCTCTCGGTGGCGGCGACGACCACGGCGAGAGCTTCGCCCACGAAACGGGCCCGATCGGTGGCTAAGGGCGGCCGGTTGAATGCGGGCGACAACATGCCGCTGGCGTGAGCCACCATTGGCTGGAGGGCCAAGTCGGCGGCGGTGAACACGGCGATCACCCCTGGCGCGGCTCGGGCCGTTTCCGTCTTGATGGCCGTCACCGTGGCGTTGGCTGCGCTCGAGCGAACGAACACCGCCTCCAGCTGGCCGAGGCGCAGATCCTGGAGGTAACGGCCTGCCCCCCGCAGCAACGGGTCGTCCTCGTTGCGCGGCCCCCCCTTCTCCGGTGACATCGCGCCACGCATACTACCGTCCCCCCTTTCGGCTGTCCCTATGATGCTGCGATCATGCAATCCCCGCGGCGTCAGTTGCGCCAACCTCGTCTCTCGGAGATCGTGGCCGAGGAGTTGCGCAGGCGAATCCTGTCCCACGAACTGGCGGACGGCTCGATGCTCCCCCGTCAAGAAGACCTGCTCGCCGAGTTTGCGGTGAGCGTGCCCTCTCTGCGCGAGGCGATGCGCATCCTGGAGACCGAAGGGTTTCTCACGGTGCGTCGCGGCAGTATCGGCGGCGCCGTTGTACACCTGCCCAAGCCCGTCGACGCGGCGTACACCTTCGGTTTGGTGCTCGAGTCCCAGCACGTAGGCCTCGACGATGTCATGGCTGCCTTGCAGTGGCTCGAACCGGTTTGCGCCGCCAGTTGCGCGACCCGGCGGGACCGTCGCCGTGAGGTCGTTCCCGAGCTCAGGGCCGCCATTCGCGACTCGGTCGCTGTGTTGGACGACCCGGTGGGCTACGGCCAGGCGGCCCGCAGTTTTCACGACGCCATCGTGGCCAACTGTGGCAACCACACCGTGCAGCTCATGGTGGGTGCGCTGGAGTCGTTGTGGAAGGCGCAGGTGCGCGAGCTGCGTACCGAGGGGGAGAGCGGCGTTCTTCCCGAGCGGTCGATGCGCGAAGCCAGCGTGGACGTCCACCGCCAGCTGGTCGCGGTCATCGAAAAGGGCGATGTCCCGGCCGCCGAGGCGCTGGCCCGCGACCACTTTTCGAACCGGTCGATCCAGCAGGTCTACGCCGGCCAGGGGCTTTTGGTGCGGGCCGCACTGTTGCGCGACCGCTAGGGCGGTTCAAGCCAGTGGCTGGGGGACAGGGAGATTGGTGGAAGGGTCGATTTCAAACGGGCTGTACAGCTCGAGCTCTTTGGCCATTTCCCGAACCGCGGGCACCACGTAGCGGCCCATGAGCCGCAGGCCGCGCATAGTGTCTTCGTGGGTGAAGTCGCCGTCTCCGTGCCAGAAGATGAGGCTGCCGGGCCGCAGCGTCTCGAGGACGTGGCGGATCTTGGGAATCACCGAATCCGGAGTGCCCACCACGCAGGCGTAGCGGGCCAGGATCCCGTCGAAAATCTCCCGTCGCCGGGCGTCGTGTTCCTCGGGGGTGCGGGCGGGCCCGCGTTCGGCCGGAGGCTTCTTGCCCGCTTCGGTGCCGGCTACCCCCCGGGCTGTGCGCACCGCGACGTATGCCGCGGTGGGCAACTGGTTGCCCGGTCCTCTGGTGTTGAGCCCCGGGAGGTTCTGGGCGTGAGGATTGGGTCGGCCGTTGCTTCCGTCGAGGAAGAGGTTGCCAGCCCCCTCGATCATCTTGCGTCCCGTTTCGTAGGCCAACTCCTCGGTTTCGTCGACATGCACTTTGAACATGTAGCCCAGATGCTGAGTCCCTGCTTCGAATCCGTTGAGGCGGGCCTGCTCCCGGTAGACGTCGAACGCCTGCGCCGTCAGGTCGAGTTGACTGTCCAGCATGATGTACGGGTAGCGGTGCTGCGCGGCAAAGGCCACAGTGGAGCGGCTGAGGATTCCCGGAATCCATATCGGAGGATGGGGTTGGGTGTAGGGCCGCATCCAAGGGTTCACGTAACGGTACTGGTAGTGGGTGCCTTCCCAGCGAAACGGTCCCGGTGTCGTCCACGCTTTGACAATGAAATCGTGGGCTTCTTGGAAGCGCTCCCAGTTGTAAGGGGACTGGGCATTGTGGGCGATGCTTTCTCGTCCAGTGCCCCGCACGAAACCTGACACCAGGCGGCCACGCGAGATCAGGTCGATGGTGGCCAACTCCTCCACCAGCCACAGCGGATCGTCCCAGATGGGTAGCACGTTGCCCAAAAGTACGATCTTTAGCTTTTCGGTGATTCGGGCCAGCACCGCGGCCTCGAGGTTCATGGCACCGCCGCCCATGCAGAAAGGGGTGTCATGGTGGGCGTTGAGCATCACCCCGTCGAAGCCCATCTGTTCGACCACCAGCTTCTCGTCGAAGTAGCGGTTGTACAGCTCGGCGCCGATCTCCGGCTTGTAGACCCCATTGCTGAGGGAAAGGTCCTGGAGCCCGCCGAAGTGTTTGTACCATTCGGCGTCGCGGTCCTGGTAGGGGCGTTCGTTGAAATAGCCGAGGAACACGGGGTCAGCTCCTAGCGATGGATCGAAGATCGACGGTCAGACGGGCCAGTTGTTCTGGTTGCTCGAGATCGACATTGTGCCCGGCGTCAGCCACGAGGTGGAGGGGCGCCCCGCCGAGCAGTTCCGCATAGTGGTAACCGCACTCGAGCGGCACAATCCGGTCGTCGCCGCCCCAGATGACCTGGGCCGGTATGCGCACGCCGCGCACCAGGGTGGGCAGCGAAATGCTCCACATCCACTGCTTCCAGGTGAGCCGGGCGGTCATCTCCCGGCTGAAGTCCCACAGTTCGATGACGTCGTCGGCGGGTGTCGCACCAAAGAGGGCATCGAAGCGGTCCTGATTGGCGAACCCTTGGCGGACATAGGCATCGAAGGCCGTCATCATCGGATCGTGGATGAAGCCCTCGGCCGGTTTTAGACCGGCCGCCCCCACCAGGGTGAGACTGGCCAAGCGACGCTGGTACATGGCGGCCATCTCTGCGGCGACCCACCCGCCGAACCCCAGTCCGACCACAGCCACCGGGCCCAAGTCGAGCGCGTCGAGTTGCTGCATGGCCAGCACCGCCAGGTCGCTGGGGGCCCGTGCGTCGCTCGGGCGCTGCGAACGGCCGAAGCCGGCCAGGTGCGGGGCCACCACCTGATTTGTCTGGGCTAGCAGTTCGAGGTATGGGGTCCACAGTGGGCCGGTTGAGTGATGGATTACGACGACAGGTTCGCCGCTTCCTGCGATATCAGCTGCAAGGAGGAGACCGCCAACGGTCACGTCACCCTGCAGCGGGATGGCATCTGCGTGGACGTTCACGGTGAGTCCCCCTGGCCCGGCAAGCGTTTCTGGGCACCCTAATATTCGCTTTGCAGCGCGTCAAGTGACTAGCGGTGCTGACAAGTCGTTACCATGGGCGCATGGCGCGAGGCATCCGCCCGGCGAGTAGCGGGGGGTACGTGTCTGCAGTCCGAGAGGCACATAAACAGTTGACGCGTGAGCGTCTCCTGGCCGGCGCGCGGGCCGCGTTCGACTCGAAGGGCTACGCCGCGACGACCATCGACGACGTCGCCGGTTTTGCGGGGGTCACCCGGGCCACGTTCTATCTGCATTTCGACAACAAGGCCGAACTCCTCGGCGAGTTGATCGCCGAGGTCGGCCGCCAGACCCGCGAGATCAACGACCGGCTCGCGGTGGTGGTGGCCCGCGGTGACCGCGCCAGCATCGCAGGCTGGCTCGACGAGGCTTTCGACTTTTGGGAGACCGTGCGCCCCTCCGCCATGGCCGAGGAGGAGGCGGCGGCGATCGAGCCGAGGATTCGCCAGGCTCGCACCGAGAGCTTCGATCGGGGGGTGGAAGCGGTCATGCGTGGCTTGGCGTCCGCAGGTCGCTTTGATCCCGACGGCCGCCGGGCTCGGGGGGTGCTCATGTACTCACAGCTGCAAAACGTGTTTCACCGATGGATGCGGGTGGGTTGGGAGGCGGACCGCGACGAGATGCTGAAGGTGATGACCGCCATGTGGATGGCCGCCCTGCGCTGAACCGGTTCCTAGGGGGAGCCGGCCCCCGCTACCTCCACGGCGAGCGCTTCCACCCGGCCCCGCGACAGGGACCGGGCCCAGCGGCGGTGATCGTCGTAGTCCTCGGGAATGGCGGCCATGAGGGCCAGCAAGGAGCGGACCGTAATAGCGGCGGTCATCACGAACAGGGTCTTGCGGTCCTCGCCTCCGAGCACACACGCAGTGACCCAGCGATCGGGCAGGGAACGCCGCTCCAGGATCGGGCCGCCTTCGGCTACTCGCAGCAACTCACCGGACGAGCCGGTGGCCACCCATACAGCCCCTTCGGCGTCGAGGCAGATGCCGTCGGGATGGGTGCCCGGCAGCAGTTGCGCGAACAGACGCCGCCGCGACAGCGTACCGTCGCCGGCCCGATCGAACGCGGTGAGCCGGAACGCGTGGGTTTCCGCCACGATCAGCGTGGCCTGGTCGGGGGTCAGGATGGTTCCGTTGGGTCCGATCATGTCGCCGGCGGCGACGGCGTAGGCCCCGTCAGGTTCAACCGCCACGATGCAGTCGGGGGTGGTACCGGCCCGGGTGGCTCCCGGGTCATGATGGTAGCGGCATCCCACGTAGGCTCGGCCTTCGCTATCGACGATCATGTCGTTGAGAAAGTCACCGGGAAGGGGTGACAGATTCGCATGGACGTGGGCTCGGCCGGCCTGCACGCGCATGATGTTCTTCGAGCGCATGGTGGCCACCAGAACTGAGCCGTCGGGCAGAAACCCGAGGCCTGATGGCTGCTCGAGCTCGGCCACCACTTCGGTCTTGCCGCCCGGTTCGTGGGCCAAGACCCGGTTGCCATGAATGTCGGAGAACCACAGCCGCCCGGCGTGCCAACGCGGTCCTTCGGGAAACACCAGGTCGTCGAGGACGGTGACCACTGGGTTCGACGGTTAGGAGACGGCGATGAGGTGCTCTCGGCCGGCGAAGAACTCGGGTTGGTCGCGGCGCAGCCGGCGGACCGCGGCGGCCCACATCTGGGGACGGAAGTAGCGGTGATAGGCCTGCTTGGACCGCTCGACATAGGGGCGGACATGCGGGGTTCCGCCGATCATCTCCGCTTCGATCTGGATGCGGGCGCATTTTTCGAAGGTAAACGCTTCGACGGTGGTCGTCTCCAGGGAGTCCCCCAGGAAAATGGCACCGTGGTTCTTGGCGATCAGCACATGGCGATCACCGATGGCCTCGCACATCGAGGGCCCATGCACCGGGGGCATGATGCCGTCCTCGACGTACACGACCTGCTCGTCGAGGAACAGCGACGCCATGTCGTTGTACATTTCGAGCTCGCGCCCGGTGGTGGAGAAGACCATGGCGTAATGCGAATGCGTATGGATGCAGCAGTTGACATCCGGTCGGGCCTGGTAGAAGGCGGCGTGGAACTTGATGGCGGGGGACGGTTCCCAGTCGCCTTCGAGCAGCTCGAGGTCAAACGACGACTTGATGACCCGCTCCGGCTCTGTCTCGTCGAAGTACTCGAACGGGCTGACCCAGAACGCGTCTTCGCCCGGGGCGCGAACGCTGACATGTCCCGCCACCGCACTCTCGCAGCCCTCGCGGGCCAAGATCCGTCGGGCCATGGCGATCTCGAAACGGACCTGATCGTTGCTCATCCTGACCTCCTGTGCAGTTGCCGTGCGACTGGCGCACCATCCCCCAAACCATCTAATCCTAGCAATGATGACAGCCAGCCGGCTCAGGTGTCGACGTAGCCGACGATGCGGCCCATCTCCAACTCCGCAGCACGACCGGTCAGGGCACTCAGCCAGCGCACATCCTGCTCCGCGATGAGCAGGGTGAGGCCCTCGTCGGCAAAGCGGCGAATGATCCGGAAGACTTCCTCTGCCGTCGACTCAGCCAAGCCGGCCGAGGGCTCGTCGAGGAGCAGGCAACCGGCGGCGCTGCCCACGGCCATGGCCAGGCACAGAAGTTGGCGCTGCCCCCCGCTGAGGTACCCCGCTTTGGTCTGCGCTCCCCGCTGCGCCAGCACTGGGAACATTTCGAGGAGTTGGTCGACGTCGCGGCTGCCCTGGAGCCTTTTGCGACCCAACTGGGTGGCAATGATGAGGTGCTCCCTAATGGTCAGGTTTTCGAAGACGCGGCCACCGTCGCGCACCAACCCAATTCCCCGGACGGCCACCTGGTCGGGTCGGCGGCCGAGGAGGGATGCGCCGGCATATTCGACGCGCCCGCTGGCTCGCCGGTGCAGGCCCCCGATGGTTCGCAGCAGCGTGGTCTTGCCGGCTCCGTTTTGGCCGACGAGGCCGAGAACGGTGCCGGGCTCCACGGTGAAACTGATATCGGAGAGAGCTTGGGCAGGACCGTAAAAGGCGTTGAGGTGCTCCACGACGAGGGCGGCGGGAGCCGCGGTGGGAGAACCCCCGATCGGCAGGTCCGCCAGGCTCGCCGGATGTCTGCTGCTCAGCATGGGTACGCGCATAGCGGTAATTGGTCCTATCACTTGCTCAGGTTGGCGGCGTCGGGTGCCGGGATCCCGTCGGGTTCGCCGCCCGCGACTACTCGTCCGTCTTGCATCTCTACCACCCGATCGGTGACCCGCTTGACGAATGCCAGGTTGTGTTCGATCACCAGCACCCCGCTACCGGCGTCCGCTACACGCCGCATGACCTGGCCCAATCGGTCCAGTTCGGCGCCCCCGAGGCCGGCTCCTGGTTCGTCAAGGCAGACAATGGCGGGGCCGCTGACTACCGCCCGGGCCACTTCCACCACCCGGCGGGTGCCCAGGGGCAAGCCGTCGACCCGCTGGTCGCGCAACGCAGGCGGGAGGCCGACCAGGTCGCACACCGCGTCGATGTCGCGGCGCTGCGCCCGGGTACGTGCCCGGTAGCCGGGCAACTGGAAGATGCCTCCGATCACATTCTGGCTCCGGGCACCAAGCAGGCCGAGGCGGATGTTCTCGATGACCGACATTTCGCCAATGAGGCGGGGGACCTGAAACGTCCGGCGCACCCCGCGCGCCGCGATGGTGTGCGGAGAGAGCCCGAGGACGGGTTTGTCGAAGAGGAGCACTTCGCCTTCGTCGGCTGGGATGTGACCGGTCACTACATTGAGCAGAGTGGTCTTCCCGGAGCCGTTGGGCCCCACCAGTCCGACCACCTCGCCCCGGCGGATGGTGAGGTCCACGCCTTCGAGCACCGAAATCCCGGCGAACCGTTTGCGGATTCCGCGGGTGGCGAAGATGACCGCGCCGGGCGCCACCCCCGCATCGCTGCCCGGCGCGCTGGCGGTTGCGTCGGGCAGCGATGCGGTGCTTGGCCCGTCGCTCCCACCGGCTGCGACCGCCTCCGCCAATGCCGCCGCGGGAGTGGCAAAGATCCAGCCCAGGCGGCTAGCGAGGCGAGCTGTCGAGGCACCCCACGCATGGACAATGCCCCGAGGCAGGCCGATGGAAAACACGATGATGGCGATACCGACCACCAAGGGGTTGTAACTGGAGAAGGGCCCGATCCACAGCGAGACGATCTCGACGATCACCGTGCCGATAATCGGTCCCCACACTGACCCCATCCCGCCCAGCACCACCCCGGCCACGATCACGATGCCGATGTTCAACGAGAAAGAACTGGTGGAGATCACGGTATAGGCGTGGGCCCACGTCCATCCAGCCAGCGCGACGGGAAATGACGACACAATCGACACCAGGGCCTTTGTGGCCACCACGTTCACGCCGCAGGCCTCCGTGGCCAGAGGAGCATCGCGGAGCCCTCGCAGGATCACCCCCCAGGTGGATCGCGACAGGTTGTACATCCCGACGAGCAACACGACAGTGATCCCGAGGATAATCCAGTACTGGTGGCTTGAGCTGCCGAGGACGAGGCCGACGCCGGGCAGCGGGGCGATCCCTGCCAGGCCGTTGGTGCCACCGGTGAGGCTCTGGCACAGGTTGACCACGTCAGGGAAGATCACCGCCGCAAAAAACGTGGTGATAGCCAGGTACCAGCCCCGCAGGCGGAAGCCCGGCGCGCTCAGGGCGAACCCGACGAGGCATCCGCCGACCACAGAACACGGCAGCGTAAGCCATGGGCCGAGTCCGTAATGGGTGTTCAGGACGCCTGCGGTGTAGGCGGAGAACCCGAGTACGACGGGCTGGGCCACTGCGAACTCGCCTGCGTATCCCAGTCCGATATTGAGCCCGAACGCCACCATCACGTACAGCAGGACCTGCTGCACCCGGGTGAGTTCTGATACCCCGGCGTACTCGGGTAGCAGCGCGGCGAGGATGATGACCACTGCGGCGAGCGCCATGCGAGTCGGTCGGGGATAGCGGGCGGCCGTAGCAATCGCCGCCGGGGGACGTCGGGTGTGCAATGGCGCCGGGGTTTGCTCCTCGATGCTCATCGTCTCAGACCTCCCGTATGGCGGCGGCGCCGAATGCGCTCCCGCCCGAGCCGAAGATGCCCTGGGGCCGAGCGAGGAGAATGACCAACAGCGCGGCGTAGATGAGCGCCCCGGACCAGTTGGGATTGATCCAGATCACTGGCACCTCGCCGACCAGGCCCACCAGGAGGCCCCCCAGTATGGCTCCGACGAAGCTGCCGTAGCCCCCGATGGCCATTGCCGCGAAACCGTAGAAAGCGTACTGATTGGCGATACCGGTCTGGGCAAAGCTGATAGGGGCGACCAGGAAGCCGGCCAGGGCCGCCAACATGCACCCGACCACGAAAACTCTGCGCACCGCGCTGGTTATAGAAATCCCGGCGATGGCCGCCCCCTCGATGTCGTTGAACACGGCCCGCATCACCAGTCCGGTGGGTGTCGCTCTCGAGATGTATTCGAAGATGATGGCCAACGCCGCAGTGACGCCCATCATGACCAGGTAGATGGGGCGGATGTCGAGACCGAACACCCGGATGGAGGTCGTCGATACGTAGAAGTTGACCGGTTCGATGGTGCCGTCGCCAAAGGTCAACGACACAATGCTGTTGAAGGCCAGGCCCAGTCCCAGCGTGGAGAGGAAGGTGCCGAAGGTCAGGCTGCTGATTCCCGTGCGATGCGTGAGGGGAAGTACCGCGATGGTGTGACTGACCAGGCCCACGACTCCACCGGTGGCCATGACAATGCCGACGACCACCAGGACCGGATAGTGCAGCTGGGTGCCCAGGCCGAAGCTCACCAAAGCGCCGGCCATGACCGCGGAGCCTTGAGCAAAGTTGAACACGCCACTTGCGCCCAGGATCAGCGTGTAACCCATGGCGATGATCCCGTAGATCGAGCCGACCCCCAGGCCAGCCACGATGGCGTTGGCGACTAGTGCACCCACAGCCCTCCCCTTATGCAATAGCCCGCAAGCGGCGGTGACTGTAGCACGGCTTTCGCGACCGCAGCCTCGATCCTTACTGTCATTTATGGTTTAGCGGCCCAGGGCGGTGATTGGCTTGACGGCGCCCGCTCGGCATGAGACAGTTCACCCGCACAGCGAGAACTGTAATGATTAGAGTGATAGCCGCGGCCGCCAAAATCGGCTCTGTGAGGGAGGGGACAAGATGGAGTCGATTGGGGTTCGCCGCGCCAGGCTGCGCCCGCTAACGGGTGCCGCTGCCATTGTGACCGCAGGAGCGCTGGTCGCCGCCTGTGGGTCGAGCAGCAGCTCTTCGGGTTCGACCTCGACTACTACCGCGCCGACGACGTCGGTCTCGTCCGGCTCAACCGCCACCACGACCGGCGGCACGGCGAAGGCCCCTTCGGGCACCCCCTATTACATCGGTGCCGAGTTGTCACTCACCGGCGCCTACGCCAGCTTCGAGACGCCCATGTTGTCGGGACTGCAGGTGGCTGTGGAGGAGATCAACGCTTCGGGCGGTGTCCTCGGCCACCCCGTGGCTCTGGCCTACCAAAGCGACGGATCCGATCCCACGAAGGTGACTCCGGCGTTGCAGAGCATCTTCTCGGGCGGTCGAAAATTTTTCTACATGCTGCCGAACGTACTGCCCAATGTGACCGACATCGTGCTGCAGTACACCCAGAAGTACGGCATAGCGTCATTTGATGCGGGGTCGGGTCCCGGCATCTTTGATGTCAGCCAGCATCCGTACAACTATTCGATCTACCCTGCCAACTCGGTACAGATCCCCGCCTACCTGGCCGCTTTCAACCAACTCACCGGAGGCGCGGCGTCGGGCGTCAAGCTCGGGGTCATCAACGACACCGAAGCAGCCGACGAGACCCTATCGGGGTTGATCGCCACCGGCCTGAAGCAGGCCGGCGGTCAGGTGGTCGACACCGAGTCGGTCGACCCGACAGCGACGGATGTCTCGGTGCAGGTGCAAAAGGCCAAGCAGGCCGGGGCAAACGTCCTCGAGGTGCAGGCGTCGGGCAACATCGCCACGGAAGTGGCAGAGGCCGTCCAACAGTTGGACTGGACCACGGTCAAGATTGTGGTGTCACCGGCTGACAACAATGCCCAGACGCTTTCCTCCATCCCCAAGAGCGTGCAAGCCCAGTACTTCGGTGTGGGCGAACAGATCTACCTGCGCAACTCTGCGGGCACGGGTCCCTTGGCCAAGTACCAGTCGTTTGCCGACCTCTTGTCCAAGACCTCAGGTGGCATCAACGACCTCGAGATCTCGGCCAATATCGCCGACTCCGCGGTGCTTGCCGCCTGGGCCGTCAACCAGGCCGGCACCCTCGACATCTCCAAGGTGAGCGGCGTCCTCAACAACCTTTCGACCACCCCCCCACCCTCCAACCTGTTGACCTGGTTGCCTAACCCGGGGTGGACAGCGGCCGACCACGGCTTCGATCACGCCAACCTCAATAGCACCTGGTGGGCACTGCTCAACCCGGGTAGCCCGTTGCAGGGGACCTATCCCGGTCAGGCCCTGACCATTCCGTAGGACGGGTCGCTTTCGGGGATCTGTCGCTTTCCTGGTACCCGTCTGTTGTCCCTTCACCGTTTGGAGGAGTAGTGAGCTCTCGGTCACCCAGTACCCGGCCGCCCAGCACCCTGGTCTGCACGATCACACCCTTCGACGCGAACGGGGCGCTCGACGAGGCCGCGCTGGCCTGGCTCCTGGGCCGGATCGGTGCCGCAGGGATCGGGGTGTTCTTGGGGAGTGCGTCGCCCGGTGAGGGCCACGCGTTGAGCGCGGCGGAGACCGAGCGCCTCTACACGGTGGCCCGCGAGACGCTGGGCCACCGTGTTCCGGTGCGGGCCATGGGTGCCGAACCGCGTCGGGCCGAGGAACTAAAAGAGCTCATCCGGATCGCCGAAGCGGTCGAACTCGACGCCGTGCAGCTGTATTCGGTCGATCTCGGCCACTCCAGCCGGCCGACCGACGCCGAGCTGGAACGGTACTTTCGCACGCTCCTCGAAGGGATGACCATCCCCGCCGTTCTCTCCAGCCACCATTTCGGCGGTTATGTGATTCCCGAGGATGTCCTGGCTCGCCTTTTCGACGACTACCCCAACATCGCCGGCATCAATGTCACGAGCCCCGATCTGGCCTACGTGACCCGGGTGGTGCAACTGGTCGACGGACGGGCCGATGTCCATGTCGGCGGTCCCATGCAGGCCCTGTCGGCCCTGGCTCTGGGGGCCCAGGGATTCCTGTGCTCGGAAGGGATCATCGTCCCCAAGTTGGTGGCGTCGGTCATCGACAACTACCGCCGGGGCGCCATGGCCGAGACCTTCGAGGCGTATGCCACCCTGATCCGCCTGTTCAGCACCAACGTCTGGGCCGGCGGATCGATCCGCTGGACGAAGGCCGCCATGAGAGTGCTGGGTATGCCGGGCTGGCACGCCCGGCCTCCCTATCTTCCGTTGCCCGAGGGAACCCACCCGCGCATCCTCGCTTCTCTGGAAGCATCGGGGATTCCGGAACTCGACGAGCTCCCGTGGCGCCAGGAAGCCGCCTAGCACGATGCCTACGCTCGACGAGCTCCGGGCTATGGGCTCGGTCATTACGCGAGGTCGCACCTCGCGCGAAGTCACCTTCCTCCCTGACCCGCCACGGCGTCCGCGTCACTTTCCGCTGATTTCGGTTGACGACCACGTCGTGGAGCCCGCTCACCTCTTCGAGGGCCGTCTGCCTCGGGCTTGGGCCGACCGGGCCCCGAGGGTGGTGGAGGAGGCAAACGGCGATCAGGTGTGGCTCTTCGAGCACATCCGTGAATCGCACACAGGACTCAACGCAGTGGTCGGCAGGCCCATCGAAGAATGTGGATTCGAACCGACCCGCTTTGATGCCATGCGGCGCGGCGCCTGGGATCCGGTGGCCCGCGTGGCGGATATGGACATCAACGGGGTGTACGCCTCGTTGAACTTTCCGTCGGCTCTCTCCGGTTTCGCCGGGCAGCGCTTCCAGCTCGGGATTGACCCCCAGTTGGCCTTGGCGGTGGTCCGGGCTTGGAACGACTGGATGCTGGAGGAGTGGGCGGCCACCGACCCGGACCGGTTCATTCCCTGCCAGCTGCCCTGGCTGCTCGACCCGCAGGTGGCAGCCGAGGAGATCCGGCGCAACGCCGAGCGGGGCTTCAAAGCCGTCAGCTTCACGGAAGGGCCGGAAAAGTTGGGGCTGCCATCCCTCCATACCGGGTACTGGGAGCCGCTCATGCAGGCTTGTGAAGACACCGGCACCGTCGTGTGCCTCCATGTGGGCTCCTCCTCGACCATCCCCGAGACGAGTCCCGACGCACCGCCCGACACCATCGGAGTCCTCTTTTTCGCGTACGCCATGTTCTACGCCGTGGATTGGCTGTACTCGATGATCCCTGTGCGCCACCCGCAACTCAAGATATGTCTCTCCGAAGGCGGTACAGGTTGGGTGGCGGGCCTGCTCGACCGGCTCGATCACATCCTGCGCTATCACGTGCTGTACGGAACGTGGAAAGGCATCGACCTGACGCCAGCCGAGGTGCTGCAGCGCAACTTTTCCTTCTGTGCCATCGACGACCCCTCGAGCTTCCTCCAGGTCGATCGGATCGGCGCGGAGCGCCTAATGGTGGAGGCCGACTATCCCCACCTCGATTCGACATGGCCGGACACCCAATCCCTCCTGCAGCGGCACCTGGCGCACCTGCCGGCGGCCACTATCGACCTCATCTGTTGGGGCAACGCGTCGAGGATCTTCCGCCACCCGGTTCCTTTGGCCATCCAGCGCGATCCCAACGCTTTTTGAGCATGAGCGGCACTTCTCGGCGCGAGGGTTAAAGTGGCCATCGTGGCCAATGTGATCGCACCTGATGGAAGTGACGGTTCTTTCGGCGTGGCCCAGATGCGCCAGCCGCGCCTGGCCGAGATGGTGGCGGGTGTCCTCCGTGAGCGCATCGTGTCGGGGGAACTGGCCGACGGCGCCGCTCTGCCCGGACTGGAGAAGCTGGTCAAGGAGTTCGGGGTCAGCCCCCCGTCGCTGCGCGAAGCGTTGCGCATCTTGGAAAACGAGGGCCTCATCACTGTGCGGCGAGGCAACGTCGGTGGGGCGATCGTGCACCGGCCCAACGCGGAGGCCGCCGCCTACATGCTCGGATTGGTACTTCAAGGCGGAAAAGTCCCGGTCAGCGACCTGACCGTCGCCCTGGGTTACCTCGAACCGCTCTGCGCCCGACTGTGCGCGGCGCGAAGCGATCGCCGCCGGATGGTGGTACCCGTGCTCAAGCAGCATCATCGTGACTCTGTAGCGGTCATCGAGGACGCGGTGGCTTTCGAGGAGAGTTGCCAGCGTTTTCACAACGCCATCATCGAATGCTCGGGCAACCAGAGCATCGTATTGGCTGTCAGCGCGTTCGAATGGCTGTGGCGCCAGCAAGATGACGGGTGGGCGCACCGCGTTTCGGTCCTCCACGAATACCCGGACCTGGAGTTGCGCAGGGCGGGCCTCGAGGCGCACACCACCTTGCTGGGCGCCATCGAGCGCGGCGACACTGCGGAGGCGGAGGATCTGGCCCGGGCGCATTTGCGCGATCCCCGTATCCGCAAGGTATCCAAGACGGCCGGCCTGGTGGTGCGGGCTACCGACATCTCGCGGGGCCGGTCGTCGTCAACTGCCGCCGGGCGCTCCACGCCCCCGTCGGCCGGCAACGACTGAACGCTGAGGTCAGGGTCATCGGCGCTGCGGGGGGCGTAGCCGACTCTGCGCTGGAGCCGCTCTTCGAGCCGATAGACATCGGTGCGCTACGGCTCCGAAGCCGGCTGATGATGACGACCCACGGTCCACGTCTGGCCCAGGACAGGTACCTCGACTACCTCGACGCCCGCAGCCGGGACGTAGCCCTGGTCGGGGTCCACGCGGGTTACGGAATGTCGACCTTCCCGCCGGGTCCCGGGGTGTTTGATTCGGCGCAGGCGGCCGATCCCGATGCGGTGGCGCCCCATCCGCTGACCGTGGCCGGACGCGCCTGGTGCGAGCAGTTCGTGCCTCTTCTGCGTGAGCAGGGCCGAGCGGTGCAGCAGCGTGGGGCCTTTTGCTTCGGTCAGCTCCATCACGCCGGTGTCAGCGAGCACACCGAGTCGCTTCGCCCTCCCGCGGGGCCGTCGGGCGGCCCCGACGAGTTCCGGCGGCGCAACCCACGCGTACTGAGCGCAGCCGAGATCGCCGAGCTGATCGAAGTGTTCGCGGGGGCGGCTGACCGGGTCGCCCGGGCCGGGTTGGACGGGGTCGAAATCCATGCGGGCCACGGCTATCTCCTGCACCAGTTTTTGTCGCCGCTCACCAATGTTCGCACCGACGCCTACGGTGGCAGCGCCGACAACCGGCTGCGATTGCTGTTGGAGGTGGTGGCCGCGGTGCGCGACGCGGTCGGCGACTCCCTTCCCGTCGGGGTCCGCATGCCGGGTGCCGAATCAGCGCCAGGAGGCCTCGAGCGCAGCGACCTGCAGGTCGTGGCCCGGCGACTGGCGGACGCTGGGGTGGCCTACCTCAATGTCAGCAACGGCACCTACACCGGGCTGCGACGCGGGCTGGGCATGGCCTATGTGGCGCCTGCCGCGGTGCCGCCTGGTCCGGCGGTATCCGACGCGGCGGCTATCCGCGCCACGTCAGCCATCCCGGTCGGGGTGGCCGGCCGCATCGTCGATCCTGCTGCGGCAGCCGCCATCGTGGCCGCCGGCGAGGCCGACCTGGTGGGCGTGACCCGGGCCCTTATCGCTGACCCGCAGTTTTTCGCGAAAGCCCGATCCGGTCGGCCGGCGGCCATCAATGCTTGCATCGCCTGCAACGAGTGCCACACCGGCGTCAGTGTGCGCTGCACGGTCAACCCCGCCGCGGGGCGCGAACGCGAACTGGCCATCGCCCCCTCTTCGTCCCGACGGCGGGTCCTGGTGATCGGTGGAGGGCCCGCCGGCCTGTACGCCGCAGCAGCCGCCGCAGCCCGGGGGCACCACGCGACGTTGGTCGAACGGGAACCCCGCTTGGGCGGCGTCCTGGAGACGGTGGCGCACGGCCTCGCCCGCCGCGACCTCATGAGCTTTAGCCAACGACTCTGCGACGAGGCGGCACAGCAGGGGGTCGAGCTCATCACCGGGACCGAGGTATCGGCTGCGATGTTGGATGACCTGGACCCCGAGGACGTTGTGCTGGCGCTTGGCGCCCACGAATACCGTCCGCCGGTACCCGGAATCGACCTCGGCCATGTCCAAAGTGCTCTGCAGCTACTGCGGGACTCTGCGGTGCCGGGCGCGGCGCGCGCCGGGGGTCATGTGGTTGTCGTGGGGGGCTTGGAGGATCACCTGCCCCCCCTGCTGGCGGCCTCGGTCGTGGCCCGGACCGCTGGGAGGGTCACGTTGCTCACGGAAGGTTTCTCCGAAGGGGAGGGAATCGAAGCGGCCACCCGCTTTGGTCTGGTCCGCTCTTTGCGGTCCGGCGGCGTCGAGGTCCGCCGGCTCAGCGCACTGGCCGGCGTGGGGTCGCATTCGGTGGTTTTGCGGGATGTGTTCTCCAATGAGGAGACCACCCTGCTTGACGTGGACGCAGTGATCCTGGCCTGCGGGCGGCGCGCCCGAGGAACCGAAGCCGAAGCGCTGGTACGGGCCACGATCCCGGCAGCACGGGTGCACCGCATCGGCGACTGTCTGGCCCCCCGGCGCTTTCTCCACGCCACCATGGACGGCGCCCGGCTGGCCGCCGCCCTGTGATAACCGACGGCGCCCGGCTGGCCCGCCGCCCGGTGATGGCCAGCGACTATGAGGGCAGAAGACCCAGGTCTCGGGACCACTCCAGGTTCTGGCGGGCCGAGCCCACATGGGCGATGTGTACGACATGGCCCTCACCGGCATTGGCGTCGCCGTAGAGGATGGGTCCCAGGCCCCGGTCCTCGGCTTCGGTGGCCAGGCGGTCCAAGTCCTGCCAGTAGGCGAGATCGGTGGTCGAGGGGGAGAAAATCTCGTTGACGATGGGCACGTGGCTCGCCTCGCCCAGCATCATGCCGTAGTAGCCCAGATCCCGCAGCTCCTCTGCCCAGCGCCGCAGGCCGTCGATGTCATCGGTTGCCCCTCCCCACATCCCACTGATGGGATAGCGGATACCTGCCGCCCGGGCGTCGATGAGAACCTTGGATCGTAGGTACAGCGATTCGCGGCCTTCTGCGGTCCAGCGGTAACCGATCGCCTGGTGGATGTCACCGAAGCGTGACACGGCGCCCCCCATGTAACGGACGCGGGGCGAGGCCAGCGCGATCTCATAAGCCAGGCGGATGGCCTGGGCCGTTTCCAAGATGGGGTAGATGATGGTGCTGCCCAGCGGCAGGCCGAGCTCCGCTTCCAGGCAGGTCAGCAAGCCGTCCGCACGATGGACGTCGGCCGGCCCTTGGATTTTGGGGAGAAGGATGCCCGTCAGAGAGGGACCCATGACGGCGCGCAGATCCTTGAGTGTCTGGCCGGTGTCGGGCGGCTGGACCCGTACAAACCAGCGGGGTGCCCCCGCAGCGCCGGCCGCCGTATCGAAGAACTCACGGACCGCCTGGCGTGTGTGCTGGCGGGCGGACTCAGGGAACGGCGTACGCGGCTCTTCCAAATCAATCAATATCGCGTCGGCACCATGATCGGCGGATCGGGCAACTTCATCGGTTTCGCTGCCGGGGACGAACAAGACGCTGCGCAGGGGCGGGGCATGGAGTGTGGCCATCGAGTCGGACAATAGCGCAGCAGCTCCGAGTGTTTCCTCGCAATGATTGACAATGACACACTTGAATGGCTATGTTGCAGCAAACGGGGAGGAGTCATCGGTGACGCAGGTTGAGCATCTTTCGGCGCGCAGTATCCGGCAGCGTCTGGACCATCCTGTCATCGACGCCGACGGGCACTTCATGGAGTTCATGCCCCTGGTCAACGACGAAGTCCTTTCGTATCTCGAGGAGTCCGGTGGGCTCGACCTGGTCGAGCGTTTCCGTTCGGCCGGCGCCCGGGTAATGGACACCGCGGTGTTCGAAGCCGACCGCACCACCGAGGCAGTCGTTAACGGTTGGCGCTCCATTGCTTCGTGGTGGGGCAATCCGGTGGCCGACCCCCGGGAGCGGGCCACTGCGCATCTTCCGGCCCTGCTCTATGACCGCCTCGACGAGCTGGGCGTGGACCTCATGCTGACCTATCCGTCGTGGACTCTGGCCTTCATGACCGCGACCGATCCCCAACTGCGGGGGCCGCTGTGCCGCGCCGTCAATCGTCACATCGCTCGCCTGTTCCGGCCCTACAGCGACCGGCTGCTGCCGGCCGCCATCATTCCCATGGAGACACCCGAAGAGGCGGTTGCCGAAATCGACTACGCCGTCGGCGAGCTGGGCTTTCGTCTGGTGGTCATCGGCGGTCACGCGACGCGAGCCGTGGGGTCATCGGGGGACCCGGCGGCGTTTCGTCTGGACGTGTTCGGGCTTGACAGCGTCTACGACTACGACCCGGTGTGGGAGGCCTGCGTCGCCAACAGGGTGGCCCCGGTGTTTCACAGCTCCGTGCAAAACAGTCACCCGGCACGTTCGATCACCAACTACAGCTTCAATCACATCGGTGGCATCGCCCACGCCCATGAGGCATTGTGCAAAGCGCTGTTCATGGGCGGTGTATACCGGCGTTTTCCGCAGCTGCGGTTTGGCTATCTGGAGGGCGGCGTGATGTGGGGAGCGAGTCTGTTGGCGGACATGGTGGGGCACTGGGACAAGCGTGGCGCGCACGCCATCGAGCAACTCGACCCGTCCCGACTCGACGTCGATGCGGTCATGGCCTTTGTCGCTCAACACGGGACCGAGGAGATGGTGGCCAAGTCCGCCACCTTGGCCGGCGATCTTTCCCGGCCTCCAGCACGCCCGCTGCAACTCGACGACTTCGCCGCTGCCGGCATCTCCACCGCGGCGGATATTCTCACCCCGTTTGCCGAGCGTTCATTCTTCGGTTGCGAAGCCGACGATCCTCTGATGGGTTTGGCCTTCAAGTTGCACATTGCCCACACCGACGTCCGTCTTCGGCCGCTCCTCGGTACCGATGTGTCCCATTGGGATGCGCCGGTGATGAACGAGGTGATCCCCGAGGCCTACGAAGCGGTGAGCGACGGCGCGGTCAGCGACGAGGAGTTCCGGGAGTTCACTTTCGTGAACCCGGTGCTGCTCCACGGCGGCGTCAACCCGGACTTCTTCGCCGGTACCGTGTGCGACAAGCAAGCGCAGGCCGTTATCGCACCGTGAGAGGTCACTCGGCGGGCAGGAGATCGAGGAACCGGTCCAGCATCGCGTTGACCTGATCGGGAACCACCATCTGGATGAAGTGACCCGAGCCGACCACTTGGCCGACCTGCCAGTTGGCTCCCAATGCGGCCACCGATGCGGGCTCCGCAAACGGCCTGGCACCCAGTATCAGCAATGACGGCACGTCCGTATTGGCCAGCGCCGCGGCATGGCTGTCAAAGGCCAGCACCCCGTCCGCCATCGCCAAGAACACGTGGGCCGGCGTTGCTGCCATGGTCGCCGCTATGCGCTCGATCAACTCCGCGCCGTCGGTCGGCTCCACCAAGCGGCGACGCACAAACTCGCCGACGCGCGCCGCGTGGTCGGGTCCGCCGAGGCTCGCGTAGAAAGGGCTGAGCTCTGCGCTCTTGGGTCCCGGTGGCCGGATCCCCGAGTCAAGGAGGATCAACGCCCGGAACAGCTCCGGATGGTGTCCCACCAGGTCGAGGGCGATGCTCCCACCGAGACTGTGGCCGATGAACACGGTGGGGCCCAACTCCAGGTATTCGATCGTGAACCGGAGGTCATCGCCGAACACCTCATTGTTGTAAGGGGCCTGCGGTTTGTCGCTCTGTCCGTGGCCCCGCAGGTCGACGGCGACTACCCGGTAACGTTTGCTCAGGTGCGCCAACTGTGTTGCGAAGTGGGTGTGATCACAGGCCATCCCATGGATCAAGAGGATGGAATGGTCGCCGTGGCCCCGTTCCTCGTAGGCCAGGCGCACCCCGCCGCGTTGGATGAACCGCGTCGTGCCATCGACCGCGGCAGAGCTCATGGCGCGCTGAGACCGGTCAGGCCGAGTCGCTCGGCGAGAGCGAGTTGATCACGCACTCGGGGGATCCCCGCCGCGTCGTACAGTCTCCCGTTGATCGTCACCACGATCGTGCCCTCGTCCCTGGCTTTCTCCAACTCGGGAAGGATTGCTTGCCACTCGGCGATCTGCTCGACGGTCGGGGTGAACACTTCGTTGACGATGGCGATCTCCGCGGGATTGGCGTGGGTGAAACTCCCGGTGTAGCCGAGATGGCGGTTTTCCTGGGCAAAGCGACGCACGACGTCGGGGTCCTTGTCCGCTGACGCTCCGCCCCCGACAGGAAAGGGCACCCCAGCGGCGCGCACATCGACGAGTACCTTTGACCGTAGGTAGAGCGACTCGGTCGCCTGGGGACTGGCGATGAGCCCCATGCTCGCCCCCAGGTCACCCCAGAACCCCCCGGCCACACCGCCCATGTAGGCGACGAGCGCCGATGCCGAGGCGATCTCGTAGGCGGAGCGGACACCGGCGGCCGTCTCCACCACCGGACGCAGGAGGATCCCGCCCGCCGCCAATCCGTGGCGGCGCTCCGCATCGGCCAGCAACGCAGCGAAGCGGGTGACGTCTTCGGCCGACGAAACCTTGGGGATGTTGCAGCAGTGCAGCTCGGGGCAGACCACGGCATCGAGGTCGGCCTCGCACATCCCGTTGGCGAATCCGTTCGTACGGGCCATCACGGTGACCCCTTTGGCCGACAATTCCCGGGCCATGGAACGAAACAGTTCTCGGGCCCGTTGCTTGTCGGGCCCGGGGGTGAGGTCTTCGAGATCGAGGCCGACGGCGTCGGCGCCCATGGCCGCCGCCGCCAAGATGCGGTCAGGGTCATGGGCGGGGACAAACACCAGCGATCGAATGACGCGCGGTTGGTGTGTCACCGAAACCCCCCCTTGGAGCCGCGGCCACCGGCCCACGGATATGACGCTCGCCCCTTATTCCAATATGATGTAAAGATTAGCGTAGAAGAGACGGTGACAGCGATACCCACCGACTACCGGCCGGTGTGTGAGGGCCTCCGGGTGCTCGAGTTCGGCCAAGGGATGGCCGGGTCGATCCCGGGCATGATCCTCGCTGACAACGGCGCAGATGTGGTCAAGGTGGAGCGGCCGGGCGGTGGTTGGGACCGTGCGGCCGATGGTCGGCGGATGTGGGACCGGGGGAAGCGGTCGATTGTCCTCGACTTGAGTGACGGGGCTGACCGTGTCTGGGCGGCCGAACTCGCCGCGCACGCCGACGTGGTGATCTCGTCGTGTCGTCCAGGGGTGCTCGATGCGGTAGGACTGGGAGCGGGCACGCTGCGAGGTCGCCACCCCGGATTGGTGCACTGCTCGATTTCCGGATTCGGTCCAGCCGAGGGCTACGAGGACGTCCCGGCCTACGACGCCATCGTGGCCGCGGCCTGCGGGCACATGGTCGGCCTCGACGTGCTGAGCGGAGCAGTACCCGGCCAGGACAGGGCCGCCCCCATCTTCACGGCAGTCCCCCTGGCCTCCTTCGCCGCCTCGCAGCTCGCCTTGCACGGGATCCTGGCCGCGCTCGTCGTGCGGGCGCGGTCGGGTCGGGGCGATGCGGTGCACACGAGCCTGGTCCAGGGACTCGGAGCGATCCTCATGCGCCAGGAGATGGCCAGGGGTGCTGTCGCCCCGGCCACGTCGGCCACCCCGGCCATGAACGCCGGTATCGAGATGTGCTTTATGACTGCTCGCTGCGCCGACGGCCGTTACCTGCAAATGTGCGCGCGCCAGGATCAGCATTTTCGCAACTGGCTGGCCGCCACCGGCTTGGCCCACCGACTGTCGGATTCTCGGTACGCGCAGGCGCCCCTGGGTATCGAGCGGGTAGAGGACGTCGGTGCTCTGGCCGGCGAACTACGAGCGGCCATGGCGACAAGGACGAGCGGCGAATGGATGCAAGTCTTTGTCGACGCCGATGTGGGGGCCGATCCTTTCCTGACCCCCGATGAGTATCTCCGGCACCCGCAGATGGTGGAAAACGAGCGGGTGGTGACCATCGAAGACCCTGAAGTGGGTCCGACACGCCAGGTCGGGGCGTTGGCCCTGTTCGGGCTGTCGCCCTCCACCATCGGGCGCGGCGCCCCGCTCCTCGACCAACACCGCGACGAGCTAGCTCACGATCCGCGGTGGTCGGGTCCAGCGGTGGCGAGCGAACATCCCGTCAGCGCATCGGTGTCCCCCAACTATCCGCTGGCCGGCCTGGTGGTCATCGAGGTGGCCTACTTCCTGGCTGGACCTTTGGCCGCAACCCTGCTCGGTGAGTTGGGGGCCCGCGTGATCAAAGTCGAACCTCCCGGCGGTGATCCCGGCCGGCGCACCGGCCTTCAGTCGGCGAAACTCCTCCACGGCAAGGAAAGCATCGTCATCGACCTAAAGACGGCGGAAGGCCTGGCCTTACTGGAGGAACTGGTCGACGGCGCAGATGTGTTCCTCCACAGCTTCCGTCCCGGAGTGGCGGAGCGCCTGGGGGTGGGGGCCGAGGCGCTGCTGGCCCGTAATCCGCAGCTCATCTACGCCTACGCTGCGTCGTATGGCAGCAAAGGGCCCCAGGCCCGGCGCGCCGCGTTTCATTCCACGCCGAACGCCCTGGTGGGCAGCGGCATCTTGCAAGCCGGAGAGGGCAACCCTCCCGTCGACGACTCCTATCCCGATCCGGGGTCTGCCCTGGGGGTGGCCACGGCCATTCTTCTGGCCCTCCACGGACGAACGGTGACAGGGCGGGGACAAGCGCTGGAAACCACGATGCTGACCACCGCCGGCTATGTGATGGCTCCGTATACGACACGCCCCGAGACCGCCGGAGCTTGGCGTCTTCCCGATACCCGCCAACTCGGATTGAGCGCACTGGCCCGGCTCTACCCCTGCGCCGAGGGCTGGGTGTACGTCGGAGGGGCGAGCGAACGCGATTGGCAGGCCATCGCGACCACGGTCGGTCATCGGGAATGGATTGCCGATCCCCGCTTCGCCGATCAACGAGCCCGCCGGCGCCACGATGCGCTGCTGCAGGCGGCCGTGGCCGAGGCGTTGGCGGCTGAAGCGGCCGCCACATGGGAGCAGCGGGCGCGCCCGCTCCGGGCTCCTTTGGTGGCCGCCTCCCCGGTGGCCAAGGACCGTTGGATGGAAGACCACAAACTGTTGATTGAAGCGGAGCACCCGCTCTTCGGAGAGTACTGGCGCCCACCGGTGCGGGTCGATTTCTCCGACGCAAGGCCCCGGCTCGATCCGGCATCGGCTCCCGGGGAGCACACCAGAGCGATCCTGGCCGAGTTGGGCCGAGACCGCTTGGAGACGGACCGCCTCGTGCGCCGCGGCGTAGTCCAAGCCTGGGAACCCGTCCATTGACACCAACGCCCCAAATCCCCTTATCCGAGAGAGGAATCTCACACAATGACTGATACCACCGGCGCCCCCCTGGGCGCCCCCGGCTACCGGCTCGTCGACGCCGACAGCCACGTCAACGAGCCACCCGATTTGTGGACGTCGCGGGTCGCCCCGCGGTTTCGTGATCGCGTACCGCGAATCGAGCACCTGGACAAAGGAGACGCCTGGGTCATGGAGGGGGTCAAGGACCCCATCAGCTTCGGTCTCAACGCGGCGGCCGGTATCCCCCCCACGGAACGGCGTCCCTGGGTCCGTTTCGACGAAATCCGTCCCGGTGGGTACAACCCCAAGGCCCGCCTCTTGGAGATGGACGTCGATCTGGTGGACGCTGCGGTGCTCTATCCCACGCCGCGCGTGTCCCATCTGGTGTTCGCGGCAACCGAAGCGAAGTTCCATCTGGCCATGATCCAGGCCTACAACGACTGGTTAGCCGAGTACGCAGCCCACGACCCGTCCCGCCTGGGCGGCGTAATGCTGATCCCCAACCGGGGTGTGGACGACGCGGTAGCCGAAGTCCGGCGCGTCGGGCAGCTCCCCGGAATCGTGGGTGCCCTCATCGGTTGCTTCCCCCACGGGGACCTCAACCTGGCCCCCGAGGACGATGCGGTGTGGCAGGCGGTGGTGGAGGTGGGCTTGCCGTTGCATCTGCATGTTGGTCTGGTCAACGAACCCCCCAAGGACATCTACGGGCCCGGCGCGGTGACCGAGGGTCATGCCGCGGGTGACCTGCGCTTCCTGCAGGCACCCGTGCGGATGGTGCAGTTCCTCAACGGGAAGGTGTTCGACCGCGTACCGGAGCTTCAGGTGGTGTTCGTCGAGGTCGACGCCGGGTGGGTGCCCTATGTCAAAGAGCAACTCGACAACCGGGCCCTGCGCCGGGGTATCGGCTCAGAGCTCCGGCACCGCAAACTCCCGAGCCAGGTCATCGAGGAGCACTTCTCCTACACGTACATCACCGACCATTATGCGCTGGCCAACCGCCATGCCATCGGGGTGGAGCGTCTCATGTGGTCGAGCGACTATCCCCATTCGGGGAGTGACTGGCCGAACTCCGTCCGGGTCATCCACGCCGACTTCGCCGGTGTGGCGGCCAGCGAGCGCGACCTCATCTTGGGGGGCAACGCGCAGCGCCTGTACAAGTTCGGGTCCTGAGGGTGGAGGGGGGAAGGGCAGACCGTCGACCGTTACGCAGCCTCCTGTTTGTCCCCGGCCACCGCCAACGCTGGATTGAGCCTGCGGTGGCCTCGGGTACCGACGCGATCCTCTTCGACCTGCAGGATGCGGTGCCCCGGCCGCAGCTGTCCGAAGCCCGGGCGGTGGTGGCCGGCGCCATTGACCGCTTCGCCTCGTCGGGGCCGGCGGTCTTGGTGCGCACCGGCTCGTCGGGCAGCGGCGACCTGGCCGGCGACCTCGATACGGTGGTCCGCCCAGGACTGGCCGCAGTGGTGGTCCCTATGGTGAGCGGACCAGACGATGTGTCGCAAGTGGCCGCGGCCCTCGACGCGCTCGAGGCACAACGCGGAATGGCCGCCGGCTCGGTGGCCGTCATGCCCTTGGTGGAAACGGCGCGGGCCGCCCGCTTCTGTTTCGAAATCGCCACCGCGTCAACCCGGGTGGCCTACATGGGTGGAGCGACCGCCCCCGAAGGCGACATCGCCCGCGACCTCGGCTTCACGTGGACTCCATCGGGCGAGGAGACTCTGCTGCTCAGGTCATGGGTTCTGCTCAATATGCGCGCTGCAGGGGTGGCCAACCCGGTCAGTGGCCTGTGGCCGCTGATCGACGACCTCGACGGACTCCGCGACTTCGCGAACCACACCCGCCAGTTGGGGTACCGGGGAATGATGGCCATTCACCCCTCGCACATTGCCGTGATCAACGAGGTGTTCACTCCGACAAGCGCAGAAATCGCCCGGTGGAGGGCGATCTGCGCCGCCTTGGAAGCGGCCCGGTCGCAGGGGACGGGCGCCGTGCGTTTCGAGGCGGGCATGATCGACGAGGCCCACGCCCACACGGCCCGGGCCGGTCTGGCCCTGGCCCGACGGCTGGGGTGTGTGTAGCCCTGCCGCGACGGGGGCGCGGCGGTCTGAAAATACCCATATCTTTATAACCAACAAGGACCGTATCGGTCGTAGGAGGGGTTTGTGGACAACGTCGTTGCACCGCTGCCGTTGATATCGGCGGATTCCCATGTCGTAGAACCAGGAGACCTGTGGGTCGAGCGCCTCCCTGCGCAACTGCGCGAGCGGGCCCCGCGCGCTACCCGCGACCCAGTGAACCGTCACCTGTATTTCAATACGCCCGGCGTCGCTCGCGGCGTGGACCTGACGCTGTCGGTCTCGGCGGGCGTCTCCAACGCAGAAGTCGATGCCGCGTTGGCCGCGGACCCCGACGCTGCGGTTGGTGTAGCGGGTGGCCATGACCCGCTCGTCCGTCTCGAGGACCTCTGGCGCGACGATGTGGTAGCCGATGTGCTCTACCCCACGAGTGGCCTGCGCTTGTTGCAGATCGATGACGCGGTGCTGCAGACCGCGGCGATCGCCGTCTACAACGACTGGCTCGCCGAGTTTTGTGCGGTCGATCCCCACCGTTTGATCGGTTTGGCTCTCCTGGCCTGTTGGGACATCGACGTGGCCGTCGCCCAACTCCGCGAGGCCCGGGCCCGGGGCCTCAGGGGGGCCATTGTGTGGACCGCCCCGCCTATGGGCGATAGCTTCTTTGACCCGCGTTATGAGCCGTTGTGGAGCGCGGCGGCCGACCTCGACATGCCCTTGGCCATCCACACACTCGGGGGCCAGCGGGCGAGTCGTGACGTGGCCAAGATGGGGACCACGGTGGAAGCGTCCTTTTACGTCGCTATCGACTACCGGTTGGAGTTGCAGCGATCCCTGTGCGAAATGGTGGCCGCCGGGATCTTCGAGCGGCACCCGCGCCTGCAGATGGTGGGCGCCGAAGCAGGCATTCATTTCGCGGCGGAGATGATCCGACGGATGGACTCGGGATACAAGGGCTTTTGGTCGAAGCTCCCCGACAACACGCTGCGCGAACCCCCGTCGTACTATTTCGCCCACAACGTTTGGCTCACGTTCATCTCCGATCCGGTGGGGGTGGCCAACCTCCAGATGACCGGTGCCGAGCGCTTCATGTGGTCCGGCGACTACCCTCACGGCGCTTCCACATGGCCCCGTTCACGGCAATCGGTCGAGAAAGAATTGGCGGGCCTCGACCCCGGAACCGTCGAGCGGCTCACGGCGACCAACTGCGCGACGCTCTACGGAATCGACCTGCACCAGGTGCAACGCAAAAGCCCTGCGCTCATCGGCGCCGGACGCGAGGCGTGAGCGAGATAGATTCCCCGGCCTCGCTGCTCGACCTCACCGGCAAAGTGGCGATCGTGACCGGCGCAGCCGCGGGCATTGGTGCCGCCATCTGCCGGTACCTGGCAGGCGCAGGGGCGGCCATTGTGGTGGTCGACCTGCCCGGCGAGGCGGCCCCGGCCATGGTGGCGGAGTTGCATCAGCGGGGGACCGCAGCCATTGAGGTAGGAGGCGATGTACGCGACGCGGCGTTGGCCAACCTGGCCCTCGAGGCGGCCGAAGCGGAGCTGGGCGGAGTAGACGTGCTGGTCAACTGCGCCGGGATCTACCCGTCGGTGCCCGCGTTGGAGATGACCGAGCAGCAATGGGACGACATCATCGACATCAACCTCAAAGGCACGTTCCTGTGGTCCCAGGCCTTCTCTCGACACCTCTCGGCGAAGGCTGCGCCGGGCGTCATCGTCAACATCGCGTCGCGCGCCGGTCTGCGGGCCCGGCCCGGGGTCCTGGCCTACTCGGCGTCAAAGGCAGGAGTGGTGGCCCTCACCCAGGGCCTGGCGCAGGAACTGGCACCGTTGGGCATCCGGGTCAATGCGGTGGCGCCCGGCCCCATCCAGACGGGGACAACGGCGTCCGCCGCGGCGGCCAGAGTGGTCCGCAGCGACCAAACGGCCGAGGAATGGCAGGCCGCCTACCGGGCGCGCATCCCACTGGGCCGCTATGGGGAACCCGGGGAGGTGGCAGCCGCAGTGCTGTTTCTGGCTACCTCTGCCTCGTCGTATTGCACCGGCTCGGTCCTGGTGGTGGACGGCGGGGCCAGCCTGCCGTGAGAGGCATCGCCTTCGCCCCGGCGGCCACCGCGGCGCGCGGCGCGGCGTACGCCGCGAGCACCTGCCGCGCCGTCGGGGAGGTCAGCTGTTCTCCCCGAAGTTTTGACGGCTTCCCCCTGTGGGCCCTGGAGGCGGACCTCGCTCCCGCATCGCAGCTGACGTGGGATGAGGACCACGGGGAGGAAGCCCTTTTTGCGGTGTCAGGGACGCTCGAGGTGGACGGACGCCGGTGCCCGCCGCGTGGAGCGGTCATCGTCGAAGCAGGTGTCGCCGCGTCGGTCTCCGCTCCGGACGGGGCACGGGTGGTCCACGTCGGGGCACACGACAAAACCCCACCGGCCGACGGTCGCTACGGGCCGCCGGAGCCGACAGGCCACGGGGTGCACGTGATCGGACCCGGTGGCACGTGGGCTGCCGTGGAGCCCGGACGGGAGACCCGGATCTACGCCGACTCGACCTGTCGCACCTGCCGGATCACCCTGTTTTTGACTGGTCGCAGCAACCTCTACATAGCGGCCCCGCACCGCCACTCGACCGACGAAATCCTCTTCGTGCTCGAGGGCGACGTGCATTTCGGTGCGTACCGCCTCGGACCGGGGGACGCGGTGGCGGTGGCCGCCGGTCAGCGCTATGGGTTCAGGAGCGGACCCCAGGGGTTCGCTTTTCTCAACTACCGCCGCGACGTCTCGGAGCAGACGGTGGGGTCGCAAGCGCCGAAACTGGAGGGGGGTGCCGCCCGGGGCCTGACGCCGGTCGGTGACCTCCGCTGAGCGCCCGGGTCGATTCAGTTAAAAGATTCGATTATTGTGTCCCACGGCGAGTAGGAGGGAACCCATGACCACGAATCACTCAAACGCCCTAGGACGCGACTACCGGCTCATCTCGGCCGACACCCACGTCAACGAACCCCCGGATCTGTGGACCTCGAGGGTGCCGCCGGCGCTGGTGGACCGGGTGCCGCGCATCGAGCGCTTCGATGAGGGCGACGCCTGGATCATCGAAGGGGTCTCCGATCCGATCAACTTCGGGATGAACGCCTGCGCAGGACTCGATCCGGCTGACCAAAAGGGCTGGGTGCACTTCGAGGACATCCGCCACGGGGGCTACGAACCCAAGGCGCGCCTGCTGGAGATGGACAAAGACGGGGTCGACGCCGAGATCCTCTATCCGACGCCGCGCCTGTCGGGAGCCATCGGCGCCACCACCGACCCCGAACTGCACCATGCCATGGTCTACGCGTACAACGACTGGCTCTCGGAGTTCGCGGCGGAGGCGCCCGCCCGCTTCGGCGGGCTGGCCATGCTGCCCAACCGGGGGGTGGACGCCGCGGTGGCCGAGGTCGAGCGGGTGTGGGGCCGTCCGGGTATCCGCGGCTTCTTGATGAGCGCTTTCCCCAGCGGCAAACTGTCACCCACGGCCGAGGACGACAAGCTGTGGGCGGCCCTCACCGAGCGCAACAGCACTTTGAACATCCATGTCGCACTGGTGAGCGGTATGCCGTCCGCCCACCGTTCACCGTTGCCCGGCTACGGCCGCTTCTTCGACGCGCCCAACCGGATCGTGCAGTTGATATTCGCCGGGATCTTCGACCGTTTTCCCACGTTGCAGGTGGTCTTCGCCGAAGTGGACTCGGGTTGGGTTCCGTACTTCAAGGAGCAGATAGACGGCAACTACCTGCGTCTGCGGGCCACCAGCGATTTCACCATCCGGGACCTCCCCAGCCGCTACGTGGACCGCCATGTCCACACCACCTTCCTCAACGACGCGTTCGGGGTCCGGGTCCGCCGTGACGTCGGCGTGGCCAACATGCTGTGGTCGAGTGATTACCCCCACATCTCGGCCAACTGGCCCAACTCGCAGATCCTGTTGGAGGCCACCTTTTCGGCCGCCGGTGTCACCGCTGACGAGAAAGAGCTGTTACTGGTGGGCAACGCGGCCCGCCTCTACGGCTTCGGTTCCGAATGAGCGAGCCGTCGAACGGCGGGGTTCGCTGGGAACGTCACGTGGTCGACGAAGCCGGCAAGAAGTGGGCGGCCCTGGTGACGCTCGACCGTCCCGAGCGCCTCAACCCCATCGACTCGGAGGTCCTGCACACCCTCGACGCGATTGTCGACGATGTCGTAGCCGAGCCGGGTTGCTGCTGCGTGCTGGTCACCGGAGCCGGACGGGCGTTCAGCGCCGGCGGCGACCTCAAGGGCTACATCGAGTTGCAACGTGACCCCGTTCGCTTCCCGCAGTTCGTCGCCTACCTGCACCAAGTGTTCGGGCGGCTCCGTGTCCTCCCGTTCCCGGTGGTCGCACTGGTCAACGGAGTGACCGCAGCAGGGGGCCTGGAGCTGCTCCTCAACTGCGATCTGGCCCTGGTGGCCCGCTCGGCGCGCATCGGCGACGGGCACCTCAACTTCGGTCAGATGGGCGGCGGGGGAGTACTGACCCTGCTTCCGCGGGCCATCGGACCGGCACGGGCCGCCGAGTTGATCTTTTCCGGTCGTTTTCTCTCCGCGGACGAAGCCGTCGACTACGGCTTGGCCGCCCGGGTGGTGGATGACGACCAGTTGGTGGCCGAGGGCTTGGCCTTCGCCGGCGCCGTGGCGACCAAAAGCCCGCTGGCGGTGGCCAACGCCAAAGAAATACTTCAGGCCCTTTGGGCGGCCAATGGCGACATCGACGCGGGACTTCGTCTGGAACGCGAACGCACCGCGTATTACGCATTGACCTCGCACGATGCCCCCGAAGGGCTGCGGGCGTTCGCCGACAAACGGACGCCCCGCTTCGAAGGCCGGTAATGGCCAGCGACGAAGCTTTTCCTTCCCCGTCTCCTACCCCGGTAGGACCGCTGAGTGACCTCGACAGCGCGCCCTGGTGGGCTGGGCTGGCACGACACCAGGTCACGTTGCAGCGCTGCGGGACATGCGGGCGTTTCCGGTTTCCGCCCGGACCGACCTGCGCCCAGTGCGGGTCCACGGTGATCGAGATGCTCGACGTGGGGGGCACCGGCACCATCTATTCGGTGGTGGTCGCCCACCTCGCGGTGTCGCCCGGCTATCAGGGGGAGCTGCCCTACTCGGTGGCCACCGTGGAACTCGACGAGGGCCCCCGGGTACTCGGCCGTTTGGTGGGCCCGGGGGTGATCGGCGACCGGGTGAGGCCGGTGTTCGACGACCATCCCGGTTGGACCGAGCTGCGTTTCGGGGTGACGTCGCATGCGGTGGCACCCCCGGTGGAGAGTGTTTCCAACCCGGCCGCCCGTTCGCTGGCCACGTCGCCGGGCGGCGGACGCCAGGCGGCCCTGGTCGGCGTCGGCTACACCCCGCTCAGCCGCGATTCTGGTCGCAGCGTGCTCTCGCTGGCCTCCGAAGCGGTGCGCGCGGCCCTCGACGATGCCGGTCTGCATCGCCGCGACGTGGACGGCATGGCCAGCTTCATGGTCAACGACGACTCCGTGCCCTGCCTGGGGGTGGCCAGCGATCTCGGGTTGGGCCCCATGCGCATCGTGCTCGACGTCGCCATGGGAGGCCAGGCTCCCTGTCACCTGGTGTGGCAGGCCGCGCAGGCCGTGGCCCGGGGCGACGCCGAAACGATCGTGGTGTACCGGGCGCTCAACGGCCGTTCAGGCCAGCGGGTTGGTTCCATGCATTTCGCAGGGACGGCCGGCCAGTACCGCTACCCCATCGGCTACGGCGCCTACATGATGTATGTCGGCATGTGGGGCCGCCGTTTCCTGTACGAAACTGGTCAGAGAGCCGAGGACCTGGGCGCAGTGGCCGTCAGCCAGCGCTGGTACGCGGAACGCAACGAGCGCGCCGTGCGCCGAGCGCCCCTCGATCTCGAGGACTATCTGGCGCAGCCCTATGTGGTCGACCCCTTTCGGCGAGCCGATTGCACCGTGGAGGTCGATGGCGCCTGCGCGGTGGTGGTGACGTCACTTGACCGGGCCCGGGATTTGCCGCATCCGCCGGCGGTGGTGGCCTCTGGCGCCTACGCCGCAGGACCCCATCCCGGCTTTGATATCGGCGACCATCTGGGCTGGCAGGACTACTCACGGAACTTCACGACATGGCTGCGCGGCGAGCTGTTCGGCCGGGTCGGGATTGTTCCGGGGGACGTACAGTTTGCGGAGATCTACGACTGCTTTACGTCCACGGTCCTCATGGGGATGGAAGGCCTCGGTCTGTGCGAACGGGGCGGTTCGGGGGAGTTCGTGTCCAAAGGTGGTTGCGCCATCGACGGATCGTTGCCCACCAACACCGGCGGCGGTTTGCTGGCAGAGGGTTACCTGCACGGCATGAACGTGGTGGCCGAGGCGGTCACCCAGATGCAGGGACGGGCCGGCGCTTTGCAGGTTCCGCGCACCGAAATCGCCGTAGTGACGTCGGGGGCCATCATGGAAGGGTCGGCGCTGATCCTCACGGCCGACCGGTGAGCGCCATGGCCCTGGCCGACATGGTGACTTCCCCCCAGCAGCGGGCCCGCTACGAGTCGGCGGGGTCCTGGGACGCCGTCACCCTGGCCGGGCAGGTGGCCTTCCACGCGGCATCTGCACCAGCCAACGTGGCGGTAATAGACGAGAACGGTGCGCTGAGCTACGGCGACCTGGCTGCGTCAGCCGCGTCGTTGGCGTCGCATCTGGCGGCTCGGGGGGTGGGCCTCGGGGACGTGGTTTCGGTGCAGCTGCCCAACTGGCACGAGACGGTGATCGCGGCGGTGGCCGTCGTGTCGTTGGGGGCGGTCATCAATCCGTTGTTGCCCAACTACCGGGCCCGGGAACTCACCCACGTGTTCCGCACGGCGACACCCAAAGCCATCTTCATACCGTCCACCTACCGCGGATTTGATCATCGGGCGCTGGTTGCCGAGGTGGCCGCGGCCACCGGGGTGCATCCCCTGGCCGTGGTGGCGCGCGGCGAGGCGGTGGGCGGATCGGTGGCGTTTGACGGGCTGGTGGAGCGCCAGGAGTCGCTGGGTGGGGGACGCGCGGCGGGCGAAGTCTCCGAGTTGATCTTCACGTCGGGCACCGAAGCGCAACCCAAAGCCATCATGCATACCGAGCAGACCGCCAACTTCTCGGTGCGGGCCGCGCAACGCGATCTGGGGTTGAGTGACGCCGACGTGGTGTGGATGCCGTCACCCATCGGGCACTCCACAGGGTTCAACTACGGCGTCCGTTTTGCGCTCTACCACGGCCTGCAGTTGGTACTGCAGGACCGTTGGGACGCTGCAGTGGCTCTGGAGTTGCTTGATGCCACGGGCGGCTCCTACACGCTGGCCGCCACCACCTTCTTGGAGGACCTAGTCCACGCGGCGCGCCGCGACGGGCGCCGGGTCGAGACCATGACCCATTTCGGGTGTGGCGGATCGCCGGTGCCCGCCCCGCTGGTCGACGCGGCGGGCGAAGTAGGCATTGGGGTTCTGCGCCTCTACGGGTCGACCGAAGCACTGGTAGCCACCTGGAACCGCCGTGAATCACCGTTGCCGGCGCGCCGCGACACCGACGGCTGCCCCATCTCAGGAGTCGAGATCATCGTCACCGACGACGGGGGGACGCCACTTCGGGCGGGACAGGCCGGAGAGATCCGGGTGCGGGGCCCCAATACCTGCGTCGGCTTCGCCCACGACCCCGAGCGCACCGCTGCCGCATTCGGGCCCGGCGGGTGGATGCGCTCAGGCGACCTCGGAGTGCTCGACGAATGGGGTTACCTGAGCATCGTGGGGCGCAAGAAGGAAATCATCATCCGAGGGGGAATCAACATCGCCCCCCGCGAAATCGAGGATCTGATCGCGGTGTTTCCCGAGGTGCAACGGGTGGCCGTCATCGGGCTGCCCGACCCTCGCCTGGGCGAACGGATGTGCGCGTGCGTGGTGCTGCACGAAGGTGCACTGCTCGAGTTGGCAGACGTCACCACACGCCTACGGGACCAAGGTCTCGCTACCTACAAGTTGCCCGAACGCCTCGAAATCCTCGACGCTCTTCCCTCCACCGCGTCAGGGAAAATCCAAAAGCACGAGTTGCTGCGCGCGTTGGCTTGACGCCCGCCCCTTCGCCGGCGCGTTCAAGCGGGAAGCGATAACAGCGGGGCAAACTGCTGTCCGCCCGCCACATCGGAGTCACCAGGGCCTCCGCCCGGCACGGCCCGGGGAATGCTCACCTTGATAGCTGAGGCCGGCGCGAAGTTGAACACCAGGACCTGCGCAGGCGACAGGCCGTAGAGCTCTGCCACCCGTTCCGGGGTCACGATCTTGGCTGCCACCGCGTCGTCGAAAGCGGCCGCGTCGGGAAAGAACAGGTCGAAGGTGACGGTAAAAGGTCCGGCATTCTTGCTGCGGACAGACACCAACCGGTCGCGCAAAGTTGCGGTCACGCCTGCACCTCCTCAAGCTCGATACGAAACGTTTCCAAGGGATCGTCGACTTCGATGACGTGGTGGACGTTGAAGCGGAACACGTCGCCCAACTTGTGGATCGATTGGGGAAACGGCCAGGCGACCGTGGTCCCGCCCCTCCAACCGGGGCTCTTGGCGTGCATGAACGCGTACCAGATGACGCTGGTGGCCGCCTCACAGGTGGCGTCGTCGTCGGCGATGACATCGACCACCAGGAACGCCTCGTGGCCCTCGAACGATTTGATCGGCTCGCGCTCACCCATGGTGCCGTTGCGCCCGTAGATGCGTGTAGTGACGGTGCAGCGCTCGTACCCACCAGGTCCGAGCAACTCCTCGCACCGACTCCTGATGTCACCTTGGATGCCGCCCACCCACCCGTCGAGGTTCTCCAGGATTGTGGGGTCGCGCACCGAGCACATGAACATGCGCTGCGCCCCAACCCGCTCGACGCCTTCCAGCTTTACCGTGTAGGGAGCGGGCTCGGCTTTGGCCCCACTGACCCGCACGGCGCGATCAGAGGCCGGCTCGTAGCTGACATTGCGCAAGTCGGTGATCCAGCCCGGCTCGACCATCGTGTAGGGGTCGGCCACTTCGTGCAACTGGTGGGCGGCGACGCTGAAGGGCGTGCAGCGAATGCCGTCGTTGAGGGGCTGCACCACAAAGGAGTCCTGCCCGATCTCCACATGCAAGACGTCCAGGCGTCGCCGGGGCTCCGCGCAACTACTGCCGCATTCCGCGATCTTTGCCGCATGCCACGACAAGCCGGGATCAAAGCCCCGTGACAGGGGGATGGCGGCGAAGATGGCGGTGTCGGTGGCCCTTCCGGCCAGGACCACATCCGCGCCCTGTTCCAAAGCGGCCAGGAATGGTTCGGCTCCCATCACCCCCACAATGCGGGTGCTCCTGCGGATGTCGGCCGCTTGGTAGGCGGGCGCTGGTTCCAGCGCGTGGAGCCGCCCCGCTTCGAGCCGTTCGACGACCAGATCGGGTTCGATCTCCGCATAAATCTTGGCCAAGTTGAACGAGAGCCCGAACTCTTTGGCCGCGCGCCGGGCCATGTCGGCGAACCAATCCACGCCCCAGTCCCGGCCTGATGTGGCGCACGACCCGACCAGCAGCGGAATCCCCGCGGTCACCGCGCCTTTGATCAGGATCGAAAGGTCCCGGTAAAAATTGATCTCCGGCCATCCGGGAGCCACGCCGGCCAAGGCGTTGGGCCCCCCGTCCACACTGCCCGCGTCCGCTCCGATAAAGGCGGGGTTCAAGGCCAGGCCGCGCTCGAGCGAAGACTCCAGGAATCCCGTGCCCACAGAACCAATACTGAGAAACGAAATGCTTGCATCATCCGGTGTCACTACCGCGTCCCTCCCCGAGCCGTTTCTACAATTATTGCGAGACTAGCGTGGCAGACCGCGGCGTGGGCGGGCCCCGCCCGTCGCGCTCTCCCCCCAGAGGCCCGCTTCAGTCGGTCGGCAGATCGATTCGGGCCAGCCACAGGCCGGGGGCGTCGACCTCGGCCGGTGTCGGCAACTCGCGCTCAGAGCGCCACAACCGCCCCAACGCCTCCTCGCCGGCGCGCTCCACCACCCCGTCGATAAAGGCCTGCCCGCGCGCGTAGCCGGCCTCGTCGAGGTGGAAGCCCAGCAACTTGGCCAGCAGACGCTGGCCCTGGCCTTCCTCGAGCCGACGGCGGTGCAAGGCTTCGGTCAGCAGGCTGTAGCTGCCGATGAGGCGCCCCCCCACATGACGCATCACGTGGTCGCTGTAGCCCGTGATGACCGACAACAAGCCTTGCAACGGGGCCTGAATCCGACGTTGCTCGTCGCTTTGCAACTCGCCCAGCAGTGACTCGGGGTCGCCCAGAGCCGACTGCAGCGCACCCATATCGGTCGGGTCGAGACCGGCCAGGCGCTCGCCGAGCGCTTGGGGGTCGGGGTGGAACGCCCCGGCGTACTGGCCCAGAAGGTCGTCAATGCGAGCCCGGATGTGGGGCCGGGACAGGATGGCGTGGTGGGTCACCTCGCGTAGGCACACCCACAGACGCACGTCGTCGAGGGGCAGGCTCCAGTCGTTGGCGAAGCCGTCGATGGTGGCGGGAACCAGAAGCAACTCGTCGTTGGCCGGCCGTGGCATGGGCAGGTCGTACTGGCCCATGGCCTTACTGGCCAGGTCCCCCACCATGGCACCCACCTGCATCCCGAAGAGGAACGGTCCGAGCACCTGGGGGAGGTTGGCAAAAAGTTGGCTCATGGGATCGCCGCCGGCGTCCTCGCCGGGCACGGACCCCCCTGCGGTGTCGCCGAAAAGGCCGCCCAGTCCTCCGAGGCCGCCCCCAGCGTCGCCCATCGCCCCGGCCAAGCGCTCGAGCAGCGGCCGCCACGCGTCGAGCGTGCGCCGAGCCCACTCCACCCTGGTCGCAGCCTGGACCCGCAGGACACCTCCGGTGGAGGTGGCCATACCGGTGGCCTCCGAGACCTGCAGGTCGGCTACCCGGAGCAAGTCGTCGAGGCGTACCCGGGCCAAGGGGTCCGGGTTGGCTTCGCTGACACCCGACGAGGCCCCGTAGACCGCCATCTGCTGGGCAATCTCCCAGTTGACAGGACCCGAACTGGTGAACAGCCGGGCCAGATTGCGCATCAGGTCGTCGAGCGGCCCACCACCGAATGGGTTGGACTCACTCATTGTGCACCATCCTTGCGCAGGCGCCTTGCGGCGCATCCCGAGGCCGCCACTCGCTTCAGCCGACCTTATTGCGGCATGGTAGGGCGGTGAGAACAGTTGTCGTCACCGGGGCTGCCGGCGAAGTCGGTCGCCGGGTGCTGGAACGGCTCGCCGCGCGCTCCGATGTGGACCGGCTCATCGCCGTGGACGTGCGGCCTGGATCGCTCGAGGCGAACGGGGTCGAGTGGCACATTCTCGACCTGTCGAGGCCGGCGGGCACCCCGGACGCCTTCGAAGAATGGGTCGCCGGGGCCGATGTGATCCACCTGGCGTGGGTTGATCCCCAAGCCGCCAGTCAGGCTGCGGAAGCCAACAGGATGATCCTCGAGCGGGTCCTGGGTGCCATGGCGCGCACCGGGGGCGAGCCACGGGTCATGGTCCACCTCTCGAGCGGCACCGTCTATGGGGCATGGCCCGACAACCCGGTCCCCCTGAGCGAGGACGTGCCGCTGCGGCCCAACCCCGAGTTCACCTATGCCACCACCAAGGCCGAAGCGGAGCGGGAGGTGGCCGAATGGGCCGACGACCATCCCGAGGTGGCAGTAAGCATCCTGCGCCCCAGTGTGGTGGTGGGCGCCGCCTCCCAGCCGCTGTACCAGGCCCTGGGGGGCACCCGCTTGGCCCGGACCGACGAAGGGGGCCGCCGGGTGCAGTACCTGCACGTCGACGACTTGGCGAGCGCCGTGGTCTTCGCCTGGGACGGAGGGTTGTCGGGTGTCTACAACGTGGCCCCCGACCGCGGCACCGGAGAGGCCACGGCGCGGGCCCTGGCCGGCGGGGTGGCCCAGGTGGCGCTCCCCGCCCGCCTGGCCCATGCGCTGGCCGATTGGAGTTGGCACCTGGTGGGCGACGGCGTGCCCAAGGAAGCTCAGGCCTACGCCCGCCACCCGTGGGTGCTGGCCCCTGACCGCCTCCGTGACATGGGTTGGGTCGCGGAGTACAGCAGCGAGGAGGCGTTGGTGGCCACCGACAATCGCTCGCATTGGGACGACCTGCCGCCGGGCAAACGCCAGGAGTTCACGCTGCTGGTCGGGGTGGGAGGACTGGTCCTGGCGGTCGCCGCGGCAAGCGGCGCGGTGCTCGGGGTGCGCCGCCGGGGCGTGCGCCGCCGCGCCGGCGCCTAAGGAGTCGACGGGTTCATCGGCTGGGACGTCACCGTGATGGTGGTGGTCACCTGCTTGCCTTTGTGCAGGTAGCGCAACGACAACGCGCTTTGGTAAGCGCATTGGTCCAGGACTTCGAGGAGGCTCCCCGTGGACTGGATCTGGTTGTTGCCAAGACCGATGATCACGTCGGAAGCACTCAAGCCGGCTTGCGCCGCCGGGCTTCCGGGGGACACGGACTCCACCACCGCACCCCCCGAGAGGCCCATCGAGTTGGCCGCCGAGGAGGGCAGGTCCTGGGCCTGGAGGACGCCGATCCACGGATGCCAGGGCCGCTGGCCGTTGATGATCTGGGTGGCGATGGTCGAAGCGACGTCCATCGACACGGCGTAGGAGTTCTGCGTGTTGCCCTCGCCGGCCCCGCTCTCCACGGTGAGGCCGACCACCGAACCGTTGGACTCGACCACCGCGGCGCCGGGGGCCACCGCGCCGGACGTGTCGACGGCGATGAGACCTACCATGCCCAAGTCGTTGTCGGGGTCGTCGATGGAGTCGTAAAGGCTGCTGACCGAGCCGGTAGCGAACGCGCCGTTGGCGTATGAGCCGCTTTGTTCGGTCCCTGCGTCCACGGTGGCCAGGTTGTCGCCCACCCGGATGTCGGTCAGGTGGCCCAGGCTGGGCCAACTGCTGTCGGCTCCTGCAGGCAGGTTGCGCACGGCGACCGCGATCACGGCCAGGCCCGTCTCGGGGTCGGTGCCGATGACCTGACCGCGGACCGATCCGCTGTAGAAGGCCACGTTGACGGTGCCCAGGCCTTGGAGGTCGTCGTCGGCGGCCAGGATGTAGGCGGTCTCCCCGGAAGCGTCGGTCTTCCACAGCATGCCGGAGGTGGACACCGGGCCTGCGTCGCTGCTCCCCGAGATCAGCACCACGGAGGTGGCCAGCTGTTCGTAGACCAGGGACCAGTTCAGCGTCGGCTCCTGCACGGTGCTGATCGACGAGCTGGTCGTGGGGGAGATGGGGACCGTGTAGGGCCGGATGACCGTGGTGCGCACGAATCCGCCGGTGGCCACGCCGATCCCCGAGGCGAGCAGCGCCCCGACGACCCCTGCGATGAGCACGGTCGTCCACGGTCGCGACACCGAGGGGCGGGCCGGCGTCAGGGTCTGGTACGAGAAAGGTTGGGTTGTCGCGCCGGCAGATTCCGACGGATGTCGCCACAGGCGATCATCGGGCGGTACCCACGGGGAAAAGGGCCCCTCGTCCTCGAACCCTTCGTCGGCATTCACTTCGCTTTAGCCTACTGACGGCCTTTGTCCAGCTGCGGTCGCCCCCCTGGCGCGCTCTGAGTGCGTGCGGGGCTTAGCATGAGCACTGTGCACGCACCGGATCATGGCGACGACTGGGTCGGGATCGCCCCGTCCCCCCTGCCGGTGGCCACCGCGCTCGAGTGGGCGGGACGCCCCGACTGCGGTGGCGTGGTCCTGTTTTCGGGCACCGTCCGGGATCATGCCGAGGGGCGCCCCGGCGTCAGTGCCCTCGAGTACGAAGCCTACGCGGAGGCGGCGCTGACCCGTATGGAGCGGATCGCGGCCGAGGTCCGGGCCCGCTGGAGCGGCGTCGGGCGGGTCGTGCTGCTGCATCGGACCGGGATGTTGACGGTCGGGGACACCGCGGTGGTCGTCGTGGTCTCCACTCCGCACCGGGCCGAGGCGTTCGCCGCAGCCCAATGGGCGATCGACACCCTCAAGGCCACCGTGCCCATCTGGAAGAAAGAAACCTGGGAAGGCGGGTCCGATTGGGGGACCGGCGCCCAAGATGTGATGGAAGTGTCGCAGTGATCGTCGGAGTTGTCCTGTCCAACTTGCTGTACCCGCTCGTGGCCGTGGTGGTGGCGGCCCTGCTGTGCGGGATCGTGGTGCTGCGCCACCGCCGGCCCAAGTCGGTCGAGGCCAACATGAAGGCCTTCAACAAAGGGCTGCGCGCCCTTGCCCCCGAGCACAACAAGGTCAAGGCGACGTCGCCACCGCGGGTGGCGCAGCGCCGGGTAGTGCGCCAAGCGCCGGCTCCCCCAATGTCTGCGGGTGCCGTGGAGCGAGGCGACGACACCGAGGCCGTTGACGAGGTGGAGGCCGAGACTGGCTAAAGACCTGGCAATCGACCTGGGCACGGCCAACACCTTGGTATACACCAGGGGCCGGGGAATCGTGCTCAACGAGCCGACCGTCATCGCGCTCAACAGCCGCACCCAGGACGTCTTGGCCATGGGCCAAGAGGCGTGGCAGATGATCGGCCGGACTCCCGGCTACATCGTGGCCGTACGCCCCCTACGCAAGGGGGCAATCACCGACTTCGACATCACCCAGCGCATGATCAAACTGCTGCTGGAGCGAGCGGGGGTCGCCCGCTTCAATCGACCCAAAGTGCTCATCTGTGTCCCGTCGGCCATTACCGAAGTCGAGCGCCGCGCCGTGGAGGAAGCGGCCCGGGGTGCCGGCGCCAACGGGGCGTACCTGATCGAGCAGCCCATGGCGGCGGCCATCGGCGCCGGCCTACCCATCCACGAGCCCCTGGGCAACATGGTGGTCGACGTGGGCGGCGGCACCACGGAGACGGCGGTCATTTCCCTGGGCGGCGTGGTGGCGCTCGAAGCCATCCGGGTCGGCAGCTTCGACATCGATGCGTCCATCCAGACCTACGTCCGGCGCGAATACGGCATCGCCATCGGCGAGCGCACGGCAGAGGAAATCAAGGTGGCCATCGGGTCCGCGTGGCCTATGGACGACGAGATCAAGGCCGAGGTGCGTGGCCGTGACCTGATGAGCGGTCTCCCCAAAACGGTGATTCTCGCTCCCGACGAGGTCCGCGGCGCCATCGAAGAACAGACCGGCGCCATCATCGACTCGGTCATCAAATGCCTGGGTGCCGCCCCGCCCGAACTCGCCCAGGATCTCATTTCGCAAGGTATTCACCTGGTCGGCGGGGGCGGCATGCTCCGCGGTCTCGATCAGCGCATCGCCGAGGAGACCAAGCTTCCGGTGCACATGGTCGACGCCCCGCTCGAGTGCGTGGTACTGGGCGCCGGCAAGTGCCTCGAAGAGTTCGACGCCGTGCGCGACCTCTTCATGTAGCACCGCTTCATGTGGCACCGCCCACGTCCTCGGCCGCTTGACGCACCTGCCAGTCCCGGTCGCTCAACGCCCGGGTCAACGCCTCGTCGACTGCGTCGCCTTCGAACGGGGACAAGGCAAGTATCGCTCGGCGCCTCACCGCGGCCTTGTCCCTGGTCGCAGCCAGGATGGCGGGCAATCCCCGCGGATCGCCGATCGCCCCCAGCGCCGCCACCGCCGCTTCCCGGCACAACACGTCGGCATGCGAAGTGGCCACCCGGGCCAGGGCCTCCACCGGGCCCGCAACCTCGTCGGGCCGGCCTGGCGCCCCCGAACCGAGCAGTTCTCCCAAAGCGAAGCACGCCGCTTCGACCACGGTTACATCGCCATCGACCAATCGGTCCTCGACGCGGTGAAGTAGCCCCGGCGGCCCGGAGGCCCCCAGCGCGGCGGCTTCCTCGCAAGCCCGGCGCCGCACGATGGGCGCCGGGTCACCAAAAGCCTCCGCCAGCACTTCCTTTGGCAGTTCGCCGCTCCGACGCAGGGAGCCGAGTGCCAAGGCCCGCACCCGGGCGTCGGCGTCCTGCCATGCGCCCAGGGCAGTCGCCCGATCGCCGGCGTGCCCGGCTACGACCACCGAACGGCGGCGTTTCAGGGCAGCCGGGTCGGCGTCGGGCGGCTCATCCGTTGTTGATGGCGTGGGAGATCCCATAGGAGATGCCTCCGACAATCCCGGCCAGGAGACCGGCGACGATCAGAGCGACGAAGACGGTGACCACCAGCAGAAACACGACGGAGCGGAGTCGCCGCCACCAGCCCGTCCGGGCTCGCAGGCGGGGGCCCCGGAATATCTCGACCAGGTGGGGCTCGCCCCGACGGGGGCGATGGCGGATGCGGGGAGCCTCATCGAGGCCACGATCGAGTTCGTCGATGAGCACCGGGCCCTCGTCGAGCGCGCCACGCTGGTCGACCTGCCACTCGGGCGGCGCGGTGAGGACCGCCCCCGCAGGTGGGCCGCTGCGTACCGGGGGAGCGACGGGGGCGGCGGGAGCAGCGACGGGCGCCCCAAGCGGCATCGCCCCGTTGGGCGGCAGATCGGGGGTGGCCACCGGGGCCTTGGGGCGGGGCGGACGCCTAGGGGGCGGGGGCGCCGGATCGGGGCCGGCGACGGGAGCCGCGGGGCGAGGGGGACGCCTGGGGGGGGCGGGCGCCGGATCGGGGCCGGCGACGGGTTCCGCGGGGCGGGCGGGCGCTTTGGCGGGCGACGGATCGGCACTGGTCGCGGCGCTGGGTGGAGCAGCCTTCCGACGAGCACGTTTAGGGGCCGGCTGGACCTCGGACGCGGGGCCCGGAGGGGTGGGAAGCGAGCTCGATTGGCGGGCCCGGCGCACCGGAGGGGGCGGCATCCAGCGGGCCGGGTCGGACGCGCTGCGCTCCGGAGGAGGAGGTGGTGCTCCGTTGCTGGCGTCGATCGGCTCCCGGTCGCTCATCGGTGGTTGTCCCTTGTCTCGACGGTCCTGGCCTCACTCGGCACAATGCTGGCCCCACTAGGCCACCGCTGCATGGCAGGCTGAGCCAGATCTGCGTGGCATCGCCGATGCCCCGCCCCGACCTCACACCCGAGGGAACGCCGCCAGTTGTCCACGACCTGACCGATGTTACAAGACCGCTCCACAGCATCTGTTGCAGGTCCCTCGGGACGGCGCCCGCGAGTCCGGCTGCGCGTCATCGTGCTGGTCGTGGTGGCCCTCGTCCTCGGGGGCGGGTTCTACGCCATCCACCGGGCCGCTCAGGGCTACGTCGTGTTCGCTCCGGGCTCTGCGCCCCAGCTGACCTCCGACCCGGCCTGCAAAGGCAGCGGAGAGTTAGTCCTGCCTGACGGGTCCCCCTGCGCACTCATCCAGGTCCCGGCGGGCCTGGCCGGCAAACTCGACGGACAGTTGCTGATGGTCGACGTCAGCGTCTATGACCCCGCCACCTCCATCCAGTACGTCGAGGCCAAGCTCGGACTCCTCGGACACCTTCATCAAGGCTCGCAGCTGCTCCCCGCGGTGGAGTACACCGGCGGCCAGTCCAGCTCCCAAACCGCCTGCTCCGACGTCGCGGAGATGTCCGGGGCGCAAGAGGCGGCACCGGTGGCCGCCCTGACCCGCCTGGGTTACGCGGTCAAGGCCACAGATCTGGGGGCCACCATTGGCGTAGTGGTGCAGCCCAGCCCGGCGTGGAGCGCCGGGTTGTGCGCCAATGAGACCATCACCGCGGTCGATGGCAGCCCGGTGCGCTCCGAGAGCGACCTGGTCAGCCTCCTGCGCAACCACAAGGTGGGCGACACGGTGAGCATCACGACCAGTACCGGCGCCCCTAACGGCAACAAGACGGTCAAGTTGAAGCTGGCCCCCACCCCGGTAGCCACCGCGAGCGCCCAGAAAGAGCCGACGAGCACGCCGTTCCTCGGGGTCGGCGACATCGTGACCAACGTCGATTACACCCTGCCCTTCAACGTCAGCATCAACGCCGGCGACATCGGCGGGCCCTCCGCCGGCCTGGCTTTCACGCTGGGCGTCATCGATCTCATCTCCGGCGGGAAGTTGACCGGCACGGCCAAGGTGGCGGCCACCGGCGCCATCGAAGCGGACGGCACGGTCGATCCCATCGGGGGGGTGGCCCAAAAAGCGGTGGCCGTCGAAAAAGCGGGCGCCACGGTCTTCCTGGTGCCCCAGGCCAACTACGCAGATGCCGAGAAGGCGGCAGACAGCCACCTCAAAGTGGAGGCGGTCAATAACCTCACCCAGGCCTTGAGCGACCTGGCCGCCGTCGGCGGGACGATCCCCCCCGCCGACTACGCAACGAGCCATCCCTACGTCGCCCCGGCCAGCACCTCAGCGAGCACTTCGGCGCCGCCCACCGCGTCCGCCACCACCTAGCCGCCCCTCGCGGGCCCGGCGGTCCCGCAGGCTCCCCGGTCCAGCAGACCAAAATAGGCGTTCAACATGTCCTCTTCGGTGTCCCAACTTCAGTTTGCCGCCGAGTTGGTCGCCATGCTCGTGGCGGCCGCCGGCCTCGTGCTGGTGTTGTTGCGCCCCGAACTGACCGGCAGCAGCCGGTGGGCCCGGGTCGCCCTGGCCGGCGGTTTCGTGGCCGCCGGGGTGGCAGCATTTGTCCACGGCTCGCTGCTGTCATCGAGTACCGGGGACGTGTCCCGGCGCAGCATCGGCGCGCTGCGCCTCGCCGGCTATGTCTCCGTGGCCGCCGGCGGCGTGCATTGGCGTTCCGGGCTACGAGTCCGCCTGACCCTGTGGCTGGGGGTGTTGCTGGGAGCGGTGGCGGCGGTGATCGATCTCGTCGACGGCTCCGCCACCGCGGCCGAGGTGGTGCTCATCGCCGGCAGCGGCGGGGTGGCGGTGGCGTTGGTGGCCGCGTCGCGACGTTCCATCGTCGCCCGGGTGGCGGCCGGCGCAACGGCGACCCTGCTGTTGATGGTGCTGGTGCTGTCCATCGCTTTGTCGTCGGTCATCGCCCACTCGACCCAACAGGGCCAACTCACCACTCTGGCCACCCTGGCGCGCGTCGAGAGCGGGGCGGCCCAGGCGGCCGGAGCCACCGCCCTGCAAAACGCCCGGTTCGTGGGTGCCGACTTACAGGGCTACTTCCGCACTGAGCCGGGCTCATTGATCGACCTGCACTCGTCGGAGCCCGGCGCGGCCCGCAGCGCAGGGGCGACTGCGGTGTCGGGGCGCCTCGGCGAACTGGCCGGCCTTTACCCGACCGAGGCTCTGGCCTATGTCGTGGGGCCCACGCTGGTCCTCGGCGCGCCGACCCCCTCGGTGGACGCCCCCCTCGTGGCCCTCGCTGCTCGCGCTCGTTTGGTGGTGGAGATGACCTGTGCCGACAGCAGTGGGCAGGCCTCGGCTGCGCTGCTCGACGGGGCGCTGGTGGCCATCGCGGCGTACCCCGAATGTCTGACGTCGGCCGGGGCTTCGTCCGCGGTGGGATCAGGGGACACGTTGCTCGGCGTGGTGGTAGTGACCACGCCCCTCGACGACAGCTATCTGACGTCTCGCCTGCGTCTCGATCCGACGACTTCGCTGGCCCTGGTCACCCCCGATGGAGTGCTGGCCGCCGCGGGCGCGCAGCCGTCGAGTGCCGCCCTGCGCGCCGCGGCTCGCACGGTGGTGGGTTCGGACCGCTCGGCCGTGTGGACCGAATCGGGTCGCCAACTGGCTGCCGCCCCCGTCACCGCGGCGACGGGAACGCCCGTCGCCGTGCTGGTCGCGTCGAGCTCGGACAGCTCCGGGGTCGCCGTGCGCGATCGCCTGGAGCGGACGCTGTTTCTCATCGCGCTCGGGGGAACGGTGATCGCGCTGCTGTTCGTGGCCGCCATCGGGGAGCGCGTCACCGCTGGCCTGCGGCACATGACGCAGGTTGCGGTGCGTATCCGACGAGGAGGCGCCGGCGAGCGCGCCGACATTCGCACCAACGACGAAGTGGGCGCGCTGGGAGCCGCGTTCGACGCAATGTTGGCGTCCATAGAAGACCAGACGGGGGCGTTGCAGGCCGCGGCGGACGCCGAAACCCGTTTGCGCAACCGTTTGCAAGCCGTGGTGGCCGGTATGGGCGACGCGCTGGTGGCCACCGACAGCACCGGTGTGGTCACCGATTTCAACGCGGCGGCTGAGCGTCTCAGCGGCATCGTGGCGGTCGCCGCCCTCGGCGCGTCGATCGCCGAGGTGATCGACGTCGCGGGGGCCGAAGGCGCCCCGTTGGGCCTCGAAGCGGCGGGCGCCGCGTGGAGTGAACTGGGGCTGTTGCGACGGGCCGACGGTGTCGAGGTGCCGGTGGCGGTATCGGCGGGGGTGTGGAGAGGGCTGGAGGGAGAACCCGCCGGTCGGGTCCTGGTGGTACGCGACCTTCGCCGAGAGCAAGAAATCGAGCGGATGAAATCCGAGTTCTTGTCCCGGGTGGGACACGAGCTGCGCACCCCCCTTACCGCGATTTTGGGATACTCGGAAATTCTGATGAGTCACCAGCCCACGCCAGCGCAATCGTTGGCCTGGCACCAGGAGATCCAGGCTTCGGCCAAGCGCCTGGCACGGATCGTGGAAATGCTGGAGTTTGTGGCGTCGTCGGGAGCCGGCAGCACGGTGTTACAACCCGAGGTCCTCGACGTCGGCGGGCTGGTCCGAGACGTGGTGGCTGATTGGTCCGAGCGCATAGGCGACCGCCATGCGCTCAGCAAACGGGTGGCTCGGGCGACCCCCGCTGTCTACGCCGATGGGCGGTGGTTGCGGTTGTCCATCGATGAGTTGATGGACAACGCAGTGAAGTTCTCCCCCGCCGGAGGGCGCATTGCGCTGACTGTCGGACCCGGGCCTGGGGGCCACGGGGTCGAGATCTCGGTGAGCGACCAGGGAATGGGGATGACCGCGCACGAACAGGCGCTGGTATTCGGCGAGTTCGTGCAAGGAGACGGCTCAGACACCCGCCGTTTCGGTGGGCTCGGGTTGGGCCTCGCTCTGGTGCAGCGGGTAGTGGAAGGCCATGGCGGCGAAGTGAGCTGTTTGTCGACTCCTGGCGGGGGAACACGGGTGATCCTGTGGTTGCCCGCGTTGGCCATGCCGGTCGCCGAAAACACTGCAAACGGCCGGGAAAAACACCCGGTACCTGTTGCGCAGTCACCGTCGCGCGGACCGAAGTAGGCGCCGGCGGGCGTCGAAGCGCCGGTGCACTGGCATCCCGCATGTGGGGGTCCCACCGCCATACGCTTGCAACCTATGGCCGAACACCGCCTCGGAACGGGGGAAAGCCTCTCGCCGGATCTCATCGCGCAGAGAGCATTCACTACCAATCGCAAGGGATTTGATCCCGCTGAGGTCAAGGCGTTCCTGGCGTCGGTGGCTGACACGGTGCGGGATCTGCGCGAGCAACTGCGCCTTTCGGAAGCAGCGCGGCGCAGTGCCGAGGAACGGGCGTTGCACCCCAAGATCGATGAAGAGATGTTGCTTTCGGCGGTGGGAGAGGAAACCACCACCATTCTGCGGACGGCGCGTACCGCAGCGAGCGACATCCGAGCCAAAGCCGAGGAGCAGGCGGCGGCCCTGCTTCGCGACGCCCAGAGCCGGGCCGAGGCCATCACCGCCGAAGCCGAGTCCTCCGCCGCCCGGGTGGGTGCGGAGGCCGAGGAGTCGGCCGCCACGTTGCGGGCGAAGGTGGACGAGGAGGGCGAACGAATCCGGGGGACGGCCCGCCACGAGGCAGAAGCTGTCCGTCAACTGGCGGACCAAGAACGCAAGATGACCGTGGAAGCGGCCCAGCAGATCCGCGAGCAGATCCTCTCGGATCTGACCCGGCGCCGGCGGGTTGCCAACACGCAGATCGAACAGCTTCGAGCCGGGCGAGAACGCCTGCTCGACGCCTATGTCGTCGTGCGCCGCACGCTCGATGAAGTCACCGACGAACTGCAGCGGGCCGACGGCGAAGCCCGCCAAGCGGCCGAGGAGGTGGCCAAGCGGGCCGCCGCCCGGCCCAGCGATGACCTGCTGCTCGACTTGACCCCGAGCAGCGCCAACCCGCCGGTCGTGGCGGCGGAGGGGCCGAGCCCCGAAGCTGGAGCGGGCATCGACGAGGAGACCGCTCCGATCGCGGGCGCCGTCCTGCCTCCGCCGACCGCGGAGTCCGACGATGAACCGACGGCCGTCTTCCAGGCCATCGACCTCGACGACGAGGACGCGGCCGCCTCCGACGAGGCCGACGAGGCCGACGGTTCAGACGAGGACGACGACTCAGACGACGACGGGGCCGAGGGCGGTGGGGCAGAGCCGCTGGCACTGGCCGAGACCCGGCCCGTGAGCTCCCCCATGAAGGGGGCGCACGTCGTCGAAGCCATTGACGAAGTGGAGTCCGTTCGGGTCGTCCCCTCCTCCGCAGGGCCGCCCGGAGGGGTTTCGGCTCCCGTGCGTACAGAACGGACAAAGACGGCCCGACGAAAAGGCCCTTCGGCGACTGCCCCCGGGGAGGACCGCCCGACGGAGCCGGTCGACACCATCTTTGCCCGTATCCGGGCGGATCGGGCCGACGCGGTCGTCAAAGCCCGCAGCGTGCTCGACGACACCCCGGACGAGCCCCCAGCGGAACAAGCCGTCCCCGCTGAGGACCTCGTCGCGGCCGAAGAAGTCACCGTCGCCCAAGCGCAGGTCGACGCGGCGGGCGGCGCGGACCAGGCGGAGGCTGCCAGACCCCAGGTCCTCGACGAGGACGAGGCGATCTCCGACGTGGACGAGGAGTACCTGCAGCGGCGCGACGAGGCAACCGCCGACATCGAGGTGGCGCTGGCGCGCCGACTCAAGCGGGCGCTGCAGGACGAACAAAATGATCTGCTCGACCGGCTGCGCCAAGTTCGGGGCACGCCCAAGGCGGTCAACCTGCTCCCCAAGCCAGCCGACCACCGCAGCCGGTACACGACAGCGTCGCGTCCTCAACTCGACGAGTCGGCGGCGGCCGGGCTTTCGTACGCCGCGGCGTTCGGGACGCCAGAGGTGGCCACCACCGCGGCCCCCAGCGTCGACGACCTGGCGGTCGGGCTGGCCGCCGCGGTGAGCGATCCGCTCCGGCGACGGCTGCAGCAGGCATTCGCGGAGTCCGCGGGCGAGGAGCAGCAGGTCTTGATCGACGCGCTGGGAGCCGTCTATCGCGAATGGAAAACGCAGCGCATCGAGCAGTTGGCCGGCGACCACGTCACGGGGGCCTTCGCCCGGGGAGTGTTCGCCGCGGTTCCCGACGGCACCCGCCTGCGCTGGCTGGCCGAGGACGTCGGCGGTCCCTGTCCCGATTGCGACGACAACGTGCTGGCCGGGGGCTTGATCAAGGGCGAGGAGTACCCCACCGGGCAGACCTATCCCCCGGCCCACCCCGGCTGTCGCTGCGTTCTGGTGCCGTTCGACGAGTGAGCTGCGGCGGTCCCGGCGGTGCCTGCGCACCGGCAGGGGACCGCCGCCGGTAGGCTCCACCGACGCCATGCGCTCCCCCCAGGATTTTCCGAGACGACTGCCCCGCACCAGCCGCCGTTTTCGCATCGGCTTGGTCGTCGCGATCGTGGTGCTGGTCATCATCGTGGCGTCGCTGCGCACGGTCGCCAACTTCTGGACCGACTACCTGTGGTTCAAGGAAGTGCACTTCACGTCGGTCTTTAGGGGGGTGCTGGTCAACCAGGTCATCCTGGCCCTGATCTTCAGCGTCGCCTTCTTCTTGCTGCTGCTGCTCAACCTGACGGTCGCGGACCGCTTGGCGCCCCTCGAACGGCCCGGGCCCGAAGACGAGTTGGTGTCGCGCTACCGCCAGTTGGTCGGACACCGGGGGGTGTGGGTCCGGGTGGTGATCAGCGCCATTTTCGGGCTCATCGGGGGCGTCGGCACCCGCAGCGAATGGAACAACTGGATCCTGCTGCTGCACCGCACCAACTTCGGGACCAAGGACCCGATCAACCACCTCGATATCGGCTTCTACGTTTTCGAGTTGCCGTTCCTGCGCTTCCTCATCGGCTGGATATTCGCCGCAGTGGTGGTCACCATCATCCTGTCGGTGCTCTTCCACTACCTCAACGGTGGCATCAACCTGCAGGTCCCGAGCGACCGGGTGACCCGCCACGTGAAGACTCACATCTCGGTCCTGCTCGCCGTGCTCGCCCTCATCAAGGCGGTCGAGTACTACCTCGAGCGGATCGAAGTGGTGCTCAACCACAAATACATCGTCGACGGCGCGACCTACACCGCGGTACACGCCGAGCGTCCGGCTTTCATCGTGCTCATCGTCGCCGCACTTTTCGCGGTGGGCCTGTTCCTCTACAACATCCGGGAAAAAGGTTGGATGCTGCCCGGGGTGGCGGTCGGGGTGTGGATCGTGGTGTACCTGCTCGTCGGTGTGGCCTACCCCGCGTTCATCGAGGCTGTCCGGGTCAACCCGTCGCAGCTCACCCGAGAAACGCCGTATCTGGCCTCCAACATCTCCGCCACACGGACCGCGATGGGGTTGAACACCGTTGCACCGGCGCAGCCCGTCCAAGGCAACGCAGAACTCACCGCGTCGGAGGTGTCGGGGACGTTGCCCCAAGCGGTGGCCAACGAACAGGCGCTGGCCAATGTCCGCCTGCTCGACCCCAGCTTCATCGGCACCGCGTTCAACAAGGACCAGGTCCTGCGCGGGTTTTACACGTTCAACAGCCTCGACGTGGATCGCTACGACATCAACGGGCAGTTGACCGAGACCCTGCTGTCGGTGCGCGAACTCAACGAGGCCGGGGTGGCCAGCGGGTTCGTCAACCAGAAGCTGGTCTACACGCACGGCAACGGCGCGGCGGTGGCCCCGGCCAACCAGAGCGGCGTGAACGCCGACGGGTCGGTCAACTACTCCCTGGAGAACCTTCCGCCCACTGGTACCCCATCCCTGTCGGGGACGGGCGCCCAGTCCGACGTGTATTACGGCGCCGGTTCGCCCACCGGCGGTTATGTCATTGCCGGGTCCAAGCAGGCGGAGTTCGACTACCCGGGAGCGAACGGGCAACAGGTCAGCAACGTCTACAAAGGTTCCGGCGGGGTTCCCGCCGGGAGCCTGATCCGCCGGGCCGCCTTCGCCCTGCGCTTCGGTGACCTCAACTTCCTGCTGTCCGGCCAGATCACCTCGTCCAGCCGGGTCATGTACTACCGGAACATCTCCCAGCGGGTGAGCAAGGCGGCACCCTTCCTCAAGCTGGACAACGATCCGTATGCGGTGATCCTGAACAACCAGGTCTATTGGATCGTCGACGCCTACACGGTCACCAATAACTATCCCGACGCGCAAGAAGCGAGCACCGCGCGGCTGAGCGGCGGGTCCAGCAGCCTGGCTGCCGCCAGCTTCAACTATGTGCGCAACTCGGTGAAGGTGGTGGTCAACGCCTACACGGGAAAGATGACCTTCTTCGTGGTGGACACGACCGACCCCATCATCAAAGCGTACGAGAAGGCCTTCCCGGACCTGTTCACCAACGGCAACCTGGCCGACACGCTGTTCCCCGGTATCACGTCGCATTGGCGCTATCCGGAGGACCTCTTCACCGTACAAACGGACATGTACGGTCGCTACCACCTGACCTCACCGTCCGATTTCTACAGTCAGGCCCTGTCGTGGGCGGTGGCCCAGGACCCCGGTAAAGGAACGCCCGGCTCGGGAACGCTCATCGGTTCCACCGAACTCGGCGCCAACGGGCAGGTGACTACGGTGCAGGCACCCCGGTTCACCCCCGACTACATCCTGACCCACCTCCCGGGCTCCGAACTCAGCCAGTTTTTGATCTTTGAGCCGTTCGTCGCGCTTTCGGGGGGTGATACGCAACAGAACCTGACCGGATTCATGACCGGCGAGTTCACCCCCAGCGGCCAGGCCACTCTGCAGGTGTTCACCACCCCACCAGGCGCAGCGGTCGAAGGACCCCTGCGGGCCGGGTCGACCATCGCCTCTACTGCGGTCATTTCCCAGGAGATCACGCTGCTCAACACCAACGGGTCGACGGTGAAGCTGGGCAACCTGGTGCCGGTGTTGCTCAACCAGACGTTGCTGTACGTGGAGCCGTTGTATGTGGAGTCGACGTCCAACCCCGCAGCACAGCTCGACGATGTGATTGTCGTCTACAACGGCCAGGCCTACGACAGCGGCAACGCGTCGCTCGACGCGGCGTTGTGCAAGATCACGAACTCGGACGGCACGGTCCCCTTCGCCACCTATTGCAACACGGCCGCCGCCCAGCGAAAGTCCACGCTGGGGACGGGGACTTCGACCAATAACGGGTCCACTTCGTCGACGACGTCGATCGCTACGACCACCACGGTGCCCAACGGCGCGGCGACCACGCTTCCGGCGGCCCAGGGGACGACCGTGGCGGAGTTGCTGGCCAACGCGCAGTTGTCGCTGACCCGGGCCAACGCGGCGCTGGCGTCGGGGAACCTGGCCCAGTACCAGCTCGACGTCAACCAGGCCAACGCCGATATCAAGGCGGCGCAGTCGGCCGAGGGCTCATCGACGGCCACCGGCACGACCACCACGACCACGGCGGCCAAGGCGGCCCCGTCCACCACCAAGCCGGCCTCCAGCACGTCCAGTGCTGCGTCGTCGTCATCGACGGGGTGAACCGCTCAATCTGCCGTTAACGTTAGAGTTCGATAGGTTGGTGCCGCGTAGCGAACCGAGGGTGGGGTGCGATGAGCGAGGCCACAACAAGGCCGGTGCTGTTGGGGATCGGAGAGGCAGCCACCCGCGCCGGTGTGTCCGAGCGTGCTCTGCGGTACTACCAGCAACTCGGCCTCATCACGCCGTCGGGCATCACCCCAGGCGGACTGCGGCGTTACTCCGAGGAAAACCTCCAGCGCGTCGCGCGCATCCGGGAACTGCAGAATCTTCTCGGCTTCAACCTCGATGAGATCCGTGACGTGCTGGCCAGCGAAGACCAACTGGCGGAGCTGCGGCGGGCCTACGAACGGGCCGACGTGGTCCGCCAGCGTCAGTTGGTGGCCGACAGCCTGGTGCTGCAGGAGGGCCTCCAGACCCTGGTGCAGGCCAAACGCAGCGCGCTCGACCACTTTCTGGAAGACGTCCAGGCCCGTATCGCCCGCATGCGCGATTGGCTGGCCGACCACCCCGAAGGGGACTGAGCACCGGAGCGGGCTCGCCTACGCTTGAGCGTTGTGTCACAACCGCTCACCTTCATGGCCGTCCACGCCCACCCCGATGACGAGGCCACGAGCACCGGGGGCGTGCTCGCGCGCTACAGCGCAGAGGGTGTGCGTACGGTTCTGGTCACCTGCACCGACGGAGCATGCGGGGACGGTCCGGGCGGGGCCAAGCCCGGCGAGGAAGGACATCATCCGGCGCAGGTTGTCGAGATCCGCCGCAGAGAACTCGAAGCGAGCTGCGAGGTGCTGGGAGTCAGGCATCTGGAGCTGTTGGGCTACCCCGACAGCGGGATGATGGGGTGGCCGCAAAACGATGCGCCGGGCTCGTTCTGGTCGACGCCGGTAGCCGAACCGGCGGCTCGCCTGGCCGCGCTGATGGAGCAGTACCGGCCCCAGGTCGTGGTCACCTACGACGCCAACGGCTTCTACGGCCACCCCGACCACATCCAAGCGCACCGCGTCACCATGGCCGCGGCCGAAGCCACCGGTATCCCGGCCAAGGTGTACTACACGACGGTGCGCCGATCGGGGCGTCAGCATTTCGCACAGCGCCTGCGCGACGCCGGCCTCGAGTTGCCGTGGGGCGACGACGGACCTCCCTCCGACTGGGGAGCACCTGATGAGGAGATCGACGCCTGCCTGGAAGTCAGCGACTTCGCGGATCAAAAGTATGAGGCGCTGGCCGCCCACGCCAGCCAGTCGGAGAACATCTTCTTCCTCCGGATGGGCCGGGAGATCTTCGCCGAGCTCATGGGCTCGGAGCTATTCGTGCGGGCCGTGGACTCGACGTCGGCGCCCGTTCCCGAAGACGACCTGTTCGCCGGTCTTCGATGACGGCCGCTCCGGGATGCCCGATGTGCGCGGGCCCCAGCGCTGATCCCGGGTTCTTCCGGGAGCAGGTGTGGCAAGACGATCTGTGGCGCCTCACCACCAGTTCCGGTCCCGGCGATCCCACCCTCGGCTTTTCCTACCTGGAGCCCAAGCGCCACATCCCCCACATCACCGACCTCGACGGTGAGGAAGCCGCCACCTTCGGACCCGTGCTGGCCCGCTGCACCGCGGCGCTCAAGGCGGCGACGGGCGCCGAGCTGGTCTACGTCTACGTCTTCGGCGACAGCATCCCCCACCTCCACGTCCACCTCGCGCCTCATCGCGCCGGCGACGCCTTGGTCGGCGTACCCATCCAGGGCGAACTCGAGGAGCAGGTGTTGGAAAACGGGGCGACAGGCCTCGTCAGCAAGGACTACCCGCCGATCCCGCTCGACGAACTCCGCGCGGCCATCGACCGTTTGCGCGCGTTGCTGGGCGCCTGAGTCCGCCGGTTGCGGCGCGGCCCGGCCCGCCGGCTGGTGGCCGCCGCGCAAAACCCTGCCGATGCTCAGGCTGGGCTCAGGGTTTTCTGAGGCTACGCATCCACCATGGCAGTATGACCACGACCGTGGCGGGTCCTTCCCTGCCCTTCCTCGATGGCCCCGCCCAGCCTGGCCTGGCGTCCCGCGGCCGGGTAGCGCGCTGGGTGCGCGGCCCGTCGGGGGATCCGGTGTGGGCCCGGCCGGCGCTGCTGGGTCTTTTGGCGCTGACCGCTCTGCTGTATCTGTGGGACCTGGGGGCGTCGGGCGACGCCAACTCTTTCTACGCGGCCGCCGTGCAGGCTGGCACCAAGAGCTGGAAAGCCATGTTCTTCGGTTCTTTCGACTCCTCGAACTTCATCACCGTGGACAAGCCGCCGGCCGCCCTGTGGGTCATGGACATCTCGGCGCGCATCTTCGGGTTCAACTCGTGGAGTCTGCTCGTCCCCCAAGCGCTCGAAGGCGTCGCCGCGGTCGGTGTGCTCTACGCCACGGTGAAACGGTGGTTTGGTCCGGGCGCCGGGCTGCTGGCCGGTGCGGTACTGGCCTGCACGCCGGTCGCCGTGTTGATGTTCAAGTACAACAACCCCGACGCGCTGCTGGTGCTGCTGTTGGTCCTCAGCGCCTACGCCATGCAGCGAGCGGTGGAAAAAGGCCAGACCCGGTGGCTGGTGCTAGCCGGCGCCTTGGTGGGCTTCGGGTTCATCACCAAGATGCTCCAGGCCTTCTTGGTGGTGCCCGCCTTTGCGTTGGCGTACCTCATCGCCGGCCCCACGCCGCTGCGCAAGCGGATCCTGCAACTGCTGGCCGGCGGGCTCGCCCTTGTCGTCGCCGCCGGCTGGTGGGTGGCTGTCGTGCAACTCACCCCGGCCGCTGACCGTCCCTATGTCGGCGGATCCCAGGACAACAGCCTGCTCAACCTGATTTTCGGTTACAACGGCTTCGGCCGTCTCACCGGCAACGAGACCGGAAGCGTCGGAGGCGGGGGCGGCGGGGGGACCGGCCAATGGGGTCCGACGGGGCTCACCCGGCTGTTCAACTCGTCGTTCGGCTCGCAGGCGTCGTGGTTGATCCCCGCGGCGCTGGTCCTCGGCGTCGCCGGCCTGTGGATGACCCGGCGCACCGTGCGCACCGACGCCCGCCGCGCTGCGTTCATCATCTGGGGCGGTTGGCTGGTGGTCACCGGACTGGTCCTCAGCCTCAGCAAAGGCATCATCCACCCCTATTACACCGTCGCGTTGGCCCCGGCCATCGGCGCATTGGTCGGAATGGGGGCGGCCATCGTGTGGCGCCACCGGGCGCAGCGCTTCATCTCGTGGTGGCTGTCGGCGGCCGTCGCCCTCTCCGCAGTGTGGGCCTATGAGCTTTTGGGCAGAGACGCCTCCTGGCACTCGTGGCTGCGGCCCCTGGTGCTGGTGTGCGGACTGGTGGGAGCGGCCCTCCTTGCCGCATGGCCCATCATGCGCCGCTCCTTGGCCGTTCTGGCGCTGTCGCTGGCGCTCATCGGCGGATTGGGCGCCCCGCTGGCCTACGCGCTCAACACCAGCACCACGCCGCACTCCGGCGCCATACCCAGCGCCGGGCCGGCGGGTGCGGGCGCTGCACCGGGCGGTTTCGGAGGCCGCGGCGGGCCCGGGGCGCAGTTTGGGTTCCGTGCTGGGCGCGGGGCTGCGGCTGGCGGTACCGGCGGGTTCGGGACTCCCGGGGGTGCCGCTGGTTTTGGCGGTGGTGCGCCGGCCGGTGGCGCCACTACCGGCCCGGCAGGCCGATTCGGAGGGTTCGGCGCCGCCGGGGCGGGGGGCCGCGCGGCCGGCGGAGCCGGGGGTCTGCTGAGCGGGAGTTCTCCCAGCAAGGCGCTGGTGGCCGAACTCGAGTCCGGATCCAAGCACTACAAGTGGATTGCCGCCACCGTGGGCGCCAATAGCGCCGCGGGCTATCAGATCGGCACCGGCCAGGCGGTCATGGCCATCGGCGGGTTCAACGGGACTGACCCCGCGCCCTCGCTCTCGGAGTTCGAGGCGGATGTGGCGGCCGGCGACATCCACTGGTTCATCGGCGGTGGTGGTGGTGGTGGCGGCGGCGGGTTCGGTTTTGGCGCCGGCCGGGGGACCACGCAGGTGTCGAGCGAGATCAGCAGTTGGGTGCAGAGCCATTTCACGGCGACAACGGTGGGCGGCGTCACCCTCTACAACCTCACGGCGCCCGCGAGTTCCACGGCATCGTGATCCGACCTCTGGGCCTCGCGCCTCGGGCTGTTTCGTGGCCCGCTGCGGTGGCCCGCCGCCGACACCTGGACGGCATTAAGGTGACCGCGTGTCGCTGAGCGAGGACGTGGCTGCGACGATCGGGAGCTACAACGACGAGATGATCGACATCCGCCGGGTGCTGCACGCCCGGCCGGAGTTGTCCTTCGAGGAGGTGGCCACCAGTGCGCTCATCCGGGAGCGCCTCCGAGACATAGGTCTACGGGAGGAGACGTGCCCCACGCCGACCGGTGCCGTGTTTTCCCTCCAAGGGGGACGTCCCGGTGGCACCGTGGTCTTGCGGGCGGATATCGACGGGTTGCCAGTCCAGGAGCTCACCGATCTGTCCTTCGCCTCCCGAGTGGACAATCACATGCACGCCTGTGGTCACGACGCCCACACGGCCATCCTGATCGGGGTGGCCGCGGCGCTCGCAGCGAGAGCGGAAGACGTGGCCGGCAGCTACCTGTTTGTCTTTCAGCCGGCCGAAGAAAACGTGTCGGGGGCGCAGGCCATGGTGGACGGCGGCCTTCTTGAGGACATCGATCCGGTGGCCGTGCTCGGGTGCCATGTGGCCAGCGTCATGCCCGTTGGCCTGGTGGCCAGCCGTTCGGGACTGTTGATGGCCGGCGCACGGGGATTGCGCGTCAGCGTCGAGGGGTCCGGTGGACATGGGGCGCTGCAGCCCCGCCGAGGCAACGTCGTACTGGCCGTCTCTCGTTTCGCCGACCGTCTGGATCGCGTGGTGGCCGACCTTGGTAGCGAGGGGACCTCGTGTGTGTGCAGCCCCGGCATGGTCAGCGCAGGGAGCGCGCCCAACGTGGTGCCCACCCGGGCGGTGCTCGCGGCGACCCTGCGGTTCTTCAACGACGAGCAGGTCGCAGAGGCCGAGCGGCGCCTCGATGCCCTGGCGGCCGAGGTGGCGGCCGAATTTGGAGTGGAGGTAGCCATCGAGGAAAACTTCGCGACGGGGCCGGTACGCAACGACCCAGGCATCACCACCCGTGTCCTCGAGGTTGCCCGCGGCCTGCTGCCGTCCGATCAGGTACTGGAAGCACCGGGCCCCGTAGCGGCCAGCGACGACGTCTCAGTGCTCCTCGACCGCATCCCGGGGTGCTACCTGATGGTGGGTGCAGGGATGGCCGATGGCTCCAGCGGTACGCATCACAGCCCGACGTTCAGCGTGGACGAGGGAGCGCTTGCGGTGGGGGCCAAGGTGTTGGGCGCTGCGGCAGTGGAGTTGGCGCAACCACGGTGATCGCCCGGCCGCTGCGGTCGGATCCTGTGATACCTTGCACGGACCGCCGCGGGGTGGAGCAGTCTGGTAGCTCGTCGGGCTCATAACCCGAAGGTCGTCGGTTCAAATCCGACCCCCGCCACTATAGGTTTCGACCTGGCACGCAAAAAGCCCACGATTTCGTGGGCTTTTGTGCTGTCTGGGCATATTCCCACGGGGTTGTCCACAGGTTTGCCGGCCACCATTGCCGGCCAGTGATCAACCGCGCCATGTGCAGCCATAGGCAGGGCGGCGTGCCGTGCACCGCCTCCGTACAGGAGCTATCTGGCAGGGCTCCCGATAGGGGACGGCCTGCGTTATGCACGCCTACCGCAGCGTGATGCGAGCGCCTGATCAGTCAGCGGCGACTTGCGCTGAGGATGTGGATCGACCTCACGGAACCGGCTTGTGACGTGTGCGACGTAGAAGTCGAAGGTTCAGGTCCCCTCACCTCCACCACAAATCTCAAAGCTCTCTGGCGATGCCTGTGACCTCGTGAGTATTCGTGATCTACCAGCGTGCTCCGGCGAGGTTTTCCACCTGACGTTTTTGTCGACGGGTGATCAAAGTTGCGCTACGCAGCGTTATTTACACCAGGTCGCGCCATCCTGCTGTCACGCTGCCTCTTTGAGCCCAGGTTCCCGGCGGGCACGGTGGCGGTGCCCTACCGCAGCTTTGGCGGGTGCCCTTGATCACAGGCGGCGGTCCACTCTCCGGAACCCTGACCGGGTGGGCGTATCGCTC